>Ga0207421_10000024_pt1 | contig 147934 bp, 120 predicted proteins | sample SodLakKL_010_SED_4_FD_187542 | JGI IMG/M metagenome (GOLD analysis project Ga0207421, IMG submission 187542) | Alkaline sediment microbial communities from Lake Tanatar, Kulunda Steppe, Russia - 8KL_010_SED (SPAdes) (version 2) | ecosystem: Environmental > Aquatic > Non-marine Saline and... | reverse complement strand
AAATTGCCCGCCATATTCAACGGAAGCGGCTCTCCTTTAAAGTGGCCTGCGAAAATATCCTCAAGACGCTGTATTCCATGGAAGAAGAAGACGGAAAACAGGAAAGAGCACGCAGTTTTGACGAGCTCCGGAAACGGCGGTACATGTCACCCCGGAAGTTGAAATCCGTGCTTTCATCACTGAAAAAAAGAAAACTGATCGAGGCATACACCGGAGTTCATGAAGGCTTTGTCCTTACTTATGACGGGCGGCGCGAAGCCCGCAGACTTGTCCGGGTACACCGGCTCTGGGAAAAATACCTCACTGATCACCTGCATATTGCCGATGATCATGTTCATGACGATGCCGAATCGATGGAACACCTGATAACATCCGAAATTGAGCAGGAGCTGCAAAAGTCCCTCGGATCACCTGAATCGGATCCCCACAGAAGCACTATTCCGTACGATGTTAATGACAGTCATTCCGCCAAAGATTCCGGAGCGTCGCAGGAATCAGAAAACAACGGCAGAAAACACAGAAAAAAATAACATATGGCAGTCTCTATCACCTTTTACTCACTGTATCTCCTGAACGCCTAAACTGAAAACAGCACTATATGATCACCTCGACAGGCTGGATAATCATCACGGGCATTCTGGTTGCGACGTCCTGCGCACTGGTGGGGGCTTTTCTTGTATTGCGCAAGATGTCCCTGATGGGAGATGCTATTTCCCATGCCGTACTACCCGGTATTGTCATTGCTTTTTTGCTGACTGCCGGGCGCAATACGTTTCCCATGCTTATCGGTGCCGGCATATTCGGTGTACTCACGGTCTGGCTGACCGAAGAACTGAGCAAGCGCGGCCGGATATTTCATGATGCATCCATGGGTATCGTTTTTACAACTCTCTTTGCAATTGGAGTCATCATCATATCCCTTTTTGCAGCAAATGTGGATATTGACCAGGAGTGTGTTTTGTATGGTGAAATTGCCTATGTAGCCTGGGACTTGTGGATCTGGCAGGGAACCAACATGGGTCCGCGGCCTGTATGGATTCTCGGCATGGTCCTGGTGCTGAACCTTTCATTTATTCTTCTGATGTTCAAAGAGCTGAAAACATACAGTTTCAGTCCCAAGCTTGCAACAACGCTGGGTTTGCCCGTAGGGTTGATCCACTACACTCTGATGGGATCGGTTTCCATCACAACCATTGCCTCATTTGAAAGTGTCGGTGCGATCCTGGTCGTGGCTATGCTTATCGTTCCTCCGGCAACAGCATACCTGTTGACGGACCGACTCCACATTCTTTTGCTGCTTTCGGTATTTTTCGGAATCACATCGGCTGTGGGCGGGTTTTATTTCGCTCTCTGGGTAAACAGCTCCATTGCCGGTGCCATGGCGGTGGTAACCGGACTCCAGTTTATACTTGTGCTTTTTCTGGCACCCAGATATGGTATTCTCAGCAGAAAATATCGCAAAGAAAGCCCGGGGCAGATGCAAGAATCGCAAGGTGTCGGGATACCAGAAATAACACCAACATCATCAACCAATCACATCTCCGAATAATCCATAAATTTTGCGGGTTTCACGTTATGAGCTCCAATAAAATTCTCATGGTGCTTATCAGGTTATGTTACTTTTTTCCTTGCATCGACAAGTCACCGCAATTTGTTACATTGCAGTAAATGACAAGGCAATAAAAGATTCAGGATGACAGTAACACAATAATGAAAGAATCAGTACTTACCGACAAGCAGAAGGAAGAAATCCGTGAAATTATTGAGCAACAGATTCAGGAAGCAGACAAAGAACTTAAGGTTCTGAAGGAACTTACTGCGGCTGTTGAGCCGGACAGCTCCATAGGTCGTATATCACGCATGGATGCCATCAACAACAAGACTGTCAATGACGCGGCATATCGAAACACAAGAACCCGGTTGAAGCGGCTGAAAAATGTGCTTGAGAAAGTTGACGATCCCGATTACGGCCGATGCGTCCGATGCGGAGAACCTATTGCTTTCGGGCGTATCCAGATCATGCCCGAAAAAAGGGTTTGTGTGCATTGTTCAAAATAAGTCTCAGACTCGACATTAGTCCGAGTCAAGAATATCACTGATTCGTTCGGAAATATCTTCAAGGTGATACCGGGTGACATTGTTGGCCGAAGCAGGAATGGCTTCATCCACATTTCTGCGCAAATCACGGAGATGTCCGCGCATCATGGCTGCTCCTTCACCGGATGAACGCATGAACGTGCCCCCCACCTGCATTTCCATCACATCCAGATATGCACGCTGAAGATTCCGTCGATACAGGTCAATTTCCACACTGTTGCCGCTCAGTTCCATCCAGATACCTTCACGCAGGTCGGTCATCATTTCATCAACCGGATAAACGTCATCAGGATTTCGGGTCGCTTCGAGTTCGGCCATTCGCTCCAGCCGGGAATTGCTCATAACACCAAACAGCAATCTTCGCTGCCCCTCTTTGATCTGATTGCTGGAGCCAAAGGGCTGAATGAGATCCAGCAACTCCTGATCGAGAAGATAATCCGGTGTCTGAAATCCTTCTTCCAGCAGATATTCCAGGGCTTCGGTCTGTCGCTCACGGCTGACCGGTGAATAGACGGCCCCCTCCTGACCGTAAACTTTTCTTTCACCGTACACACCTCCGATCCAGTTCACAACGTGTCCGAGCATCCAGTTACGCTGCTGGATGACGCTGCCGTACAGTTCTTCAAGCGTTTCATAATTCTCGCCATCCTTTCCGGCGGCATCCACAATGAACTCCATGATCCGCTTCAGATTCGCAATACCATATTGTGTTGATTTGACGTGATTGTCGCCAAGAGCCTCCCGCTGCTGGGTCGGGTCTACAGAAGAGAGGTTGCCGAACAGCAGCATGGGCTCATCTTCCTGCCGGCGGGCGATTTCATTCAAAAACGGACGTTCTTCGTCAGCGGATTCGGCCTCGGGAAATGGCGAGTACCCCCATTCGATGGCAAACTTGTCGTAAATGGATACGATTGGGAACATATAGGCATCGTCCCCCGGCTGGGCAACGTAATTCATTCTGGCATAATCCATTATGGATGGAGTGGTGCCGTATTTCCGGGTAAATGTCGGGCTGCGGAGGCTGTCTGTGGGCACGGTTGCACTCGCTTTCATGTTGTGCGGCAGACCGAGTGCGTGCCCTACTTCATGAGCCACAACCATCTGCACAAGCCTGCCCATGAGCGAGTCCGGCATCGGCAAATCCTGCATGCGTTCATCCACGGCACCGCCCTGGACAAAATACCAGTTTCTCAGCAGGTTCTGCACATTATGGAACATTCCTATGGATGAAGTAATGATCTCTCCGCTTCTGGGATCATGCACATGGGGGCCGAACGCATTCATAGTTGTGGACGGCATCCACCGAATCATGGAATAGCGGGAATCTTCCATGCTGAAGTCAGGGTCATCCTCCGGTGCCTTTTTTCCCTTGATCGCATTTTTGAAACCGGCCTCTTCGAAAGCCGGCTGCCAGTCATTCACACCCTGAATTACATAATCAACAAGAAATTCCGGTGTCCCGGGATCCACATAAAAAACAATGGGTTCTTTAGGTTCGGACAGATCCGCATCGGGGTCTTCTTTTTCCAGCCGCCACCGGGTGATGAACCGGCGCTGTTCGGCGCGATGTTCCGGACGGCTGTAGTCAACCTGGCGAACCGAGAAATAGCCGACCCGTTCATCATGCAATCTTGGCTGCATCGGTTCTTCGGGCAACCTGAGAAAGCTGAAATTCAGCATCATCGAAATGGATCGCAGACGTCCGCCGGCGGGAACTCGCTCGGTCTGCAGCGTGAGCACATTGCTCACCTCGACATTGTCCGGGAAAGCGCGGGCCCGCTCAATATAGCTTCTGTCAGAGTCGATGGAGCGTCCGTTGAAGCGTTCCCTGGGAGAAAATTCGGGTATATCAGTGGTGAACAGATCTGTAACTTCGATCAGCGATGAGAGGCTGTCGGGCCCTATGGCCTCGATTTCAAAGGAAGCTATGATCGGCTCGAATGTTGCCGCTCTGACCGCACGGTATACAGACGAGGTGGTATCTGCCGTTGACTGATGGATGACGCTTCTAAGCAAAATTTCATCATTGCGTTTTTCCCATCTGAGAACATAGTTGCTCAGACGGATACCACCGTACCCTGTTCCTTCCTGAGCACGGACAAAGCGGGAAACCATCAGAACTTCTCTTCCCAGCTCTTTATCCGGTATCTCAAAATAGAGTTTGTCATCGACCATATGCACATTGAACATCCCCTCTTCGGTTTCGGCATCTTCAAGGATTTCATTATACTCGGTAACCGGTTCAGGTTCGCCGACTTCGACTACTCCTTCCGGAATATCTTCGTCCGGTTCGGCGGTTGTGCGGAACAGTGTGCAACTGGAAAACAACAGTATCAGAGATAAGAGAGGGAGAAAACGGAGGAGGGGCATAATGATGCAGGTAAACAGATTGAAAATTATTTTCAGAGCGCCGGTACAGTTCTCAGAATCCGGTAATCTGAGGGATTAAATACTGAATTAATGAATTAATTTAGAACACTTAAGATAGAAAATATTAGGTAATCATTGAAACGTTGAAACAGATAACGTTTTTCCGGCTTGTGCAGCGCACCGGACTACCGAAATCAATCCCATTGCGGTGAGAGTCCGGGAAAATCAACAACCCGCCTGTTTTTTTCCAGACGGTCAATTAGCTCCAGATCTTCGGAATCAAGCTCGAAATCAAATATATCAAAGTTTTTTCTGCGCTTATCCGGTCCGGATGCTTTGGGAACCGTGGCAACATCGTCTTGCTGAACCAGCCATCTGAGCGCGACCTGGACATCGGTTTTATCGTGTTTTTCTCCAATTTCACGCAATACCGGATTGTTAACAAGTCTGCCCTTTGCCAAAGGACTGTACGCCGTCAGGAACATGCCATGTGAACGCATAAAGGTCATCAGTTTATCCTGATTGAGCATGACGTGATATTCAACCTGATTGGTAATCAGGGGGACACCGGTTTTTAGGGCACGCTGGAGCAATGCGATATTGAAATTGCTGACGCCCAGATGGCGTACTTTCCCTTGCTCGCGAAGCCGGTTCATCGCATCCAGTGTGTCTTCCAGCGGAACACGGGATGAGGGCCAGTGGATCAACAGCAGGTCGATATAATCGGTCTGCAAGGATGTGAGGCTTTGTTCTGTTGTTCGCTGCACAGCAGACGGAGCCAGACTGTCGTTCCAGAGTTTTGTAGTAACAAACAGCTCGTTCCTGGAAACTCCGGACTGCCTGATTCCTTCGCCGGTTTCCGCTTCATTTCCATACATCTCAGCGGTATCGATATGCCTGTAGCCGACGGCAACAGCATCCCTGACCGCATCAACACAAGTCTGACCGGAAAGCAGGTACGTCCCGAATCCCAGTGCCGGAATATGTTCAGATCCGGCTTTTACATACTTCATAACAGGCTTTCAGTTTCGTTCAAAGTCCGTATTCAGGCGGTGACGGGTAATACGGTTGTTACCGGTGTCGGCAACATAAACGATACGGTCGAAATAGGCAACACCGGACGGATCACGAAACTGCCGGTCTCCTCCTCCGGTCCCCCCGAATGAGACACTTTGTGCTCTTTCAAGTTCGGACCCCGGTGGCGGATTAACCCCCTCCACACCGCGGGCCTGAAACAGGTACAAGCTGTCGGTAGCAATATCAGTTACAAAAATGTGATTGCGGTCATCCGCGGAAAAAGCCAGGCCTGAAGGCTCGGTAAAGCGAAACTGGTCATAAAGGAACTTTTCTGCCTGGGTGGTATCACGTGACAGCAACTCCGAACGCGGATCAAACTGAAGACCATCAGGTGTCATTTCGGCATTGATCCAAAGCACTCTGAAGGGAATATTGGCATCAGTATCAGCCTGGGCAATGATAAAGCTTCTGTCCTGGGTGATATCTTCGCTTTGTGGAGGTCCGGCCAGGCCGGTGATTGCGCCGGGTCCCACGGCACTGATCAGGGACGGTGTATTCGGGCTCAGCGCTCTGATCAGCCGGTTATTGCGCATTTTTCCTTCTTCGCGGTCGGGATCCTGCTGAAATTCCATGACAATATTGTCCGGTGCAGCTGCCTGACCGGTAATATTTTGCGGACCTCTCCTTGAGATATAAATGGTGTTGTCATAAAGTGCGGTTACATCCGTGAACTCTACAAACTCATGATTGTTGGGACTGTCCTTGTCCAGCCGTCCGCGCTGGGCCGAAGCTGTTGGCCGGCTGGAATCATCAAACGGGTGTATGATGGTGTCGACGGCAACCGGTGAGCCTTTATTTATATCTCTGAATTTGTACACCGCCGGCAGGTTCCACACCAGGTTAGAGTCAACTGCGGTAATGACCGTATCATAACGCGCAGCCACATAAACATTCAGGTCACGATCCTGAGTAACCGAGACAGCTCCCTCGAGCTCAATTGTTTCGTAGTAGGTGCGCCCGGCTCTGTCGAGCAGATGGAGTCCACTGCGATCCGTTACATATACCAGTTCGTCGTAACCGATATACACGTCCGTGGGAGCATCAAAAAAGTCCCAGAACGGCAGCAGGGCGGCATACCCGATTTCGTCCGGTACCAGTGTCGGATCAATTCTTCCCTCTTCGAATATTTCATCGGTGGTATCATCTCCCTTTGTTCCAAAAATGGAATCACATCCGCCGATGAGACCGGCAACCACGATCAGTGCCAGCCATTTGTTCAAAATCACGTACTTCATTGTCTTCATAATCAGAGGTCAATTCTTAAGGAAATTCTGTGCATGCTTCCAAGGTACTCCCTTGTGCTGAAGCCATAGTCGGCACGGATGCCGTAGTTGTAGAGCGGAAAGTTAAACCCGGCTCCGAATGACGGCAGATAAGACTCATCCACTCCAAACTCATAGCCGGTCCGGACAAAAAACCTTCTCAGATAGTCCATCTCTGCGCCGAGACTGAAGCGTTCCTGTGTATCAGCCGGATTGGTCAGCTGTCCGGTAAGTGTAATATTGAAATCATCGCGCTGAATCAGATCGAAGGCCGAGCCGAGGATAAAGGTGGTAGGCGGTGAAACGTCGGTAAATTCATCATAGACAATGAACCCGTCTTCGTCAGTCTCAGCGCCAGTTTCGTTTGGACCGGGTCTGCGTTTTGTTTCTCCGGAAGGATCGGCATCGAACCCAAAATTATTCAACCCGACGGCGAACCGCAGACCGGTGTCACCAACGCGATAGAAGAATCCGGCATCAATAACACCGGTTCGCGATGTTACTTCTTCTACACTTTCATCAAGGTATTTCAGGGTGACTCCGTAGCTGAAAAGGGACGTCAGTTCCTGGGCGAATGACAATCCGACAGCGAAGTGAGTTGTTCGAAATGTCCGGCCGGTACCTCCCGGCTGAAGTTCGGTTGTTTCGTCCATTTCACCGGAATCAAGCATCTGGAAGGATAGTCCAAGTGCGATATCACGATATCTGTGAACATAGGAAGCATAGTTCATGGCGATATCCGCGAAATACTGTGTATGTCCGAACAACACCTGTGAGTTGTCGAGCTGAGCCGACATGGCCGGATTCCAGTACAATGCCGAGGCGTCTGCTGCATCAGCGACACTTGAGCTTCCCATACTTGCCGACCTTGCATCAGGACCGATTTTCAAGTACTGAAAACCGTAGGTTCCCGAGCGCGCCTCACCCAAACTCGGCAGCACCTGAGCCGCAGCAAGCCCGGGCAAAAACAGCAAAAGAATAAATAAAGACAGATATCTGTTGTAAGTCATTGCAGGCGGATATTAAAAAAGCAAAGGTAACATTAAAATTCGACGGAAAGACCAAACATTACATGCCTGGGCTTAAGGAAGTTGGCAGGGTTCATGTAGTCCGGACGGTTGTTGTCTCTGGGATCCACATATCTCGGATCTCTGACATTGCCTGGTACGTCCCAGGAGCGGTCATCGCGCAGCGCCTCGAGTTCTTCCTGGGAGTCAGGATAATCGGTGCGATAGGAATCTCCGGTTACCGTATTAATAATTGCAGGATTCTTTGTGTCCAGCAGGTTGGTAACATCAATAGTGAAACGCATTTGGGCACCTGCAATATCAAACCATTTCTGGAAACTCAGGTCAATTTCATACCAGGCAGGTCCGCTTTCGGAAAACCGGTCGGAGGGATCGGTACTACGTTCGTAGATAGGCCTCCAGGTACGTTCACCGGTAATCGGATGACGCTCGTTTTGTATGAATTCGCTTGGTGTATAGCGGATTCCACTCCGGTAGTATCCGGAAATATTCAGCTGAAACTGGTTGAGCCCGGGTATGTCCAGGAACGGTGAATTGCGGTCATACCGGAAAGTGGCGGAAGCCCTGAAATCCCAGGGACGGTCCCAAGCAAGGGGCGTTTCCACGTTGCTTCCAAAAGCCTGCCCGCCGACTATCAGATCCTGAAGCGCATCCTGCGAGGTAGAGCTGAGTCCTTCTGCCCGCTGGTATGTTGCGGAGATGTTGCCGCGGAACCAGTCAGAATAACGTTTGATATAGGTCACTTCCAATCCCCTGACTCTGGCAAAATCACCATTTACCCTGTACGCGCGCTCCACTTCCCTGCCGGTCACATCGGTAATAAGAATTCGCTCGGATGTGATGAAGTCATATTTGTCACTCCAGAAGGCAGAAATGTTAAGGGCGTCATTTGCGGTTAGCTGGTTTCTGATACCGATTTCATAGGAGATATCGACTTCGGGGTCAAGATTGGGGTTACCCAGACTGGCCAGGAAGGACCGGTCCTGGTAAAACGGATCAAGTCCTGCATACACATGTGACGGATGCGGCAGTTTCGTCTGGTGTCCGTAATTGAAATACATCATCTGGTTTTCACGTACGGGGAAAGAGACGCTGATCCGCGGAAGCAGGCGCATCTTGAACCGGTTTCCGAAGAAATTGTAGGTATCATTGTAATACGCTTCCCGGACTTCATCAGGAATCGGGGCATCCGGATTGTCAACCATCTCATCAACAAAGTCACCCGGGAACCAGTATTCAAGACGGGCACCGATATTTGCAATAAGTCCGCGGTACCTGATCTGGTCACTGGCGTAAATGGATCCCTGACGCGGACGAACATCCCATATATCACTGGATTCACCAAGACGTGATGTCTGGGTTAGTGTTTCGTCTTCCTCTTCGTCTTCACCGATTGCAATAGGGGCGCCTACCCAGGGTCTGGTTATATCAATCCACTGATAGTCATTGAATACCATTTCAAACCCGACGCGCAGCCTGTTGTTCTGGTCAAAAAAGTACCTGGTGAGTGATCCGCGCAGAGTGTACTGTTCTGCATAGTGATCATGCCACAGCGTTGCGAGGCCATCATTGTTCACCAGTCCCGGACCGGGTAGCACATACCTGAAATCTTGTCCGGTTTCAAATTCATCAACCGGAGGGACAACAATACTGGCCGGATCGAGATCGCCTTCGACTCGTTCGGGCCTCCAGTCAAGTCCGTTGGCATCGGCTCTCAGACGAGTAAACAAACGGCTGAACTGAAACCGGTAATAGGTATTGGAATCAATGGAATGTGTCCACCTGATATACGCCAGTTTGCTGTCATGGGTGTACGTGTTGGCGTTGTCCAGGTTCAGTGCATGGAAAAACTGGAAGCCGGGTCTGATCTGGACATCGTCACCAACAACCTGAAGCATTCTCGTATTCTGATTCACGGTGACTGATCTCTGGTACGCTGCGTCGATACGCATGGCTGAACGCGGACGGTAGGTCATGCGCAACATGCCGCTCCAGCGGTTATCCATCCTGGGACTCCAGAAATCAGAATCGTAAAGTGAGGACTCGAGCTGATCGGCAGTGTATCCGAAAAATTCATCCGTGAGGTTCACCTGGCCAGTAACGAAAAAGGAAAGTTCACCCGGCAGGCCGATACCCAGTGGCTTGAGTATCTGATTGTTCAGTATACTTGGTCCTCCAAGATTGAACTCGTACACATCAGTAGCAAAACCGGATACAAGCGGGTCTGATCCCGTTCCGGTATTGTCACGCTGATGCGAAAAGTATCCGGAAAACGTATCTCCGCCCTCTCTGGTGCGAACAGATACAAGTCCGGAAGTTACATTGCCATGCTCCACGTCAATACCGCCGGTCGTAACTTCAACTTCCTGCAGGGCACCGGATCCGAGATCAAGTCCCATACCTGTTCCCGACAGGGGGTCCTGAGCGGATACACCGTCAACAACAAATCCGGTTTCTTCTGCCCTGCCACCCCGGATGTATATTCCGGTCGGGTCGCGGATGACACCCGCCTGGCGGCCAATAACCTCATCAATCTGGCGAACAGGAGCCGCATCAATATCTGATCTGCCTACACGGGAGCTGGATCCGGATTCTTCGATGTCGAAAATGGGCCGCTCGCCGATGACTATAACTTCATCATCTGCTGTGAGCACCTCAGGAGTCATTTCAATGTTCAGATCGGTGGTTTCACCTGCTCTTATTTCGATTCCGGTGAACATCATCCGGTCGAAACCGACATACGTGGCCTGTACGTTATATGAACCTGGCCGGATATTCCGGATTTCATAATTTCCTTCCAGGTCGGTAGCTGCACCGAAGTCGGTTCCCTGTATGGTGATGTTTACACCAATCAGCTCTTCGCCGGTTTCTGCATCGGTCACCTGACCTCTGAGTGTACCTCTATCATCCCGGGCGACACTGTCCAGCGGTGCTCCCAGCAAAATTATTATTCCGATAATAAGTATTAGTCTGAGCATGGCGTCAGTTTGTTTCAAATCCAAGATGATCCAACAGGAAGTATTCCATAGTCTGGTCAAGCGGGCTGTCTTCGGTGATATCCCGCATGTCTATACCAAAGAAGAGAATATTCTGGTCATTGTTGCTGGCAGCAATAAGCCTGCTTATTTCATGTTCACCCCGCAGTGTGAACTCTGCATTGTAGAAGAGATTTGCATCACCTTCGGGAACCAGCGGCAGTGTATTCTGAGAGCCGGATGCCAGTGTCAGATCGGGGATACTGGCATTTTGCGATTCAATTTCGGTATTCGGGAAGAGAATAAACCGGCTTTCACCTGCCGGGAGCTCCTGAAATCCGGAAAACGGAAGGAAGTTGAAGACAGCATCCTCGTTCTGGGATGAAATACCGCGGGATGGAATGTTTATGAACATGGATCCGCCCTCAGCCAGAAAATCTGAAGTAAACTCAAGTGCATACAACAGGTTGCGTTCCAGACTGTTTGAAATGTAATAGATATGGTCCCACTGGGCCAGAACCAGCGGCAGAGTGGGATCAAAGGGAGTCGGCAGTACGTTCCCCGATGGTATGAGTGCTTCAGAGATGTCCCAGTAATCGTATGTTATACCCAGCTGATCCAGAAATGCCGTATGGAACGCCACATTGCCGGGTGCACCGGCGGTGTTGTCATCATTGATAAACAGGATATTGGAAGTTTGTTCCTTGATATACCACTCATGTTCGGCGGTTCTGCTTTGCGCTTCTGACTGATCAAAAGCCCGTACATGCAGGGTATTATTACCTTCAAGTCTGATATTGTTGACAACATCATCGGCAGGACTCATTCCCCTGCCGAGGTACAGATCGGCAGTAGCATTTCCGTTTTCATCAATGTCATTGGGGTTTATTTGAAGCGTAATGAAATTGATATCCCGGTCTAGTCGTATCCAGTCATTGGCATCCGGATCGTCCTCATCCAGATTCATGGTCATTTCAATGTAATTGAGATCTTCATCACCATCCGGGTCGCTTGCCTCCCAGCCAAAGCTCATAATCGAGTAGGTGGTATCAGGCGGTGTGAGTGTCGGGTCGAAAAATATTTCCGGAGGTGAATTGCGGATAGGAAAACGTACATTTGCACCCTCGGGATCACGTAAACCTTCATTATCTATTGCCCGGACACTGAAGAGCACATCATCAGTATCCTGGCCCGGGGTTAAAGGCAGGGTGATGGTGGTATCTGTGCTTTCGGTATATTCCCATTCTTCGCTCTCAGGATGGCACTGATCATCGGGTGCTTCATTTTCACCAACACAAATTTCGTAGGCAACAACATATCCGTCAGGATCGTCACCCCACCAGGTAATATCCACGCGGCTGGCCAGACGCTGCTCATCAGGAAGATCAATGCGGTCAACAGAGAGAAATGTTCTTGGCGGCTGATTTTCTTTGAACTCTCCGCTTATTGAAGAGGTATCACACGAGGAGATCAAAAACAAAATCAGTAATGGTAATAGTAACGGTATCCTTTTGGGCATTGAAACGGGAATATCAGAGTAAACCTTAAATGAAAATGACAGGCGGGAGCACAGTCTCCCGCCTGTCAATCAATGGATGTTATTTGACAAGCATCATTCGCTTTGTCCGTATGGTTTCACCGGCTTCAAGTCTGTAGATGTACACACCGCTTGACAGGCGCGTGGCATCGAAATTGACTTCATACGTACCGGCTGATTTATGCTCATTCACAAGCTGTGTCACCTGCCTGCCGAGCACATCATAAACCGTCAGTCTCACGTCCGTATCCTCCGGAACAGCAAATGAGATTACCGTCGTCGGGTTGAACGGGTTCGGGAAATTCTGCTTCAGTTCAACGGTTCTGGGCAGTTCGTCTTCCGCTTCGCCGGAAGTTGTCAGACTTCCCTGGATAAGCACCTCGCGGTAGGCAGGAATGAATTCGGGCCCGTCCTTGTCGGAAACCTGAACTTCTTCGCCGTCATCGGCTACCAGGAACACCGTCCAGACGAATGTTTTCGATTCATCGGCATCCATATGCTCTTCCACGATATCTTCCAGTTCTGCACTTGAAAGAGTCATTTCCGGCATGGTTCCGTCCTGATCGCTCGGAGAGGAAAAGACAGGATCGGAAAAATCGCCGCCGGAAACATCAAGGACGAAACGGTAAGTGAAATCATTTCCGTCATAGGATGTGGCAAAATCCCATTCGGCAACATTTTCGTGTTCGGTTCTGATGGTATCCGCTGCACCTTCGGACGGAGCCGCGGCATCGGAACGCTGGAACCTGTACAGATCGATATCTCTGGTCGGCCAGGTAAATACCTCATCTGAAACAATGTCATCCACTGTGCGGAGCTGGATTTTCGGATTGCCGAAAGAATAGGCCATAAGTCCGTAAACGGCATCAATGCCGGCACCGACTCGCATATGGGCATTCAGATCATTCGGGATGTTACTGTCCAGTCCTTCGGTAATATCGGCAAAACTGGGCCGGTTGCGAACACGAAGTACACGTCCGTCAGGATCATCCTGGGGTCTGAGCGCCCACTCGCCGAAGTCATTCCCCGGCGCATCAGCCTGGCTGGTCTGAACTTCCACGTTCTCGAGCTTGATGATCATTCCCTCGTATGCTCTTCCCGAATTATGGCGGGCCTGGGATGTAGTAATCACAGGAATGTATTCGTCAAGATCCTCAACGGTACCGTTTGTGGTAAAGCTGACATCATCCAGAAATACATTGTCGAATGCACTTGAAATGGTCCCGTCTGTAATCGTAATTCTGTCACCGCGCCGGAGATCCGGAACGTCACCGGATGAAGCAAGCGGAAGACCTGACCATGCTTCATTTCCGTCATGAACCACAACAAATCCATCATTGCCGCCGGAAACGACAACAGCTTCAATGTTGATACCGATGCCTTCGAAGTCTTCAAACGGACTTGGGCCGCGTGTTCCGTCCATGGTACGCTGGATAGTCTCTATGGAAGTGATTTCATCACCGAGATATACAAATCGCATTGAAAGCTGCTCTCCTGCAACATCCAGGCTTCCATCGCTGAACCGGGCTGTAATCGGGATTATTTCTCCGGAAGCCAGTTCCACTTCCGTTGTGGCTTCAATCACAAAACTGACCGCTGTAAAATCATCAAAAACAGGGAATTCATAGCTGTATGATCCGTCACCATCATGAGTCATATCGGTGGTTTCGCTATCACCCCTTGTAGTGTTATAGGTAATGATGACATCATCTACTTCCTCACCTTCGGGGCCTGCAATATCTGCAGAAACCGTTACGGTTTCACCTTGTGCAGGTTCAGAGGAGGAGAGGTTAAAGTTGGAAATGACTGGAGGAAACCCGAGCACTTCAAGGTCATTCGGCCAGGGCTCACCGCTGTTCGGGTCTTCTTCTGTTCGTTCGCCAAGCCACCAGAGAATACCATCTTCCATGGGTGCAAGCAGCAAAGCTTCTTCACCCGGCCCCTCGTTCAGACCAAAAGCTCCGTCAAAGGTGTCCCAAACCACAAAGCCGCTGATATTCACGATACTTCCGCTTGACGGCGGACGGAATGGTCCGTCAGTATCTTCGCGTCTGAAATTATAGCCTTCGCGATAGCCACCCTGTGCGTCATTCCGGTCATTGCGGTATCGAAGTGAAATGTCACGATCCTGCATAGCGACCCCCTCATTATCAACCCAGTAATAATTGGGGCGGCCGGTATCATCCAGTTCGGAACCAATTATCTCCTGGCCTTCCATTCGAACATAGGCGTTGATGTAATCAGGGTAGGCTTCGGGACGGAACCGGAATGTACCTCCTTCTTCATCGGCAATTTGGTTAAGATCACTGGTTGTCAGCGTGATCGGCTCGAGCAGCTCCTGATACCTGGCATCAGGATTGGCATCACCGCCGATCAGAATATTGGTTTCAAAGTCGGAATCATCAGGGTTAAACTGCACGGTGTTGTTAAAAAACTCATGCGTCCCCCGCATGGTTACCATGTCACCCCTTTCAAGTGTTTCAAAGGCCGCAACATCCGTGGCTACAACATGCATGTACATTCCCTCTTTGCCCTGGGAATAAGCGGTGGTGTCAATTACGAAGAAGTGAATCCGTGATATTTCAACACCGTCGTCGCCTGCATCTTCAGGCTCAAAATTAGAAAGTCCGGATGACCTCGGGTTGCTGAGTACGATGGCCGTAAACTCAACAGCTTCATCGACCAGAGGATGGTCGGGGAAGTCATCCGAAGTCTGCGGAGGTTCCTCGTAGGTATTCAAGTCCCGGATTGTCACTTCCTGGTAACCCTGAGCCAGCAGATCCCCTGCTGACAGGGAAAGAATGAGCAATCCAAAAACAAAAGTCAGTAATCCTGATTTCATATTGTTTCTTCTTTAGGTGATTATTGATTGGTTTTCTGAAAAGGATGGATAAGCTATTTAATAATGGCAAATTTGCCGGTTTGCACATGACCGGACTCACGGTCACGAACCGAAAACAGATACAGGCCTGTAGAGAGGTTCTGATTTGCCTTTGTGAGCAGATCCCAGGAATGTTCGCCGCCTGAAAATACCCGGTTGCTGCCGCTTAGTTCACGGTACCAGCGGATGTCTCCGTCATAGTTTTCTGCTTCGTGGTGCAGTGTGGCAACGATATCACCGGCAAGTGTGTAAATTCTGATTTCCGCACGGGCCGGCAGGTTGCGGAAGTTTATTTTCCTGGTAAATTCTGTCCCGCCGTCCCATGCTGCATTGATGCGATAAGGATTGGGATATACCCCGACTTTGTACTCGGGATCATCACTTTCAAAATTTTCATTTACGGCAGTACCCGGAAAAACCCTGACCGCATTGGCTGTTCTGCTGCTTTCAAGTGATTCCCTGCCTGCATCGCCGCGGTCAAATGCGGTAACCGAGAACTGATACTGCCAGCCGCTCAGCAGGCCGTCAAAGGTGTAGCTGTACCAGTACTCAGTGTCATCATCTTCAAATAAAACGGGCTCTGAAAGTCTGATATCGTCAAATCCGGTTCCATATCCCACCGGAGTTCCGGGGGTGTCATACTCACGAATCAGTTCAGGGCCAAAGGCGATATCTCCGGTCAGGTCCGATCCCGGTTTGCTGCGGTAAATCCGGTAGCCGTCAAAATCTTTCTCGCCGGAAACCGGATCGACTGTTTCTTCCGCCCTGCGGTCCCAGTACAGAGTTGCTTTTCCGGCATCCAGCTCAACGCGGAGACGAGGCACCTCGGGAGGTTCGGGAACCAGAAACCGCTGTCGTTCACCGGTTTCGGGGTCTTCAAAACCTTCAAAAAGACGAAATGCCCAGTCAGCAGTCTCTTTCAGTAACCGGCGTGACTCGGGGTTATCAAGCTCATCAGCGGTATGATCAAAGGGGATGAGATTCTGAAACTCTTCGGGTTTCAGTGCGGCGACATAAGCAAAATAGACAGTTATCGTCTCTCCCGGTTCCACTTCCGGTACCGGTCCGAACCGATGAAGCTGGATGTAGTTTCCGTCGGCATCCTGACCGTCTTCGCGGAGCTGATCTTCAAAATCTGTGTAATCCCAGTCTTCAGAAAGTACCGCATAGCGTTCAGAATCTGTTCTGGGCTGGTTGAAAGATCCTCCGGTCTGCCCGAACTTCCAGAAACGCGGACCGACGGTCGGAATGTCATCCTCTCCATATCCTTCGGCAAGCATCTCATCGGAATATCGGGGATGAAAGTTCACATCGCGGTATTCTGCTCCGAGAACCACGGTTGCTCCATAGGTATCGGTTCTGGGAAAATCCGTCGATCCTGAGTCAAAGGCATATAATGTATACAGTGAATCTATATAGCCTACGCCTCCTTTATTGAAAAAGGCACTACCGGACTCCTCGGTAGTATTGATATTTCTGACCACAAGATCAGAATACATGCCGAAGTAGACATCCTCCCAGGTAAACCCGCCGCCGCTGCGGTGTTCATGGCTGTTGTTGGTAATTTCGTATTTGATAATGCTGATGCCATCGGTAAACCCGAAATTCCAGTTGTAAGCCTCCATTCGCACATCGGCATAAAGCGGATCTTCATGCTCGGCGATGGGCCGGCCGGATACGACGTCCCGCCGGTCAGAGAACTCGGCTACAAAATCCTGATGACTGACCGCATCGGGAGAGAAAAAATCACTGTCAGGCAGACTGGACCGCTCCATGATCGGCATCCCGTCGTTTGTGAATTCGTAACCGGCCTGCCCGGCACGTGTATATCCGGACGGATTGGTGACGGCTCCGGTTGAAACGGTGGTCACTCCGTCACGGATGGCACCGATCCACAGACCGGCCTCAAACAGGTGCTCGGTTCCCGATCCTGCCGGAAACTCCATGCTGGGTGCGAGGCCGGGATTATTCTGGCGGCCCGGGGTTCCGATCGCTCCTACATTGGTGTAGGAAATACCCATATTGCTGACTTCTACCGTTTTACGCTCGAATACCTGCTGAGCCTGGGCCGTTACTGCAAATAATGTTAAAAGAAGTGCAAATGATAAGCTGGTTCGTAGCGGATTATTCGTCATAAACTAAAACTGCGTGATGTGCTTATGGAAGCGCTTGTTTGAGTAATATAAAGTGATTTTTTGCGAAAGCAAAAGATACAGGACACCTGCAGGATTCAGAATTTATCAGTATGATTGCGAGTTTGTTCCTGGCAGTCCCGGAAGTATCAGACACAAAATTAAGGCTCATCTGATATACCTAAATTCCCAAACTTTTTTCAATTTTCAAACACTTTTTTGAAGCTTTATTATTTAGTAATATTCATTAATATATCGGTGCCGTATTTCGCTTATTTTACCACTGATTATCTTCGCCATTAATGCACTCCTGAATGTTCTCTTGTAAACCTCTTCCCTTCTCTGCTTCTTTGCTGTTGCTGTTTACCCTGACTGCTTTTTCCCCGGTTCAGCTGCTGGCAGATGCGCCGCCCGTCACCTCAGCCCCGCCTTATGAAACGGCGGCTACCGACAGCAGCATTACACTTTCCTGGGAGTCCGGTTCTCCGGCTAACAGTGTCGTTCGCTACGGACGGACACCGGATCTGGAGAAAGGTGTTGTTTCCATTGAAAATCAACTTTCCACACACAATGTCACGCTGGACGGGCTGTCCCCGGCACAAATTTACAGGCTCAAAGTAGGAAACGCCTCCGGCAGCGATACCACATGGTCTGACCCTGTCATTGTTTCAACCGGGTCTCCGGTCGCAGCGACGGGTGAAATCAACACCTACTTCAACGGTTCGGTATTTTCCGATGCGGCATGGCGGTCGGAAGCCACTGCTGATTTCGATTTCGGATCGCACTATGCCAGCCGCATACGAAATGCCCAACAGTCTGTCGATATTACATTTTACAACATTAGCGGCAATACCGGAAGTGATATCGAACGGGCCCTGATTGGCGCGGCACGTTCGGGAGTTCAGGTCCGCGTAATCATGCATCACAACCTCGGCAACCCTGCAAATCAAATCCGTCAAACCCTCAGACTCGAAAATAATATTGAAGTCATTCAAAGCGAGTTTGGTGATAACCGCGGCCGGGACGGACTCATGCACAACAAATTTGCCATCATTGATTATGACAGCGACGACCCTTCTGATACCTGGCTGATTATCAGCTCATGGAATTCCACCGATACCGGCTCTGAAGAGCAGTATCAAAATATGATCGAGTTCCAGGATCCCGCGTTGGCCGGAGGCTATCGTGCCGAGTTCAACCAGATGTGGGGAAGCGACGGGTTTGAACCCGATGCCGGGAATGCGCATTTTTCACAAAACAAGGAGGTTGTCAATCCGACACGGTTCTGGATTGATGATATTGAGATCGATATCTTCTTCAGTCCGCAGGCAAACACGCAGAGCGAAATTATCAGCAGGCTCGGCAGCGCCGAACAGGGCGTGGCTCTGCCAAAATATCTTATCACACAATGGCCCTACCTCGATGTACTGCAGTCCCTGAATAATGACGGAAAAACCGTTCGGGGCGCCATAGGAGATGTAAATATTCCAAACAGTGCATCTTTACAAATTTTCAATAGTCTGAGTAAATTTGCCGATGTCCACGATCACGGGGCCGCAAGCGACATTCTTCTACACCACAAAACAGCAATTATTGACCCTTACGAACCGGGTTCCGGCAGCGGACAGGTAATTACCGGCTCGATGAACTGGTCCCGCAACGGCAATGAAAACAGCGATGAAAACACCATCATAATCCGCGATGACCACATCGCCAACCTGTACTATCAGGAATTTGCGGCCCGCTATTATGAAGCCGGCGGGACGGCCGATCTCACCATCACTTCCGCCACCGGTGATCCGGAAGAAAACGCTGTGCCGGAGGTCCTTACTCTGAACCAGAATTACCCCAACCCCTTCAATCCCACAACCAGAATTTCATTTGAACTGCCGGAAGCAGGGCGCGTAACACTTCAGGTCTATGATGTAACCGGGCGTCTTGTTTCCAGCATCCTTGACGGCATTGACAAATCTGCCGGGCATCACGAGGTTTCTTTTGATGCAGAGGGATTGTCGAGCGGACTCTATCTCTACCGCATTTCGGTTGACGGGCATCCTGCAGCTGCAAAAACCATGATGCTGGTAAAATAACTTGACGGCTCCGGGACCCTTATTTCTTCCATGTTTCCTTATCCACCCTGAAAAAAAACATCTGCATTCCGGCTAGACGGAACACCGGTTCTTCCGGACACTGCATCTCAACACTATAATTACACACCTTATCCACAAACGCTTCGCTTTACCATGAAATCACCCTTACAATTACTCAGTTTATTGACGATACTATTGCTGCTTCTGCCGGCTGCGGCTTTTTCGCAGCTTTTTGAAGACTTTGAAGACGGTTCCAAAGGCGCGTATGCCCCTGGAACTGTAGAACTGTCCAGCGGAGACTGGATGTTTGATGACGCGCTGATCGGCAGTCTGGATGGCGACAGAAGAATGGGATCCCAGTCCGTCCGTATCCGTGACGGTTACATTGAAATGCAGTTCGACACCTTCGGCGCAGGTGACGTCCGTTTTTATTATGCAAACTTCGGCAACGACAGCGGCGCGCTGGTCCGGCTGCAATATTCTGAGGACGGGGGAAACAGCTGGAATGATCTCGGTGATGAGCTGCAGCCGGAAAGCGAACTGGTTCAGGCGGATATCGAAGCCAACATCGACGGCAACGTCCGGTTTCGCATTCTATCCAGTGAAGGCTCAGACAACCGCGTCAACATCGACAATTTCGAAGTTACCGAGTTTGTCGAAGACACGGATGAACCGCGACTGCGCGTCGAGGCAGATGGCAGCGTTGTCCAGTCCGGTGGCAGCATCGACTTCGGTTATGTCCTTCTTGAAAGTTCGGACAGCCAAACCCTGACCATCAGCAATACCGGCCAGCAGGATCTTGAAATAAGTTCAGTGTCGGTCACCGGCGACGGGTTCTCACTTTCAGGTGATGCGCCGTCAGAACTTTCCCCGTCGGAATCGGCAGAGATGGAGGTGGTGTTTGAACCGGTAAGCGAAGGCGACGCATCCGGCACCCTTTCCATCGTCTCAAATGATCCTGAGGCGCAGCAATATGAGGCCTCACTGTCCGGAAGCGGTCTTGATCCGGATGAACCCATCGACATTGCCGATGCCCGGGAAATGCCCATGGGCACGCTCGTATCGGTCAGCGGCTGGGTCACTGTAACTGACGAGTTTTCCGGTCCGATTTACTTCCAGGACGAAACTGCCGGTATCGCGGCTTATTACAATCCGCTTATGCGTGACGACTCGCTGGGATTTACTCTTGAAGTTTCCAAAGGCGACTCCATTGTGGTCACCGGTCCGCTCACGACATTTAATGACCTTGTTCAGATCGCGCCGACCGATGATTTCGAGTCTGTCATTTTTGAGGTCTATCCTGAGGGACGCAGGGACATTGAGCCCACTGTGCTGACCGTTGAGCAGCTCGAAACCGGTGATTATGAAGGCCAGCTTGTGCGGCTGGATGCTGTCCGAATTCTTGATGACGGCCGTTTTTCCGGTGACACCAACTACGATATAGAAGATCAAACGGGCACCAGTGAAATCCGGATTTCCAGATACACCGATATCCCCGGCATGACCATCCCGTTCGACGAAGTACAGATCACCGGAGCAGCAAGCAGGTTCCGGGATTTCGTCCAGGTCTTCCCGAGAGACCGAAGCGACTTCATGCCTGTCGGCGATGCGCCGATCATCGTCAGCGATACACCTTACGAGGTGTCGGCAACATCATCGTCCATCACCTTTGAGTGGGAAACCGATGCTGAAGGCACCTCCGAAATACGATATGGCCTGACAGATGAGTACGAGCTGGGGATAGTCGAAGATGATCAGCACAAAACCGATCATACGATTACACTGGAGGGACTGGATCCCGCCACAGTCTACAATGTTCAGCTTCGTTCGGCACTTGGCGAGGATACCACCCGCACCTCCAATTATCTGGTGACAACCTCATCCCCAGAAGGAACCACACAGGAGGTAAACGTCTACTTCAATCAGGATGTGGATCACACTCTGGCTACGTTCGAAGAGGCAATTTCCAACTATGCCTTTGACGATCATCTGATTGATCGCATCAACAGCGCCGGGCACTCGCTTGACCTGGCCTTTTACAGCATTAGCGGGACAGTTGGAAGCAACATCGCATCGGCCATTGCAGGTGCCCACAACCGCGGTCTGGATGTGCGGGTCATTGTCGATCACAACACAGCAACCGACAATTTTGTCAATGCGCTCGAAAACAGCGATGTCCCGGTCATCGAAAGCGACTTCGGCGATGCCAACAGCGGACGCGAGGGCCTTCACCACAACAAATACGCCGTGATTGATTACAACGGCGGCGACCCGGAAGATGTCTGGCTTATCACCAGTTCCTGGAATGCCACCGACAACGGCACCAACGTCCACAACCAGAATATGATTGAGTTTCAGGATGTGGCCATCGCCGGGGCCTATACACGTGAGTTCAACCAGAAATGGGGAAGTGACACCACCACGCCGGATGCAGGCGAATCACGTTTCGGCTCACAAAAAATCGTAGTCAACCCATCCACCTTCTGGATTGGTGACAGCTATGTCCGCCTGTTTTTCAGTCCGCAGGGCAACACCGAGGCGGCTATCATTGACGCCATCAGGACGGCAGAGCATTCCGTAAACCTGGGTACCATGCTCATTACCCGGACCGGCTACACCAACGCACTTTTTAACCGGAATGCCGCAGGTGTAACCATCCGCGGCGTCATGGGTCAGCCGGGCCAGCAGGGAAGCCAGTATGATGACATTGCTGCTTTTGCCGATATGCACACGCTCACCAGTCCCCTGATGCATCACAAATACGCTGTCATTGACGGTGAGCAGGCGGAATGGAACGGCAAAGTCATAACCGGATCCCACAACTGGTCCAGTTCGGCAAACCGGCGCAATGACGAGAATACCATCATTATCGAGGATGCCCGAATCGCCAACCTGTACATCCAGGAGTTTGCCGCCCGTTACTATCAGGCCGGTGGACAGGATGACATCGTTACGGTAGATGCCGGGCATGAGGCCGATGAGCTGCCGCAGTCGTTCCGTGTGCAGCAAAACTATCCCAACCCGTTCAATCCCACGACCAAAATTGCATTCGACCTTCCAAGTCAAAGCAATGTGACACTGCGGGTGTATGACACCCTTGGGAGACAGGTTGCCTCCCTGCTTTCAGATGAGTCCCTGCCGGCCGGAACGCATCATGTTTCCTTTGATGCCAGCCATCTGGCCAGCGGCGTGTACATCTATCGCGTCCAGCTGGATGACGGACAGGCACTGACCCGGTCGATGACCCTGATCAAATAACAACAGAACCTGAATTGGCACATCATGGCACCAGCCGTGATGTGCCCGTTCGTTCCCGGATCGCCGCCCGGATACTCATCTTCCTCAGGCATCCAGTCCGTACTCATGCTATGCGATTATTTTTGAAAAGAATGTCCTCACGCCCGGCCTGTTTTGCACTCTCTGCCTTGTTGCTGTGCGTCATCATCGCTGCCGCGGCCATGACCGGTGCCGCGAATTCGGGCGAGGGAAACTATTCGCATATTCCTCATTCCCGCACCTTTGATGTGGTGACATGGAATATCGAATGGTTCGGTGATGAAACACGCGGTCCGTCAGATACCGAGCTGCAATACCGTAATGTGGTCGAAATCATCGACAGCCTGCAGCCAGATCTGATCGGTGTGCAGGAGATATACAGCATCACCCAGTTTGAACGGCTCATTGATGACCTTGACCGCTACGATGGCTTTGTCACCCGGTACGGCTGGGGCGGTGATCCCGACGCGGGAATGGATGTCGGTTTCATATACAACACGGAGACCGTCAGCCCCACCCATTACCGTTTGCTTGACAGCGGCTCTCAGGCCGATCTTACCCCCTTTTACTGGGCTTCCCGGTTACCCAAGGAATTTATATTCCGAGTGCAGCTGGAAGACATCTCCTTTTCTGCCCGTGCAGTGGTGGTTCACGCCAAGGCACGGTCTGACAGTGCATCATACGAGCGGCGGATAGCAGCATCTCAGGAGATCAAAGAAAACTACTTTGATCCTTACTTCAGCAGAATCCCACTAATTTTTCTGGGTGACTACAACGATCGTGTGACCGAATCCACATACCGGCCTGAAGATACCCCCATGCCTTCACCCTACCGCAACTTTGTCGATGATCCGGCTTATGAGGTGGTCACTTACTCGCTGGATGAGGCCGGAGAAGCCTCCTGGCCGGGCGTTGACAGCGGGTTCCCTCCCACAATGCTCGATCACATCACCATCAACGAACCCTGGTTCGAATACTGGCTGGAAGGTTCTGAACGGGTGTACCGTCCGGATTACATTGAAGACTATCCGCGCACGACATCCGACCATTATCCCGTAAAAGTCCGGTTCGATGTAACCGGCAGGGCCACATCGTCTCATCCATCGGGTGCACATGAGAGCCACTCAGACCGGGACACCGCTGAGAAGGCGGCGTTGATCCGGAACCATCCCAATCCGTTCAACTCGCAGACATCCATCGTATTTGAACTTGGCAGACCGGAAGCCGTCACCATATCGGTATTCAATGCAATGGGAGAACGAATGGCCGAACCGGTCACAAGCCGGCAATATGAAGCAGGTATCCATCAGGTTGAGATTGACGCTTCGGGATGGGCGAGCGGAGTGTATCTTTACAGAATGGACACCGCCAGTGGTGCAAACGATACCGGGCTGATGACACTGATTAAGTAGAATGTTTCAGAGGAACGGGTGTTACTCTGCGGAGGCCATAATCTCCCGAAGCCGCTCTTCTCCTTTTGTCCGGATGGCGCTCAGTTCGGGGTGATCGTTTTCAAGAATGGTCCGGTACTGTTCCCTGGCATCGTCCTTATTGCCGGTTTTTTCCAGCGACAAGGCGTAGTAGTACCTGAATATGATGTTTTCGGGCCATTGCTGCACAAGCGGCTCCACAATCCGGAGAGCATCCCCGAATTTTTCCTCTTCATGATACAAATAGGTGAGAATCATTCTGGCATCCGAGCTGGTGTAGGTTTCCGTCTGTGATGCCTCCTCAAGCTTTTCAAATCCGGTTTCTTTGTCACCGCGCAAGCCGATCATGTTGACAAGCCACCGGACCTCGCCCGGCACTGTGCCTACCATATAATGAAATACCCCCTGCCCGATGAGTGCGTCGGGATTGTCACTGCTCATCTGCATGAGTTTGCGAGTGTATGAGTATCCGCTGGCACCGCTTCGGACCGCGGTTCTGTACTGACGTTCCCCGGCGGCCACAAGACCGCGATATCCGTAAAGTCCGCCCATCATGAGCACCGTTGTGGTATCACCGGGGTCCTCATCCATTCTCTTCTTGCCAGTTTCCAGTGCTATTTCTGATTTCTCCAGGAATGCTTCTGCAGATTCAGAAGGCTCGCCTGCGAAAAAATATTTCCAGAAAGGAATCATGGCATCGAAAAAATAGGCCCGCGGGTCATTCTCGTCATCTTCTTTCAGTTCTTCAAAAACGATTCTTGCCTCATCCCAGTCCGCCTTGTAAAAAGCTTTGATTCCCCTTTCAAGCTTCTGTTCGTATTCAGTAGTAAGCTCAGCTCCCGGCATCTCTTGTTTGTTTAGATAACTCCCTGCAAGTAAGGTTGTGATAATCAGAAGCAGAATCATAATTCGGGATGAATAAAGTGATTGAATCCGGCTTGAAAAAAGCAAGATCCGGCGTTACCTGCATGGTAACAATAATTTCCGCTATTATGCCGGAAAAGCCTCAGTAAAGTCTTAATAACTTTAAACGACTCAGATAATAACATGGTATATAAGAACAAAGCAAAATACAGCTGTTTCTGAGGGGCGTTTATCGTAATCAATCATCAAAATGTCCTTCACCAAGCCGGCCCTCTGTGCTGGCGACAGCTACTGAAACAGCGGCATCGCCTGTAATGTTCACCGCAGTGCGGATCATATCCAGAATTCTGTCGACCCCCAGAATCAACGCTATTCCTTCAACGGGAACTTCAACTGCCTGAAGAACGATAACAAGCATGATAATTCCGGCACCGGGAACACCGGCTGTACCGATGGATGCCAGCGTGGCAGTAATTACAATGATGAGCTGCTGTGAAACGGTCAGATCTATTCCAACAGCCTGGGCAATAAAAACGGCGGCAACGGCCTGATACAAGCTGGTTCCATCCATATTGATTGTGGCCCCTACCGGCAGAACAAAACTGGCCACTTCTTCATGTACACCGAGTTTTTTCTCAACCCGTTCCATGGTTAACGGCAGGGTTGCCAGACTGGAGCTGGTACTGAAGCCAAGAAGCTGAGCAGGACGAATTCCCTTCAGAAAGTTCAGCAATGACATATTGCTGAACATCTTGAAAAGAGTGGTGTATACAATGAGGACATGAAGTATCAACCCGGCCACTACGACCAGTCCGTACATCAGCAATGCCTGCAGCAGTTCGGCCGTGCGGCGAAGGTCTTCCCCACCCAGATCGACAATCACCGATGCTATCAGTGCGAAGACACCGAAAGGAGCAATCTTCATGATCATCTCCACAATCTTGATAATCACATCATTCAGTGAGTCGAAAAAGTCGACCAGTATTTTTGACTTATCCTCCGGAATTCTCATCAGACCGATGCCAATAATCAGTGCTACAAATACTATCTGAAGCATATTGGTATTGTCTGAGGCAGCTTCAAAGAAGTTTGCCGGCACGATATCCACGATGAACTGAAGCGGACTGCGGTCCAGCAATTCGGTGGCGGCCTCTTCCTGCCCTTCAATATTCTCCTGATAGCTGGCAAACAGTCCGTCACGCGTCTCCTCGGGAAGGACCTTGCCGGGTTCAAATATATTGACAACCGTAAGGCCGATCGTGATGGCAAAAACAGTAGTAACCATATAAATCCCGATGGTTTTTCCTCCCATGCGGGATAACTTGGTGAGGTCGTTCAGGTTGGTGATGCCGACAATGAGGGAGGCAATCACCAGCGGAATGGCCACAAGCTGCAGCATCCGGATGAATATGGTGCCAAACGGCTCGATGAAATCTACAGTAAACTGTTGCAGGCCGGTAAGCGTAGCAATAATTCCGAATATGAGTCCGGCTATGAGTCCGGACAAAATCTGCCAGTGCAGGGTTTTATACCAGGGCAATTTGGACATGGACACCTTTTTTAATAGAGCATAAGTGCCAGGAATGCGGCGAAACCTGAGGACAGGAAATTGACTCCGTTGTTATCCGGTATACACTTTCTGATAACGCGCGAAAATGCACCTTTTCCGGAATCATCAAACCACCGTCCCGGCATGTTATGTGCTTGAAAAATTGCTCCAAGATAGGAATCCGCAATACAACCTGAAAACCCGGATAACAAAATTACCCACAATGCCCTTATATCGAGATTGAAACTGAGAACCAGAAACAGAACGGTCACGGCCAGGGCGCCGGCAAATCCGGCAAGTGTACCGGGATAGCTGACCGCACCATCGGTCCCGGCAGGTACGGTCCGGAATGTTGTGATCATTTTTGCCTGCGGTGCCAGCCGTTCTCCGGCAACGGAAGACCATGTATCGGATGTAGCCGCTGCCAGAGCAGCAACAGCAGCAACTGCGGCCCACTGCTCATTTATCAGAAAAAAAACAAATACGAAAAACACAAACCAGAATGCGTTTGCCCATACCTGCATACCTGTGCGCCTTTCGGTTGCGACTGCGGGTGCTTTCTCGGCTTTATCTGATTCCGGCATTCCCGGCTGATCTGTTTCTGTTTTCTTTTTTCTGTCGCTGCCAGTCAGCCATTGAGCCAGGGCATAACTGCTGAAAAAGAAAAACAGCAGCAAACCGGCACCAGTCCATGCCCAAAGTCCCATTGCAGCAACACCCGTCACCAGTGCGGCGCCGGCTCCGTCAATAGTAAGCGAATTATTTAAAAAAGTATACAGAACACCAACAGTCCCCAACCCCAAGGCTGCGACCATCCAGATGCGCTCTGAGCTGTCGGCTATAACCACGAAAAGTACGATAAGCAAAAAGCCGAACAGGTAATCAAGCAGCCGGTCAGTCACAGCTACGCCGTTGAAGTTGTATCAGTAGTGGCTGACTCTGATTCGGGTGCAGCCTGAGCTTCTTTTTCCTTCTCAAGAACCGCCGGATCGGTTTTGAAAACAGAAACCGCAACCACTACGAAGCCCGCCATAATCAGAACCGGTCCGATGAACAGTGAGTAAATACCGTACTGCTGGCCTTCAATGTACATGCCGCCAAAACCCAGCACAACCAGCAATGCCCCCATAAAAAGCAGCTTGTAGTTATATGGCGTCAGCAGCATGGGCACTGACGGTCCTCTTTTGCGTCTTCTCGGAGTTCGCTGTCTTCTTTTCTTTTTGCTCATATCAAAAATTATAAATACGGTTGCTTCTCAGGCTGTCAAAATACAAATATGTTCAGAAACCGAAAGATACCCTGTATTGACCTTTCAAGCAATTTTTCAAAATTGCCAGATATAACACTGATAAAATCACGAAAACGTTCTGATTATATTGTCTGTTCCGTAAAAAAGGGTATAATAGTTACACTACTGTCTTCCCTGATTTTCAGAATAAATCCCTTTCCCATGGCATATAATATCGCTCTGATTCAAACAGCGTGCAGTAACGATACAGACCGCAATCTGGCTGACTCAGAGAAATACATACGTCAGGCTGCTTCCGGAGGCGCAAATGTCATCCTCCTGCAAGAGCTCTTTGCCTGGCCCTATTTTTGCCGGGAAGTTGACAACCGCCATTTCGCCCGGGCCGAACCGGTGCCGGGTCCGCTTACAAGCAGGATGCAGAAGCTTGCCGGAGAGCTGGGAGTGGTCATTGTGGTACCGCTCTTTGAAAAACGTACTGCCGGACTCTATCACAATACGGCCGTCGTCATAGATGCTGACGGAACATTTCTTGGGAAATACAGGAAAATGCATATTCCCGAAGATCCCGGGTTTCATGAAAAGTACTATTTCACTCCCGGAGATCATGGGTATCAGGTGTTCGATACCCGTTTCGGCAGCATAGGCGTTCTGATTTGCTGGGACCAGTGGTTTCCCGAAGCAGCCCGCCTGACAGCGCTGATGGGTGCGGATCTGCTGGTATATCCCACAGCCATTGCCACGCTTCCGGAAGAAAAAGGAGCCTTGTCACAAAAGTACCTTAAGGCCTGGCAAACGATTCAGCAGAGTCATGCCATTGCAAACGGATGTTATGTTGCATCCGTGAACCGTGTAGGAGTTGAAGGAAACCTGAGCTTCTGGGGCAGATCATTTGTGAGCGGGCCTTTTGGCGAAGTCCTTGCCGAAGGAGGTAGCGATGAGGAGGTTGTCATGTGCTCCGTTGATCCTGAAAAGCTGGATATACACCGCACTACATGGCCATTTTTACGTGACCGCCGTATCGATACGTACCATCCGATACCCTCACGCTGGATCGGTGATAACCCGGGCTGACAGGGCACACCTGAACTCGCCCGCAGGCCCGTGAATCAAAATTCGGTGTTCAGGCTGAAATGAATTTTGCCGTTGTATATGGGATCATCCCCCGAGACCGCATATGTAAACTGCATCATACCGATCGGTGTCCGGTACCGGAATCCAAATCCGCCCGAGTGAAGCCAGTCACTGGTTCCGGATCCCTGCCGTCCTATGATATCCGGACGCTGATACGCCCCGCCAGCCAGAAACAGGAACGCATGGGAATAGGGATCCAGCAAATACCGGTATTCCAGATCACTCCATACAGACCGGGCAACACGAAACTGTTCTTCCCGGTAGCCACGGATGCTTCCGGAACCGCCCAGAGGCATCAGCTCTGATTCGGAGTATTCGGGAGATTCCAGTGTTGCTCCATGAATTTTGAAAGCAGCAACCTGCCGCTGAAACGGACTGTAAAAAACTTCCAGGGAAGAATTGACCATTTGCTGCATCATGGTTCCCCTGCTTTCAAGCTCTTCCGCACGCTCGTCGGTCACTCTTCTGATTCCGCTGCCAACGTTAATATTGAAGATCATGCCGCGGGTTGGAGCAAAACGGCTGTCTGTATTATCATATCTGAATCCGATTCCGGCGGAACGGGTCACGCCGTCAAGGGCAAGAAGAGGCAGATCCGGATTCGTGTTTGCCGATGTCGCGGATTGTGAGAGGCTGACTGACAGTTCCCGGCCGGCTGCCCATTCATATGATCCCTCAACATTCACGGTTCTGATCTGATAGCTGGTATCCTGCTGAACAAACCTGAAAGAAGCTCCGGCGCCAAGCGGCATTCCCATTATCCATTGCTTTTTATATCCCGTCTCCAGACGGGTCACCATATCTTCCAGACGTTCAAACATGATGCGCAATGAGCTTCCCTGCCAGCCCACATTCCGGACCATGACTTCTCCCCTTCCGATCACATTGTAGGCATCCGCCTGGCCGGGGTCATATCCGAACAGCAAATCAAAATGGTTGGCCCGGCGCTCAGTAACCTCATAATGCACAAACGGCAGGCCATCCCGGAACATGATCTCACCTTCGCTGACATCATGAAAAAGCCCTGTATTTTCAAGATTGCGCCGGCCCTTGCGGAACAAATCCGGAGTGATCTTGTCATCTGCTCTGATTCCTGATGCCGTTTCAATGTAATCCGGATCGTGTTGCGACAGTCCGTCAGTCCAGACTCCGGCTGCATAAAGCTCTTCTCCTGCATCTATTTCCAGCTCAAGTTCAACCGTGCAATCGGTGCGGTTGGGCTGAAACCGGGTAACTGATAACTCCGCAAGCGGATAGCCCAGGTCTTCCAGATGCGCTACTACACGCAGTATTTCCGCCTCCAGCTCCTCCTGTTCATAATAATTACCGGCTCCGAAAAACCAGATAAAATCCTCAAGAAGCGAAGATTCGTTATCGGTGAAATAATAATCGATTTCTTCAATTTCAAATCGGCAACCCGGCCTGCTGAATACTTCAATGGCGGCTCTGCTCCCGTAATGTATCAGAACTGAGTCGATGCTGGCATTGAAATAGCCAAACCGGCTGTAATAGCGATAGCCATTCTGCCTGATGCTCTCCGAAACTCCGGCTGAGTCACTCTGATCTAACGACACATTATCAAGAAGTGAATCCCGGATGCTTTCTTCCAGCCGGACGGCTTCACCGTTGTTATAATAACGAAGCTCGACTTGCCCGTCACTTTCAGATGGAGCCGCTGTTACAGTCCGGCCTTCAAAGTCTGCTTTTAAAAAAAGACCTGCAGTCAGTAACAGAAAAATGAGCAATTTCATCCTGGATAAGCGAAAAAGCTGGAAAAATGAATTTTCGGTAATGCGGATGACGCGCAGTCTGCACAGTCTGTGCGCGCAATCAGCATCAGCGCAAAATATCCTTGACAAATCCGGGCAGTGCAAATGCACCTTTATGGATGTCCGGATTATAATAGCGTAACGAAGAATTCATCGCCGTGGTACCCCGTGCCACCCGGTCCAGTACTTCAGGGTCGTGTGGATGAATGCCCTTTGAGGCGAATGCGAGTGACCACATCCCGGACGGATAAAGGGGGATAAACGCAAGGTACATGGCTGACAACTCAAAAATGCTGTCCAGCGAATGGAATAACTTGCGAATGCCGCTATGGTATGATGCGACCCATGGACTTTCGGTTTGAGACGTCAGCACCCCGTCGGGACCAAGAGCCCGGTAGCAGCTTTTGTAGAAAGAATCACTGAAAAGGTCGATCGCAGGCCCCACCGGATCGGATCCGTCGATGATAATTACATCATATGGGTCAGAAATATTGTTCACAAAAGTAATCCCGTCTTCGTAATAAACCTTAAGCCGGGGATTGTCAAAATCACCCACATCGGGCAGAAACTGCCGGGCTGCACGGACAACGGCCTCATCAATTTCTACCATATCCACCTGCTCTACTCCCGGGTGTCGAAGCACCTCTCTGGCCGACCCGCCGTCACCGCCGCCGATGATCAGCACTCTTTTCGGATCCGGATGCGAAAACATCGCAACATGAACCAGCATTTCATGATAGACGAACTCATCTTTCTCGGAAAGCATGACCATCCCGTCAATGGTCATCATGTTTCCCCATGTGTCCGTTTCAAACACCTCCACTTTCTGATACGGTGTCGATTCTGAGAAAAGAACTTTTTTTACGCCTACGGTCAGCCCGGTCCGGCCATGGTAATATTCATTGAACTGCATTGCGCTGTAATAATTTATTCGTACCAGAGGACGGCCCCTGCAAAAACGGCACCGCATTTGTTAACCTGATATTCAATTCCGATAGAAAAAAGATCTTTCAACGTACGGTTGCGATAGGTGAAGGCATCTTCCGCCATTTGTCTGACTTTATTTTCAACTACCGACAGAGGCTGCGTGTCTTCGTGCTCCATTATTACCCCCGGGAGTGACGGGTCTTCCGGCAATGCAACAGCTACTGCCGCCGAAATGATTTCGCCGGATGTTTCGGAATCGATATGTGCATAAGCGGTGGGAATCAGTCCGCCTTTTGGCAGATCAACTGTATCAACCCTTCTTGCAGACGGAGGCACGATGCTGCTCATTCTAACAATATTGGTGTCACCGATACCCGCTGCAAGCAACGCCTTGTCAAAGGCATTCAACCGGGTTCGTGCTTCGCCGGCCCCCTTGACCAGACAGAACGTATTCGGGGTTGGTACCATATTCATATATTCTAACTCCGTGAAAAAAGATATCAGTTAATTATAAAATCACTCTGAATGCCTGAGCCGGGAAAATATCACACTACTGCTACGTTGCCGGCTTCATCAGAGTCAATACCGGGATTTGCAGTAAAAAATGCAGCTTAAACAATACTGCTGCTTGCAAGGACGGCACTGCAGCACAACAATGGCCTTAAAAAACGGTCAGTTGCCGAAACGTGCCGCGTTTTCAGGTTTGAACAGCAGTTTCTGTCCCCGGGCAACCTTGAACATCCCCCGCTTCAGCTCCATTGCCGATGTGTTCTGGGAATCAAACTTTTCCTTCAGATGCTCCTGAATAATCCACGGGTCTATGGTTTCGCCACAGGTAAAAATGTCTACGGCAGCATATGAGTACTCAGGCCAGGTATGAATGGCCACATGTGATTCAGCGATAACAACCATGCCGCTTACACCGTGGGGACTGAATTTGTGAAATTTGTGAGATATGATTGAAGCACCGGACGAACGCGTACCTTCAAGCAGTATCGCCTCAATTTGTGCAACGTTATTCAGCACATTTTCATCACATTCATAAAATTCAACGAGTATTTGTCGTCCCAATGCTTCCATTTCTCTCACGTACTATCGGATTTGGGTGGTAATTTCAATGATCGCTGCCGTCAAACAGCAGAAAAAAAACAACATCTTTTCACAGCCACCCCGCTTGTCATTGCCTGCGCTTGTGTCAAAATGTTGCGTTAATATGCAGCGAAATTTCCTTTTGGAAAGGATGCAATCGCGTTAGAACAAAATTGTTTTTCCGATGTGATGATGTAATGATGCCATTTCTCGGAAGATCACAAAATTAAAAAAAATCCTGAATTATTTATGCATCAAAATAAAATATCCTTCATCCGTACACAAATAATCATGATTTCGCGATGAGAACGTTTGTTCTGACTGTCTCATTATCTGCTGATTTCTATTATTGAAAGTAATCTCATCATTTAATATATATAAAGAGTGCTGGTCTTCTGTCAGGATAACAAAACCCGGTTTCATTATGGATACATTCAGAAAGAAGGCATCGGATTTATTAAAGCACGCAGATGTTACGATAAACGGCAACCGCAAATGTGACATTCAGGTGCACAATGATGAGCTGTTTAAGAGAGTTTTTGCCGAAGGTTCCCTGGGACTTGGGGAGGCATATATTGAAGGCTGGTGGGACTGTGAAGCACTTGACGACTTTTTTTATCGTGTTTTATCAGCCGGACTCGACAGAAAAATCAAACCCGTCAGAGAGATCGGAACCTGGTTAAAGGCTTTTGTCTCCAATCTTCAGCGTCCTTCGAGGGCATTCCGCATTGGTGAGCATCATTATGATATCGGTGATGATCTGTATGAAGCCATGCTTGACAAGCTTATGACTTACAGTTGCGGTTACTGGAAAAATACCCGTTCGCTTGACATCGCCCAGAAAAACAAGCTGGAGCTGGTCTGTGAAAAACTTGGGCTTCGCGAAGGAATGCGCGTACTTGATATCGGATGCGGATGGGGTGGCGCCCTGAAATATGCAGCAGAAAATTTTGGTGTAAAAGGTCTCGGCATAACGGTTTCACGCAATCAGGCAGAGAAAGCGAAAAAAATGTGTTCCGGACTTCCTGTGGAAATAAAACTGCAGGATTACAGAGATTTGCGGGGATCATTTGACAGAATCTGGTCTATTGGAATGATCGAACATGTCGGGGTAAAAAACTATCGCACATTCATGCAGGTAGTCAGGCGGTCCCTCAAACCGGACGGACTTTTTCTGCTTCACACGATTGGTGGCAACCGGTCTGTATTCAAAAGTGATGCCTGGATTAATAAATATATTTTCCCTAACTCCATGATCCCTTCCATCAGGCAGCTTGCCCTATCGTTCGAAAACCTGTTTGTCATGGAAGACTGGCATAACTTTGGTGCAGATTACGATAAAACCCTGATGCACTGGTACAAAAACGTGTTAAAGCATAAAGAGCAGTTGAGCGAACAATACAGCCAGCGTTTTTTCCGCATGTGGCGTTATTATCTGCTTAGCTGTGCCGGATCGTTCAGAGCCAGAAAAAACAATCTCTGGCAAGTTGTGTTGTCTCCGGATGGCGTTCCGGGAGGGTATCAGACCGTACGATAAACCATTAAACAGCAATTCATTACGATTTTTATACCGGTGTCATGAAGAAAACCGGTTCATCTGATCCCGGTATCATCCGGTCAGTTTCTTGATCGTCATGAGCCAGATGGCCTCCGGCGTTTCACGGCTGAAACCCTTCAGGGCTTTGTCCGCATCCAGAAGGGTTTCAAACACCATCGGACAATCTTCAAGCGAATAATTACGCCCGGCTTTTACGAGTTTATCGTAGTAAAATGAACTGTTGACTCCGGCTTCTTTTCTTATTTGGCCCGGTGTGAGCCCCTTACGGGACAAACGTTGTATAAGCCAGATTTTTCCGAATGTTGAATACAGGAACCCGATCATTTTGAAAATTTCGCCGGTGGCATTGTCCGCCGTTTTAAGCATTTGATGGGCGATGGCCATGGTTTTATCCCGGTTCTTTTCCAGCAATGCATCCTGAAATTCAAATAAGCTGTATTCACGGGAAAGGCCGACCACCTGCCGGACATCCGATTCTGTTATCGGACCTTTGTCTTCCCGGAAATTGGACAGTTTTTCAATTTCGACCGTAAGCTGCTGCAGATTGGTGCCGACATGGAATGCAAGGAGCTGCGCTGCACCGGTTTCGAATTCCAGGTTGTGCTCTGCAGATGCCCAGTCCGTGATCCATTGCTGAATTTTATAGTCCGGTACCGCTTCAAAAGTGTGCGAAGTAACTGTTTTCCCCTTTTTCAATGCTTTCCCAAGAGCACTGTGCTGAGCCGGTCTGGTATCGTTGGTCAAAAATAGGAGCGTAGTCGGATTGGGCTGCTTCAGGTATGCGGCAAAATCATCACGACTGCCTTGCGGTGAAACATCATCCAGACTTATTTCATCAGATCCGCCCTTGTGTTCATCCTCTCCGATGGAAAGCGTTCCGGCCGGTTCCCCGGCACTCCCGCCTCTTCTGTCGCTGAACATTTTCATGAAGTCGCGGACAATCACGACGCGGCGCTCCGCCATCATCGGATAACTCTTGCACATGTCGATGACCGAGTTGGCCTTGACATCCTGTCCATAAAGAATATCCAGATTAAAGTCCCGTGACTCCTCCGGAACAGTTTCCACAGCGGCATCCTGCAACCGGTCTATGAAAAAGGTTTCTTCACCAAAAAAAGCATACACAGGTTTCACGTCCGAACTGCGAAGTTCTTCCAGAAACGATTGGTACAATTCAAGACTCGATGACTTTCTGGCCATGCTGTATAAATTTATTTTGATCTGCAGATCCTGTTCCGGATGCCGTCAATGGCTTTATAGCAGTGTCGGCTACGGATACAAACGTCCCATCATTCTTGGAAACGGAATGGTTTCCCGTACGTGTTTCAGTCCGCACAGCCATGCAACGGTTCGTTCGAGTCCCAGTCCAAAGCCTGAATGCGGAACCGTACCGTATCGGCGAAGATCAAGATACCAGCGGAACTGTTCTTCCGGCAGATTGTGCTCCTGAAGACGCTTTTTCAGGATTTCAAGATCCTCCTCTCGCTGTCCTCCTCCAATGATTTCCCCGTACCCTTCCGGGGCAAGCATATCTACACCAAGTGCAATGTCTTCGTTTTCCGGATCTCTTTTCATGTAGAACGCCTTTACCTCGGCGGGATACCCGTAAACCATGACCGGCGTATCTTCATCCATGGTCAGCAGCGTTTCATCACTGCCGCCAAAATCTTCGCCCCATTTTTTTTTCAGAGCTGATTTCTTCCAGACCGGAATATTTCTCAGGTCTTCTTCAATCTGATCGATGCGGGCGTTTATTTCTCCTCTTCTCCGGTCAATCTGGAACTTTCTGCCCTTTTTTGCCTGGCCGAACTCGGTATCCAGTGATGAGAGTTCCTCTTTGAGTACCTCTGCTTCCTTTTTTCTGTCGGCCTCCATTTCGTCCAGTTTTTCCTGCATCTCCTTTGAATTCAATCGTTCAACGGCCTCAGTGTAACTGATACGAGGAAACGGAGCCTTAATCTTTTCAAGCCGTGCTATATCGCGGTCAAGGATTTCCAGTTCATCTCGGTTTTGTCTCAGCACTTCCGAGACAACAAAACTGACCATTTCTTCGGCCAGATCCATATTCATTGCAAGATCATAGTAGGCCATTTCGGGTTCGATCATCCAGAACTCGGTCAAATGCCGGCGTGTCTTGCTTTTTTCGGCACGAAATGTAGGACCGAACGTGTAAATTTTTCCATGCGCCATGGCCATGGCTTCCCCGTAAAGCTGCCCGGATTGTGTGAGATACGCTTTGCGGTCAAAATAATCCGTTTCAAACAGGTTTGTTGTACCTTCTGCTGCATTTCCCGTAAAAATGGGCGCATCCATCTGTATAAATCCCCTGTCCTGAAAAAAACGATGAAGACCATAAATAATGGTGTTCCTGACACGCATGGCGGCCCATTGCTTTCGGCTACGCAGCCACAGATGCCGGTGTTCCATCAAAAACTCCACACCATGCTCTTTTGGCGTGATAGGATAATCTTCAGCCTGAGAGACAAGGGACAGGTCACTGACATGAAGTTCATAACCTCCGATACTCCGGTCATCGGCATTTACCCTGCCGGTGATCTCTATGGCACTTTCCTGCTGGAGTGACATGGCCAGCTCCCAAACCTGATCCGGCACATCTTCTTTGGCCACAACGGTCTGACAAAGTCCGGTTCCGTCTCTGACTATAAGAAACACCAGCTTTTTGCTGGTACGAATATTGTAAACCCATCCCTTCAGCGTGACATTCTTTCCGGAATGTGCTGATATCTCATTGATATATACCATTTTGAATAATTTTAGAGCATGATTATCCGGTTATTCGACCTGATGTCCGTCCGGCTTCAGAATCGTCTCGGAGAATTCGTTTTCATCGAAAAAATCACCACAAAGATCGCGAATTTGTCCGGCATCTGCACGATCAATTTCAGCGACAAGTTCATCCAGGGTGATATAACGGTCATAAAACACCTCGCTCTTGGCAAGGCGGGTCATTCTGTTGCTCATGCTTTCCTGTGCAAGCAGCAGCTTTCCTTTCAGCTGTGATTTGGCCTCGTCGAGTTCTTTTGCGGAAATCGCTTCATTGCGCAGCTGTTTAAGCTCTTTCAAAATCAATTCACGCATGTGATCTATATAGTCACGATCAGTACCTGCATAAATGCCGAAAATTCCGCTGTCCCGGAAAGCTTCCATGAACGACTGAATGTGATAACAGTATCCGTATTTCTCCCTGATGTTCTGATGAAGCCGGGAGCTCATGCCGGCTCCCAGAACCGTATTAGCCAGCAGCAGTTTGTACCTGTCAGGATCAACCGCCGACATGGCCCGTCGTCCCAGCATGAAATGTGTCTGCTCGATTGGCTTGGTGAGTACGTTCTTGCTTGGCTCATAATCCGTAATCGGCTGATCGCCATTGTGTTTTCCATTTGATTCCAACGGCTGAAAATATTTGTTCACAAGATCCACTACCTTGTCATGCTCCGCATTTCCGGCAACAGCTATGATCACGTTTGAAGGATGGTATTGCTGATGCAAATAGGCAAAAAGGGAATCCCGGTTGAATCCGTTTACGGTCTGTTCGAATCCGATAATGGGCCGCCCAAGAGGATGAGGATGAAACAGTTGCCGGTGAAATTCTTCAAAAATGTAATCCTCCGGATTGTCACGGTACATTTTCATCTCTTCAAGCACCACCTTTTTTTCCTTTTCAATCTCCTCCTCAGGAAACCTGGGGTGCAGGACCATGTCCGTCAGCACGTCCAGGGCTGTATCCAGCTCGGTATCCAGACACCTGGCATAATAACAGGTCAGTTCCGGGGATGTAAATGCATTGAGGTAGCCGCCAACCGATTCCATACTCAGAGCAATATCATAGGCGGTGCGCTGTTCTGTGCCTTTGAACAGCATATGCTCAAGAAAGTGGGTGATGCCCGCCTGATCGTCTTTCTCGTGCCGGCTTCCGGTCTTGACCCAGATACCGACCGACAAGCTTCTGACAGTCTGAATGGTCTCGGTTACAATTCGCAATCCGTTCGGGAGTGTTGTTTTCTGTATACGATCTGCAGTACTCATATAGCGGAATTAAAAGCTGTTGGGTTGACGATAAAAGAGGTATTTGCTGTCCGGGAAGCCCATGCCGGGCCCGCTACCTGAAAAAAAAGCGTCGTCATTGAGGTGACGACGCTTTTTAATATACTGAATCAAGATACAGATACGGCATCAAAGCCCGTATCTGCATTACTGTCGCAACGACAGATTATTCCTGATCTTTTGGTATCAGCGCTTTGCGGGAAAGGCGAAGTTTGCCTCCGTCTTCCACCTTGAGCAGCTTTACTTCAACTTTGTCACCTTCTGAAAGGACGTCGGTCACTTTGTTGATACGCTTGTGATCAAGTTCCGAGATATGCAGCAGACCGTCACGGCCGGGCATAATCTCAACAAAAGCGCCGTATTCTTTGATTGAACGAACAGTGCCAAGGTATACCTCACCTTCCTCAAGGTCTCCGGTGATACCTTTGATCTTTTGTATCGCGGCATCAATCTTTTCCTTTTCATCTGCCGAAATGGTGATGACACCTTTGTTTCCGACTTCCTCAATCATTACCTCGGCGCCGGACTCACGTTGTATGGACTGTATTACCTTGCCGCCGGGGCCGATAATACCGCCGATCTGATCCGAGTCGACTTCTATTTTCACAAAGGAGGGTGCGTATTTGGAGACCTCAGGACGTGGCTGTGAAATGGATTCCGCCATTTTCTCCAGAATATGCATGCGTCCTTCGCGGGCCTGCTGCAGGGCTTCCACCATGACTTCATAGGAGATTCCTTTGACCTTGATATCCATCTGGCAGGCAGTGATGCCATCGGATGTTCCCGTAACCTTGAAGTCCATGTCGCCCATGTGATCTTCTTCGCCCTGAATATCGGACAGGACTACGTGTTTATTTTCATCAACGATCATACCCATGGCGATTCCGGCAACCGGTTTTTTGACCGGGACTCCGGCATCCATCAGTGACATGGAACCCGAACAGACGGTTGCCATTGAAGATGATCCGTTGGATTCCAGGACGTCAGATACCACACGGATGGTGTAATCAAATTCATCAGTAGACGGAACCATTTTCTTCAAGGCGCGCTCTGCCAGGTTGCCGTGACCAATCTCCCTGCGGGAAACACCGCGCATCATTTTTACCTCACCGGTACAAAAAGGCGGGAAATTGTAATCAAGCATGAACCGCTTGGCGTCACTGTAGAACAGCGTATCAATCATCTGCTCATCGCGTTTGGTTCCAAGTGTGACCGAAGCCAGTGCCTGTGTTTCACCGCGTGTAAAAATTGCGGAACCATGTGTACGGGGAAGGTAACCCACCTCGGTCCATATGGGTCTGATCTCTTCGGGCTTGCGGCCATCAATACGCTGGTTTTCCTCAAGAAGAACTTTCCTCATAGCCTCTTTCTGCATCACATGGCATACCTCAGAAATAAATTCTTCCTCTTCAGGATATTCTTCTGCAAATGCTTCTTTGGCTTCTGTGCGCACATCCTTGCAGGCAGCAGAGTATTCCTTTTTGGAGAGTTTGCTCCGGCTGATGTCCAGAAACTTGTTGCCTGCATGCTCGCGGACCTTCGCTTCGAGCTCCGTATTGACTTCGGGTTCGGGTTTTTCCCACTTTTCCTTGCCAAGCTCTTCGCGGACATCCAGCTGGAACTGGCACAGTTTTTTAATAGCATCGTGTGCATGCCTGATGGCCTCAACCATATCTTCTTCCGAGACCTCTTCCATTTCACCCTCAACCATTACTACACTCTCAAGGGTACCGCCCACAATCATTTCAAGATCAGCGGCTTTAAGTTCGGTAACGGTGGGATTGACCACAAACTCACCGTTAATACGCGCAATCCGGACTTGCGCCATAGGTCCTTCAAAAGGGATATCGGATATGGTCAGAGACAGGGATGCCGCTACGGCACCAATAACATCGCCGTCATTTTCTCCGTCAGAAGAGAAGACCTGGCAGATAACCTGCGTTTCATTCATGAATCCATCCGGAAAAAGCGGACGGATGGTACGGTCGATCAACCGTGCGGACAAAATTTCTTTTTCTGAAGGGCGGCCTTCGCGTTTGATAAATCCGCCGGGAAATTTTCCTCCGGCAGCATAGGTCTCCTTGAATTCTACGGTCAGCGGGAAAAAGGGCTGCCCCGGTTTGGCTTCAGGTGCGGATGTTGCTGTAGCCATAACAACGGTATCTCCGATTCGGACAAACGAGCTTCCGTTGGCTTGTTTTGCGAGACGACCTGCGTCGATGGTCATCTCTTTTCCTGGTGCGTATTCAATCGTTTTAAAATCAGCTTTCATAGTGTTCTGTTCTTCTTTCGTCATTTGCGTATAAGCGATTACCGGGGGGAATTGCTCCCATTATGTGGAAACGCCCTGAAACCACCAGCCCGGTGAATTGCTGAATAAGGGTGTTTTATACAAGAAAGGCACGAGTAACCCGTGCCTTTTTGCGTGTTATTTCCGGATACCAAGTTCCTTGATCAACTTGCGATATCCTTCAATGTCTTTTTTCATCATGTAATTGAGAAGGCGGCGGCGCTTGCCGACCAGTCGCAGCAACCCAAGGCGGGTTGAATGGTCTTTCTTGTGAGATTTCAAGTGGTCGGTAAGCCTGTTGATACGCTCAGTAAAAAGTGCGATCTGTGCTTCAGGAGATCCTGTGTCATCTGAGGATTTACCGTATTTTTTGAAAACTTCCTTCTTTTCTTCTGCTGTAACGTTCATGTAAAGATTCTCCGCTTTAGATTATATCATGCTAAAGTAGATGATTGGTTTTAATTAGCATCCTAAATTAACTGTTTTCATATCTATTTGCAAACTGGCTAACCTCCTGCCAGTTTTCTGCAAGTGTCACGGTCTTTGATAAGCTGCTGCACCAAAGCTTCCCCGTCACTGAATTTTTTTTCACCCCGTATCCTCCTTAAAAACCGGATGCGTAAATTGCTGCCGTAAATCGTTCCGCTGAAATCAAACAGAAACACTTCGGGGACGATCCGCTCCTGCCCCCCGAATGTCGGACGAATTCCGATATTCATCATTCCATTGTATACCTGACGGTCCAGTTCAGCCTCAACACAATAAACACCTTTTGCAGGTATTACTTTGTTCTTGTTTTCCGGTTCAATATTTGCTGTCGGAAACCCGATGGTCCGGCCGCGCTGATCCCCTTTTACTACGGTACCAGCCATCTCATACGGTCTGCCCAGCATTTCAGCAGCCATTTCCACATTGCCCTCTTCTTCCAGCAATTTGCGTATTACCGAACTGCTGACCGTTGTGTGTCTGACTTCATGGGCTTCTTCGACATAAACGGAAAACCCTAGTTCTTCGGATAATCCCTTCAGTGTCTGAATGGATCCTTCGCGGTCACGCCCGAAATGGTGGTCATATCCAATTACGAACGTATGCACTCCTATCCGCTTGTGAATGTAATCCCTGATGAACTGTTCTGATGACAGCATGGAAAAATCGCGGTTGAACGGAATGACTATCATCTGGTCAATTCCGTATTGATTCATAATTGCCGCTCTTTCCTGCAAATTGGTGAGCAGGCGGATACCCTCCCGTGCCGGGGTTATGACATCCCTTGGATGGGGATCAAACGTCACTACAACAGCCGGAGCAGAAACGGCCCTGGCACGATCAATTACGTTTTTCAGCAGGGCCTGGTGTCCAAGATGTACGCCGTCAAAAGTCCCGACAGTCAGGACATTGGCAGGGTTTCGTTTGCAGTTTTCTATAAAAACCGGTTCAGCCATTTTGAATATTTTCGTAAACCTGATTAACGGTTATACCCTTTATGATTACAGCCGGTCCGGCGGCATGATTCCTTTTGCAACTGTTCCGGGCATTCATTCTGATAAAGATCGTATCTGGTCAATGGTCATCGCATCATCAACATTGAACTGCCCGATTTGAGTTCGTCTCAGCTTGGACAAGTGGGCCAGTGTGTCCAGCTCAAGGCCCAGATCGTAAGCCAGCTTGCGGATATAGGTCCCCTTGCTGCACAGTACCTCCAGCTCAAGTTTCATACCTTCAAACCTGAGAATACGTGTCTCAAATATCTCAATGTCTCTGGGCTCCCTCTCTACAACCTTTCCCTTTCGTGCATATGTATATAGTCGTTTTCCGTCTTTCCACAGTGCTGAATACATGGGAGGAATCTGTGTTATCTTTCCCTGAAACCGGTTTTCAAGGACATGCCGGATTTTTTCTTCATCAAGATGACCGGCCGGAGCATGACCGTCAGGCTCTGTGGCAGCGTCATGGCTGGGAGTAGACATGCCGAAAACTACCGAAGCTTTATAGCGTTTGGCATAATCCTGAAAAATGGAAATGGATTTAGTGGCTTTTCCGGTGCATAGTATCAGCAAACCGGTCGCAAGAGGATCCAGGGTGCCGGCATGTCCGATTTTGCGGGTTCGGATGCGGTTCCGCAGGAACTTGACTACGTCAAAACTGCTCCATCCGGAAGGCTTGTCTGCGAGAAATACGGCACCGTCATCCAGATTATCATCGGGATCAGGAAGGCGGCGGTGATTGTAAACCGGGAACACTGGTAAACCAGAATCAGATGTCATGCGTCTGTCCGAATCGGTTGTCAATGTTTAGCTACTCCCCTTGTCTTCAGAGCCTGAATCCTCTGAACCCTGATCCCGGTCACCGGCATCTTTGTTTTCGTCATGAATTTTTCGGAACAGAGCATCAATTTTTTCCACATACTCCGCAGTATCATCGAGATGGAAGTGAATTTCCGGTATTCTGCGAACCTGGTGACGAATTCTTGATGCCAGTTTTTTCCGGATTTCCGGTGTTTTTTCTCTTATGAACTCAAAAATCTCAGTGTTGTTATCCTGGTTCGAAAAAATACTGAGATAGACATGAGCCTGCATAAGATCCGGGGAAACTCGCACCGTAGTGACCGTCAGCATGGCATCATGCTGATATTCCATTTGTAGTATCCCGCCGATATCCGACTTCAGAAGTGCCGCTACCCGCTCGGTTCTGATACTCATCAGCTGGTTTCCTGCTTGAGTTTGCGTTTCGTTTCAGTGACTTCGTACCCCTCGATGACATCTCCGACTTTGATATCATTGTAATTCTTGATACCCAAGCCGCACTCATAGCCGCTTGTTACTTCGCGTACGTCATCCTTGAAGCGTTTCAGAGAGGCAAGCTCACCTTCATAGATTACAATACCGTCACGTATCAGACGGATTTTCGTATTTCTGGAAATCTTTCCATCAGTAACTTTGCAGCCGGCAACAGTTCCCACTTTCGGAACCTTGAATATGTCAAGGACTTCGAGTGTAGCCACAGTCTTCTCGTTGACTTCCGGCGAAAGCATACCTTCAAGTGCATCACGAACGGCATCGACAGCATCGTAAATGACACTGAACAGTCGAATGTCGATTTCCTCGTTTTCGGCAAGCTTCCGGGCATTGGCCGATGGCCTGACCTGGAAGCCGATTATAATCGCATCGGATGCGGAGGCCAGAAGTACGTCTGATTCTGTTATGGCGCCCACACCGGTATGAATGATGTTGACCTTTACCTCTTCGTCAGACAGTTTTTGCAGTGCTCCTGCCAAAGCCTCGATGGAACCGTCAACATCACCCTTGATGATGATATTGAGTTCGGCGACCTCTCCAAGTGCAAGTCTTCTGGAAATGTCATCAAGTGTGACGTGTTTGACTTTGCGAAGTGACTGTTCGCGTTTGATCTGCTGCCGTTGCTGGGCGATCTCTTTTGCAGTGCGTTCATCCTGAACCGTCACAATTTTGTCGCCCGCCTGGGGAAGTCCGTCAAATCCGGTCAGCTGTGCCGGTTGCGCAGGTCCGACGGAGTCAATACGCTCACCAAACTCATTCTCCAGAGCTCTTACGCGTCCGGAATATGAGCCTGCTACAAACGGATCTCCGACACGCAATGTTCCTTTTTGTATAAGGATGTTTGACACAACACCTTTTCCGCGGTCAACCTTGGATTCGAGAATAATCCCTGATGCCTTCCGGTTCGGATTGGCTTTCAATTCCATCAATTCGGCTTCAATAAGCACCTTGTCCAGCAGTTCATCTATACCGGCACCGGTATGTGCTGAAACCTCGGCAATCTGCACGCTTCCGCCCCATTCCTCGACGATCACGTTGTGATCGGCAAGCTGCTGCTTGATACGGTCGGGGTTAGATCCCTCTTTGTCCATTTTGTTGATGGCAACGACCATGGGGACACCACCTGCCTGAGCATGGTTGATGGCCTCGATTGTCTGCGGCATAACTGCATCATCTGCCGCAACAACAAGGATCACCATATCGGTCACCTGGGCACCTCTGGCACGCATGGCTGTGAATGCCTCGTGGCCTGGTGTGTCAAGGAAAGTAATATTCCGCTTGTCAGGCAGTCTGACTTCGTAGGCACCAATATGCTGCGTTATTCCGCCTGCTTCACCGGCAGTTACCTTGGCCTCCCTGATAAAATCAAGCAGTGATGTTTTTCCGTGATCTACGTGCCCCATTACGGTGACAACCGGGGATCTCGGCTCCAGATCTGCCGGGTCGTCATCATCATCTTCTTCAATATCATCCGTCAGTTCTTCGGCGTCAACGAAGACCACTTCTCTGTCATACTGCTCGGCAAGCAGTTCAATGGTACTGGCCTCAAGCCGCTGATTGATCGAAACAACCATGCCCAGATTCATGCAGTGCATGATGATTTCATTAGGCGATACATCCAGAAGATCTGCCAGATCACTTACGGTTATAAACTCGGTGACTTCAAGTATCTTTTGTTCCTGTTCCGACTTTTCCGTCTCAAGGATTTCACGCTCGGCGGCCATCTCCTCACGCTTTTGTTTTCTTCTCTTCTGACGTTTTCTGCCGACAGAACCGCCGGTGTTCAGCATGGCCATGGTCTCTTTGAGCTTGGATTCAACATCCGAGTCATCAACCTTCGGTGCCTTCCGCGCTTTTATCCGTTTTTTCTTCTTCTTGGACTTCGGAGCTTCCTCTGTAACATCGGCTGCCGGACTGTCTCCCTTCACCCGCTTTGCGGCAATTTTTTTCTTTTTGGGCTTTTCCTTTTCATCCGCTTCAACCGCATCAGCCTGCTTCGTCTCTTCTTTCTTGGCCTTTTTACCCTTTTTCTTCTTTTTCTTTTTGCCTTCTTCGGCAGGGTCAGCAATCTGGATTTTTCCAAGAACTCTTGTCCCGGCAAGCTTTTCCTTCCGCCCGCGGATTATTTCATGCGGTTCCTGTTCCTCTTCTTCATCATCACCTTCAACAATATCCAGCTCGTCATCCGCTTCGGGCAACTGTATCGCTTCTTTTCCGGCAGGTTCGACCTCTTCTTCCGGCTCATCGTCTGTCTCGACCTCTTCTTCCGGTTCGAAATCCTGATCTGATCCGGCTTCCGCAGTCTCTTCATCTTCTGCCACTTCCTGCTTTTCTGCAGGTTCGGTTTCAGAAACTTCCGGTGCCTCTTTTCCTGCATCTGACCCGGCAGTATCATCTTCTCTCTGCTCATCCCTTGCAGGTACCGGTACGTCTTCTTCCTCCTGTGTTTCTGAATCGGATGGTTTCAGCTGGTCTTCACTGCTCTCAGCATCATCGGCGGGCTTGAGAGGCAGATCCTCGTCCTTTTCAGTCTTCTCATCGGCAGGCTCCAGATCATCCAGCGGTTCCAGAAAACTGTCAATGGTAACAGATTCATTTCTGCTTGTCCGAAAGGTACTTCTGCGTTCTTCGTATTCCTCTCTTGCCCTGACATGATCCCTGCTCTTTGCTTTATCTTCCCCGTAAACCGACTCCAAAGCTGAGTACATTTCAGGTGTGATTTTGGCATTGGGTTTGTTTTCTATAGGAAACCCATTGTCATTCAGTGAATCCACGATAGATTGTGTGGAAACATTGAATTCCGATGCCACCTTGAATAAGCGTTTCGGTTTACCAGCTGCTGTCATATAGATCTATTATTCTGTTGTATTGTCTTCGCTAATTGGCTTTCGTCAGGCCTCGTCTTCTTCGAACTCTTCTTCTATGGTACGGATGATGTGCTTGGCATCCTTCAGTTCAAGTTTGCCTTCCGTTCGCCGCTGCAACTCTTCAGGGCTGAGATCGAGGACGGCACGCGCTGTATCGCATCCGATATCAAAGAGCATCTGCACGATTTCGTCTCCGAAGTCATCGGCAAACTCGAAAATGTCAATGTCATCCTCATCTTCCACTTCTCTGTATACATCAATCTCAAACCCGGTAAGCTGCGTTGCCAGCCTGATATTGACACCGCCCTTGCCTATAGCCTTGGAAACCTGGTCGGCGGGGACAACAACTTTTGCCCGCTTTTTACCCTTGTCAATCTCAACTGACTGGACATGAGCGGGCTGCAGTGCCCGTTTTATAAATTCGTGATCATCTTCGGTGAAGTTGATCACATCAATATTCTCGTTGCAAAGCTCCCTGACAATGGAGTGAATGCGGATACCCTTCATTCCGACGCAGGCACCTACGGGATCCACCCTCTCATCATGGGAAACAACGGCCACCTTCGACCGGTCACCCGGTTCACGAACCGTTTTGATTATTTCTATCACCCCGTCAAATACCTCGGGGATTTCATTCTCAAACAGGCGTTCAAGAAAAAGCGGTGACGTTCGGGATATGATTACCGCCGGATTCCCTTCCTGCCGCTTCACCTCAACAACCACAGCGCGGATGGTATCCCCCTTTCGGTATCTGTCCTTGTAAATCTGATGCCCCTTGGGCAGAATCAGTTCAACACCGTTATGATTTACCAGGATGTCCCGGTTCCGGACCTGGTAAACATCCCCCAGAACGATTTCGCCGATACGATCGCTGTAATCTTCGAAAATGTTGTCCTTCTCTATTTCACGTATGCGCTGGGCAAGTGTCTGCCTGGCCATCATCACTGCACGGCGACCAAAATCTTCGATTCTGATCTCCTGGGCAAATTCATCATACAACTCCAGGTCGGGATCCAGCTTTTTGGCTTCGGTAATGCCGATTTCGTTGACCGGGTCATTGAGCTCCTCATCCGGGACCACTTCACGGATATGCATAATCTGAATTTCACCGCGGTCGGGATTCAGAATAACGGAAAACGCATCATCCGATTCGTACTTTTTCTTGATCATGGACCGAAATACGTCTTCCAGAATCGACAGAAGCAGATCCCTGTCAATTCCCTTGTCTTTTGCAATTTCGGCAAAAGACTGAATAATCTGTTTTGAAATATCCGTTTGCATGTAACTGTGTTTCGAGCCTGCCGTTATTGTTTGTTAAAAACTGGTTGTATCATGGTTTCTACGATGTTCTCAAACGGGATGCTGATCTGCTGCTTGCTGTCTTTTTGCAGCACGATGCTGTCCCCGTCAGCACTGACAAGTTTTCCTTCTTCCTGAACGTTTTCGCCACTTTTTTCATAGATTACAGTTGCTTTACGTCCCAGGTTGTTAACATATTGCCTGATATCCTTCAGTGGCCGATCGAGTCCCGGCGAAGAGACATTCAGCGTATACTTTTTACCACGCCAGCCGGCTGCATCAAGTAAAAACTCAAGTTCACGACTCACCTCCGCACAGGCGTCCAGCGATACATTGCCATGCTCAGATTCGACAAAAATCCAGACGATACGATTTCCCTGAGAACCTTTCAGTTCAATATCAACAAGAAACAGGTCGAAATTCTGCAGAACCTGTTCTGTCAATGACTTTATTTCATTATGTTCTTCCATCAGGGACTCCGTTTTACCTGTTTCCTGATACAAAAAAAGTGAGCCCGCCAAGAGCTCACTTACAAGAAGGAAATATACGGCAAAATTTAACAATAGCCAAAAACGAACCCCTTCAATAACACTTTCTGAACGGTTCCGTCAACATTGACAACTGTAATTTTGTTAATGATTGGGTATTTTATCCGGCAACACATTAACCGAAGATAAAAGACTACCCTGCACCCCGATTTATTACGATTATGAAGATATTCCGATGTTCTGCATTGTTGATATTACTGCCGTTTCTCATTTCCTGCGGGAATGATGATTCACCCGAAAGAATCCGAGATACCGAAAGCAACGGCAGGACCATCGATCCGACACACACCGTCGAAATTCTTACGGAAGACCGCCAGGAGACCGTGGCTGAGGTCAATGTCGCTCTTGCCCAGACCGAAAATGAGCGTAACAGAGGTCTGATGGAGGTTCAGGAGATGGACTTTGACACCGGAATGTACTTCATTTTTGAAGACGAAAGAGAGCGAAGTTTCTGGATGGTCAATACGCCTCTGTCCCTTGATATTATTTATATGGACAGCAATGACCGGATTGTGCGCATCCACACCAACACCACACCGTATTCAGACCGGCAGATTCCATCTGAATCACCGGCCCAGTATGTTCTGGAGGTTAATGCCGGATTTGTGAGGGAGTATGATATCCGGGAAGGCATGCATGTTGTTCTGAATCAGTGACGCAGGAATAAACCGGCTCCGCTGCTCTGCCATGCCATTGTCACTTCCGGCATCAGGAATAAGACGCCGGATGAAGTCGGCGTTTGCCGTTCAAGAAGCGGTTATCATCATACGTTAGTATGAATTCACCGTTGTTCTGATCCAGTGTGCCAGTTTGAATGAGCTTGCCCCCCCCGATGCCCGTGGTGCAGACCGGCATTGTACGTGAGCCGGTTTTGAGATTGAATGATAAATTCTTGCAGGATGATCAGGTCTGACCGGCTGCAACCGCTTCGAGCTCTTTATATACTTCTTCAGCCTTCCGTTTCAGCTGCTTTTCATCACCATCATTGTGGATAACGAGATTTGCCCGGTCGGAAAGCGCATCAAAATCAGGCTGCTTATCCATCCGGTGGCGTACCGCCTCTTCACTTGATTTGTCCCTTTTGACAACCCGCCGGATACGCTCTTCAGGCTCACTGGCAACCATGATGATCACATCACACATTTCGGCAGTTGGAGAATCAAGTAAGAGTGCCGACTCATGAGCGAATAATCCGAAGCCCTCACGTTCCGCCTGCTCCTTAAGCATGGTGAGCTCATTGACCACAACGGGATGAACAAGAGTGTTCAGTTCTGAAATGCGGCCTTTTCCGAACGCTTCAGCAGCAAGAAACTCCCGGTTGAGCGATCCGTCTTCGTTATAGGCCTGCTCGCCGAAAATGCGAATAATTTCGCTTTTCAGATCGGCATTTTCAAGCATCAGTTTTTGAGCAAGGTCATCGGAATATACAACTCGTGCTCCCATTTTCTCCCATTCCTTAAGGAACAGGCTTTTTCCGCTCCCGATACCTCCTGTTACTCCGATGTGCAGCATGACAAAAGCAGTTTTTGTTTTGTGTTAGCCAGGAAAAGGTCTTACAGATTCAAATTACGGTGTTCTTTCTGAATCTTTCAACGGGTTTCGGATAATCTGTGGTATAATGCAGTCCCCTGCTCTCTTTGCGGGAAAGTGCTGAGGAAATTATGACATATGAATTAGCTATAAGATTTCTAAGCTCACACAGGGGAACACTAACGCGGGTACGCTGGTAGAAATCCTCCGTCTCCTCGTAGAGAAGTCTGGTCCGCCGGAAAGCGCGTTTCAGGCGCAGGTCACTTCGTACAATTCCCACATAATTCCACATCACATTCTGGAGCTCATTCCTGTTGTGATAAATCAGAACAGCCTCTTCGGCATTCACGGTGCCGCTTTCGTCCCACTCCGGAACTGGCGTGTGTTCATTTATCTCCAGCACATATTTCGCGGCATCTTCAGCAGCCCTTTTTGATAAAACGATTGCCTCCAGCAAGCTGTTTGATGCGAGCCGGTTGGCACCATGCAGCCCGGTGCATGAGGCCTCCCCGGTACAATACAATCCATGAATGGATGTTCTGCCATTTTCATCAGTCATGACTCCTCCGCAAAGGTAATGAGCAGCCGGTACAACAGGAATCCACTGTTCGGAAATATCAACACCATGCCTCAGACAAGTAGCCGAAATGTGCGGAAAATTACGGTCAAGAGTCTCCTTGTCAATATGAGTCACATCGAGATAAACACTCTCATCACCGGTCTTTTTTAAATGATCATCAATGGCACGGGCAACAATATCTCTCGGTGCAAGCTCGGCGCGATCATCGTAATCGGACATAAAGGCGCGCCCGTCGCGTGATCGCAGAATTCCGCCCTTGCCACGCACCGCCTCCGAAATCAAAAACGACCCGGCTCCCGGAACATTCAATGTGGTCGGATGAAACTGCATGAATTCCATATTGCCGATTCTGGCTTTGGCGCGATATGCCATTGCAATACCGTCACCGGTGGCAATCGACGGATTGGTACTGTGCAAATAGGCCTCACCTACACCACCGGTTGCAATAAGTGTAGACTTTGCCAGAATCGTTTCCACCTTACCCGTTTGTGTGTTGAGTACATAAGAGCCGAAACAGTGGATATCATTGTCATGTCTGGTGACTTTTTTCCCAAGATGATGTTCGGTAATCAGTTCAAGGGCGAAATGGTGCTCATACATACTGATATTCGGGTGCTTCTCAACAGCTGAGAGCAGTGCCTGTTCAATTTCTTTTCCGGTACGGTCAGCAGCATGGACGATTCTGTTGCGGGAGTGTCCGCCTTCACGGCCCAGATCCAGCTCTCCGTCTTTCGATGTGAACTGCGCCCCCCATTCCAGAAGCTCGCGAACCACATCAGGCCCCTGCCTGACAACCATCTCCACAATTTCCGGGTCACACAGACCGGCACCTGCTGTCAGAGTATCCTGAATGTGTGACTCAAAAGTGTCGTTTTTATCAATAACACTTGCCAGTCCGCCCTGGGCATAATTCGTATTGGATTCGGCCGACTCTTTTTTTGTAATAATGGCTACGCTTCCGAACTTTGCCACACGCAAGGCATACGACAAGCCCGCACCGCCACTGCCAAGAACAAGAAAATCAAATCTATCAGGCATTGGACATCAGGTAGGCTTTAATAAACGGGTCAATATCTCCATCCATCACAGACTCCACATTGGATGTTTCATGTCCTGTGCGATGATCTTTGACCATGTTGTACGGATGGAAGACATAGGAGCGAATCTGGGAGCCCCACTCATTTTTCATTTTACTGCTTTCGATTTTGTCCTTTTCCTCCTCCTTGATCTTTTTTTCAAGATCATAAACTCTTGACTTGAGCATCACCATGGCTTTTTCGCGATTCTGAAGCTGCGAACGCTCCTGCTGACATTCAGCCACTACGCGCTCCTCTTTTCCATTTGACAGTGTTCCGGTCCATATCAGGCGGACACCTGTTTCAACCTTGTTGACATTCTGGCCGCCTTTGCCGCCGGCATGAAACCGCTGCATTTCGATATCATCCTGATTCAGATCGACTTCAATTTCATCGTCTACAAGGGGTGTGACAAATACCGAGCAAAACGAGGTATGCCGGCGGGCGTTGCTGTCAAACGGAGATATCCGGACCAGCCGGTGCACACCGTTTTCAGCTTTCAGATATCCGTATGCAAAACTTCCCTTTACCTCTATTGTTGCACTTTTGATACCAGCTACATCGCCCGGCTGATATTCAAGAACGGTTGCATCAAAATCATTGTCATCTGCCCATCGTACATACATGCGGTACAGCATTTCCGCCCAGTCCTGGCTTTCGGTTCCGCCGGCACCCGGATTGATAGTCAGCAATGCATCCCTGCGGTCATCTGCCTCATCAAGCATGTTTTTGAATTCAAGGTCTTCGACCTGTTCTTTCAGGCTGGTTATTTCGGAGTTCAGATCATCGGTCACGTCATCTCCTTCCGCCAGAATCTCCTGAAAAAGCAGAATATTCTGCCTCTTTTCATCAATTTCATCCCATTGCTGCACCCATGATTTTTCATGATTCAGATCCTGCATCAGCTTTTGGGCCTGATCGGCATCGTCCCAGAATCCTGGTTGCTGAGCCTTGTATTCCAGTTCACCTATCCTTTCTTTGCGTCCGTCATAGTCAAAGATACCTCCTCAGCGCATCTACGCGCTGCAGCAATTCGTTTATCTGGTCTGATGTATAATTCAGCTCTGCCATGTCAACTCCTATGGATCGTTTGGATGCGTGTTGCAGCATCCGGGTTATTTAAATATAAAAATCGATTGCATCCCAAAAAAAACGGTTACCCCGCAGGAGCAACCGCTTATAATGAAAGATAAAAGTATTTGTCCTGTAATAAAAGGAAGCCGGGAAATATCAACCCGGTTCCTTTGCAGGGAACGTCACCTTCTGGAAAAAATTTTTGCTATGATGACGCCTGCCACAAGGCCGCCGAGAAATGAGTAGGCCAGTCCTTCTTCCGGATGTGAACGCACATATTTCCTTGCGGACCGGTACTCCTGCCGCAACTCATTTTCAAGCCGGTCTTTTTCTTCATTCAGCTTTTCAATAATATCCTTGTATGTACTGTCAAATTTTTTTGACAAATCATCAAACTTAACTTGTTCATTGCCCTTATCTTCTTCCATATTGTTACCCGGTTGATTTATGGTTTCAAATTTTTCTGACTCTGAAATATATAAATTTTCCTTTTACAGGAAACAGGCGAGTTTGTTCGAAATGGAGCTGCTTGAAGCAAATGTTGATAAACGGATTGACCGATGATGTCTGAAAAGGAGTTTAATTTACGGTTCAAGTGGCTGTACCCGCATCTTGAGGAGGCCGGACGCAAGCTCAGGTTGTATCGTCACAACAAAAACTTTGAAACACGGTATAAGAAGGACGGTTCAAAAGTCACGAGTGTGGATGAGGAGATGAGTGAATACTGGCTGGAGCTGCTCAACCGGGCTTTCCCGGGCGAAACCGTTGTAAGTGAAGAAGATGAATCTTCTCATTCCTACCATTCAAAAAGCAGGCTGGTCTGGTATATCGATCCCATTGACGGAACCAGCAAGTTCGTTGACGGCTCACCGAACTATTTTGTGCTTATAAGCCTGTGCGTTGAGGGCGAAGCGCGATTCGGCATGCTTTATCAGCCCGAGCGCAATTGCATCCTTTACGGAAACCCATATGTTCGCACAAGACTTTACACATCACTGCATGAGTATCGTGAAATTCATCACACAATAAGCTGGCGCCATCAAATGCCGCTTGTTGTCAAAGGAGCCGAACCCGCATTGAGAAACAGGCTGGAAGAGCTTACCCACCTGCCGGTCAAGCGTACATCTGCAGCAGCTCACAATATCATAGGACCGCTGAACGGGCCGAATACCGGGTTTTTAAGTTTCCGTAAAACTGCATACTGGGATTTGGCGGCACCTGCAGCCATCATGGAGGCGGCCGGATTTCAGACCAGGATATTCTCTAATGGTGAGCCTGCATCCTACCATGACGGCAACATATTCTGTGACCGTTTTTATTGTCTTCCGCCAGATACGCCGTCCGACATCATCGACTACGTCAACGGGTTGACTTTTTGATCGCGGTATTGCAGTTCATACAGCCTGCGGTATATGCCATCGGTCTTTGCCAGCAGCTGCTCATGGGTGCCTGTTTCCCGTATCCGGCCTTTATGCATTACCAGTATGTTATCGGCATGCTGTATGGTTGAAAGACGATGCGCAATGACCAGGGTTGTTCTGCCTTCCATTATGGAGTCCAGTGCCCGCGATACCAGATACTCAGTTTCGGAGTCTACATTTGAGGTAGCTTCGTCCAGAACAAGCACTTTGGGATCAAATACAATTGCCCGGACAAAGCAGATCAGCTGGCGTTGTCCCATTGACAGTGACGCACCCCGCTCCGCTATGCGGTGCATGTACCCGCCGGGCAGTTTCCGGATAAAACGGTCTGCCTGAACCGCCTGCGATGCCTGCATTACCTGCTCTCTCGTAATATCATTATTTCCGAGTGTGATATTATCCATAATTGTGCCTTCAAAAAGCAGGTTATCCTGAAGGACCAGACCGAAGTAGGACCGGAGACAGGACTGGCTCATTTGTCGAATGTCAACGCCATCAATGGTTATCCTGCCGGCTGAGACATCATAAAAACGCATCAGCAAATTGATGATTGTCGTTTTTCCGGCACCCGTGGCACCAACAATTGCAACGACCTCACCGGGCCGAACCTCAAAAGAGGCGTTCTTGAGAACATCCCCTTCCGTTTCGTTTTCATTGTACCGGAATGATACATCCTCAAAGCGGATGTGTCCGTCCTGCTTTGCCGGTGTAACGGGGTGTTCCGCATCGGTGATTTCATTTTCAGTATCCAGTACACCAAAAATACGCTCGGAGGAAGCCAGTGCGCTCTGCAGGGTATTAAACTTCTCAGAAAGGTCACGGATAGGCACAAAAAACTGACGGACATACTGAATAAATGCCAGCAGCACACCAAACGTCACCTGGCCGGAAAGGGCCTGTGCTCCTCCATACCAAATGACAAGTGCCATCGCCAGTGAAGCGATAACCTCAACAGCAGGCCAGAAAAGCGCAAAATAGAAGATAGTACGGATATGTGCATCGGTGTGGTCCTTGTTTATAGATGCAAATTTTTCTGCTTCTTTTTCCCCCCTTCCGAACAGCTGCACAATATTCATTCCGTTGATGTGCTCCTGGATGAATGAGTGCAGGCGCGCGATCTGATCCCGGACATTGAGAAATGCGACTCTGACTTTGGCTTTGAACCAGAATGTGGCATACACGAGGACCGGAAGAACACTAAGACTTACGATGGAGAGCTCCCAGCTCATGCTGAGCATGAAACCTATGATGAATACGATCCGAAAGAGGTCTCCGATAATATTGACGACACCGGTTGAAAGAAGATCGTTGAGCGCTTCAATGTCGCTGGTGGTTCTGGTAATCAGCCGCCCAATCGGATTTTTGTCGAAAAACTGGACATGCAGATTCTGAATCTTTTCAAAAACGGCATTTCGCAGCCTGAAGAGCGCTCCCTGACCGACCCACCGCATCAGATAGGTGTTTCCGATCAATATGATCGTCTCCAGCATCAGCACACCGAGATACAGAAGCATCAGCCGGGCCAGTCCGCCGGCATCCCGGTCGGCAATATAATCATCAACTGCTATCTGGGTCAGATATGGCCGTAACGGCCCCAGAAAGGCAACTGAAAGTGTCAGTACAAGCGCCAGGACCATGAACCACTTGTACGGTGCCAGAAAGTAGTAAAGCCGTCGTATCAGATAGCTGTCGACGGCTTTACCTTGTGCTGATTTATTATTTCCGGAACGCTTGTCAGAAGCGGTCGAAGTCATCAAACGGAGTTCGAGGTGTTATGGGTAAAGGCTTGCCCGGGCGGTGCGGACTTGATTTGGACTGGTCTTCTTCGGGACGCTGCTTGTAAGGTTTTTTATAACGTCCGCGTCTGGACTGATCCGAATCGCTTTTGTAGTAACGCGCGTTCGCCGGTTTCCGTTTGAATCTCCTTTTCTTAAAGCTGCCTTTCCGCTTTGCTTCGGGTTTGAATGTCTTTCTGGATTTCTGAGCACGTTTATCTTTCAGGTCAATGATTTCAACACGCGGGCTGATGATATCCTTTTCCTGTGCCGGATTTGTAAAGATCGGACGAAGCTCATAAGCAAGCCATGTTTTTTCAAATACGCCCCTTGCTTCCTTAAGCAAAAGGAACTGGTTTGAGTACCTGGCCGAGAAGTGACCGATAACCAGTCGTTCCACTTTTGCAGTTTTGGCAACGATGGCGGCATCCTGGGCACTGGAGTGACCTGTATCTTCTGCTTTTTCCTTTAGCGGCTCGCCAAAGGTGGCTTCGTGGTACAGGATGGTAGCGTTCTCTGCCAGGCGGATGGCATTTTCACAAAACTCGGTGTCAGTTACATAAACAAAGCTCTGCCCCGGTCTGGGATCACCTACAATATCAGCTGAGTGAACGACGGTGCCATCTTCAAGTGTGACATCTTCTCCGTTTTTCAGCGCCTTAAACTGGGCATCCTCGGAAATACCGGCTGTTTCAGCTTTTTCTGCATCAACCTTGCCCGGTTTGTCCTTTTCCTGGAAACGGTAGCCAATACAGAGTTTGGTATGTTTCAGCGGCCGCGCTTCGACATAGTACTCTTCATCCTCGAGTACGACCTCATGCTCGAATCCGTCTTTCAGCTCTTTGTATTTTATGTCAAACTCAAGCTCGACTTCCGTTGTCTTGAAAACAGTATCAACCATTTTCTTCAGTCCCTGAGGACCCACAATGTGCAGCGTTTTGTCTCTTCTCTGGAGCTGGAGTGTACTCAAAAGTCCGAACAAGCCGAATATATGGTCTCCGTCGAGATGAGAAATAAAAATGGTGTCTACTTTGGAACGTTTGATTCCTGCCTGCAGCAATCTCATCTGAGCATTTTCTCCACAATCAAACAAGAAGACCGAGCCTTCTCTCCATAGCGCTACTGAAGGCAGATGCCTGACAGCTGTAGGCGTCGCAGATGACACACCAAGTGGAATTACTATCATGGTTTCCTCTCCATTATATTAGATTTCGGGTCTTCCGCTTTCAAACGCAAGAACCCTTTGCAATTATATTTGTTCCAGTTCTTTTTCAATCAGTTGTTTACGGTACATGTTTGCAAAATATCCGTTCTTTGCCATCAAGTCCTCATGAGCACCGTTTTCTACAATCCTTCCATCATCCAATACTAAAATTCTGTCAACATGTCTGAGCGAAGACAACCTGTGGCAAATGATAAACATCGTCATGTGGTGGGACTCAGTCTCCAGATTTTGTATAATGTATTCTTCTGTTTTTGTGTCCACAGCACTTAGTGAATCGTCCAAAACAAGGATTCCGGGTTTGCGTATGAGAGCACGAGCTATGCTGGTACGCTGTTTTTGTCCCCCGGACAACGTGATACCACGTTCTCCAAGTATAGTGTCGAATTTTTTTTCAAATTCCAAAATATTTTCAAGAACTTCGGCTTTTTCTGCAGCATCCTGAACTTCCTCCCCGGATGCACCATCTTTGCCAAAGGCGATATTTTCCTGGATGGTATCTGAAAATAGAAAATTTTCCTGAGGTACAAAACCAATCATTGAACGCAGATGTGACAGGTCCCATTTACGGATATCCGTGCCGTCAATCACTATCCGGCCGCTGTCAGGGTCATACATTCTTGGAATTAGCTGCACCAGAGTCGTTTTTCCGGATCCTGTCCTGCCCACTATACCGATTCTTTCGCCGGGTTTTACTTTGAAACTGATATTTTTCAGTGCGGGATCATCCGCTCCCGGATACGTAAAGGTCACATTTTCGAAAACAAGCTCTTTATTGAATCCTGCAGGTTCCTGGCCGGCGCCCGACGCTTCGTGACCGGTAATTTCGCGTCCGCTTGTTTCTGCCGGGATACTCAGCAGTTTTTGTATTCTGGAATTGGATGCGGCAGAGCGCTGCAGAAGATTCAGAGTATATCCGAGCGATGCCACCGGCCATGTCAGATAAGTGACATAGATCACAAATTCGGCGATATTTCCCACAGTCACTGCTCCGGCCATCACCATGAGCCCGCCCTGCCAGACTACCAGAACAATTGAAAGACCGATAAGAAACAGCAGCATGGGATGAAACAGAGCTTCAACGACATCCAGACGAAGCTTTTTCCGCCGGTAACGACTGCTTTCTCTGAGAAACTGTTCGGATTGATGGTTTTCTCGGTTGAAAGCCTTGATCATCCGGATGCTCGAAAACACTTCCTGAATTTTTCCTGCCATAAGGGCATACTGCTGCTGAATTTCAGCGGACCGGCGGTTAATATAGCGGCTCACCCAGTAGGCCATTGCAGCCAGAAACGGCAGTGGCAGCAGAGCCCAGAAAGTCAGGCCCGGATGAACCATTATCATGATGGTTATGATAATTCCGGCCCGTGACATGGTATTGATCGTGTACATGAATGCCGGGCCAAAATACTCCCTGACACGTACAACATCCTCCGTTGTCCGGGTGTAGATATCTCCCGTCTTGTTGGTGTCGAAAAAAGATTTCGGGAGTTTCTGAAGATGCCGGTAAATCTCGTTTCGCAGATCGAACTCAATTTTCCGGGATGTAACTATAAGCGTCTGACGGGTCGCAAACAGAAGAAATCCGTAAATCAGAACGGCTGTGACAAGCATGGCCGTGTTCTGCAGCAAAAACCATCCGGCCTCGTCCGAAAACAGGATGGCGACCGCACTTTCATAAGGCACGTCCATCTCCTCTGCAACCTTCTCAATCTGATCCATGGTCCGCCGTATCAGAATGGGTATCCAGATAAGAAAGAAATTGGCTGCAACAAGCAGAATGGTACCCAGGAGCAGGGTCCACTTATAATTCAGAAAGAAGCGATTAAGCTTGCGAAGTTCCTTCACAAATCAGGCTGTTTTCAGGTAAGTTTCTCTGCCCAGTGCTTGCCGAGTCGCAAACCGGACAGATAAGCGGCTTCAAGGGTTGTTCCCTGAAAGTAATCTCCAATAACAGCCAGTGGAGCCAAATCGTTTTCCGACTCCAGAAATGGCATATCCAGGCTCTTTCTCGGACGCTTGTAGCGCCATAAATGCGACTGCGACCATTCCGGTCTCGATGCCCATGATCCGAGGACTTCCCCCAGCCCTTTTTTTATTTCCCGGTCGGTCGCCTCAGGCGACTCGTCTTCAATATGCTCCCGGGTGAATTCATGTGTAGTGTGAGCAACAATTGCAAGCTCATCCATATTGACTTTTTTCCGGCTTTCATTGCTCAACCATGATATCACCGGATGCTGGCAGCTGACGAGTGACCAATCTGGAAGATCCCGCTTGCCATACCCTGCCATAAACGAATAAGTGGAATTGTATGGGATTTCATCGAGTACAGAAATCATTTTTCGCAGATCTAACTCGTCCTGCGCAGTTGAAACAAGGCCATAAGCCTGTATTGCCGGAGTTGCAATTATAACAGCATCAGCTTCAAACACATTGATAGTACTGGAGTTTATCATCCAGGGGCTTTTTTTGATGCGCGATCCGCCAATATGAGTCAGTCCGCCGACTTTTTCGGAAAAATGGAAATCAAGCCACCTGGCCATATACTTGCCTATCCTGTTCATACCCTCAGGGGCTATATAAAGCGTCTCACGGTCGCGTCCGGGTATTTCAGGAAGAATTTTTCCATCCTTGTAATAAGATACCGAGTCGGTCCATTCACGAACAATGCCGTTTTCTTTCAGCTCGTTGATGAATACTGTAAATTCACTGCTGGAACCGGAGAGGTAGGGTGACCCGTGATCAAAAGTATAGACCGTGGGGGTATTGCTTCTGCGGGTAGCAATTCTGCCTCCGGGAGCATTGCTTTTCTCAAAAACTACAACATCGTGCCCTGCTCTTACCAACTCCCTGCCAGCGGTGAGTCCGGAAATCCCGGCTCCGATAATTCCTATTTTCATGCGTTTATATTTTATGATTCTGACGTCACATGCAGTACCCGTGCTGGCTATAATCATGCTCCTGTGTGACGGTAAGCCACCATGGGTATTTCATGCGTTTAATCTTTTAATTTCCAAGGTCACGAAGTGAAATTCTATGACCATATTTAACCATGCGCTTGTGTGTACCTGCGCCAGATCCGGTCCGTTGAATAAGCCTGTTTGCCTTGAACGTTTCCTGCAAACAATCGAATCTAAGATAAGTGGTGCTGAAACTTCCGGCAAATGATTTAAACAAGATATAAAAAGTATTATTATTGCAGATCAGAGAGGTATTCCGGACTGATGTTTCCTTGTCAAGGTATTGCAACTGAGTTGCACTTTTGTTATATTTTAAATTATGAATACAGAAGCAAAACAAAGGGAAGTACTTCAGAAGCATGGACTTAAAGCAACAGCCACCAGAATCCGGGTGCTGGAGGTCCTGATGAACTCCGACATTGCATTGTCTCACAATGATATTACAGAGCGTCTTGATGATGCCAGCCCGGATAAAGTCACACTATACAGAACATTGAACGCTTTCGTTTCGTGCGGACTGGCGCACAAAGTTGCTACTGAAGACAGAAACTGGTTATACGCACTTCAAATGCACGACGGCGGAACATCCATGCAGCCTGATGATCACGCACACTTTATCTGTGATGAGTGTGAACGAATATATTGTCTTCCTATGGACGCGGAATACCTTAAACCGGCAGTTCCCAGTGACCGGGGATTTATAATCAAATCCCAGGAATTCAGACTTCACGGTACCTGTCCGGAATGCAACTGACCATATGACAAAACTATTTCAAAAACGTTCTCTGTTTGTCAGATTAAGTATTATCCTGTCTTCTTTGTGCGTTGTACACTGCATGGCAACACCTCTGGTTCTTCTGCTGCTGCCTGCGATATCCACTTTTTTTTCAGAGACAATTGAACAAATCCTGGTAATATCCGTTGTCCCGATCAGCCTTGCCGGATTTGCACCTACCTGGCTGCGCCATAAAGATTACCGGTTGCTGGGGCTTTATGTGACGAGTCTGGTTCTGATTCTGTTCAGCCAGTTTTTCCTGCATGTCAGTCATGACCAGATTTCCGGAGGTTCTGTTCCGGCCATGGCCTGGGTGCGGACTTCGGTAACTTTCGCCGGAGCACTGCTGCTTGCCTGGACCGTCTTTCGCAACAACCGACACACCCATTACTGCACGCACCCGCATCATCATCAGGATGAAGCCAGGCCAAGACCCGAAACACCTCCGGGTCAGATCTGAGCAATCTGCTGATTTGCATGGGTGTTTGATATATCAGCCAATTGCCGGTCAATAAGGATAATTTTTGGGAATTACGGCCGTATCTTATAGGTTATGTATTGTCAACATCAATCCGGAGATATCATGCACCTGACCCTTATTACGTCTCTTCTTCAACGCCTGCTCCCGCTGCAGTACACTGCCGCATTTACTGTAACCCTTGTCATATTATTATTGTGCGCTTCAGACTTATATGCACAGCGGATAACATACGAATCACTTCGCATGCGTGACCGCGACGCCCGGGTGTTTTCCGAACAGCTGGTAATCCCTGATACCTCATCACATGAATCCACACTGGTTTCTCTTTTTCGTATTCAGAACAACTTTCTTTCCTTTCGCCGCTATCGCGACCGCGACGATCCTGAAAGCCGGAGAAATTTCTATGCCGAGCCCGATGTAAATGTACGTGTGTTTAAAGGAGCCTCAGACGGTGATTCACAATCCGACCGTGATGCCGTCAAAACCGTCCGCTGGAATGAAACCGTCTTTGCTGAAACCTATGAACAGGCCAGTTCCCCTCTGGAGTTCGTGCAGAATATGATCACCACATCCCTTGAACCCGGGACTTATCGCATCGAAACAACGACAACGGCCGGCGGAAGAACCCGGCGCGGTCTTGAGTCCCGGTTTAAAATCGCTGATACATCAGACAGCCATATCGCATATTTCTATTTCCTGGATGATGAGAATTCTCTGGAAGCACCGTTTGATACACCCCTTGCCAATATGGGAAATAATGTGTTTTACGGAAGAGATCACAATCTTGGCATCTGGTTTCCGGAAGCAACGGATGACGCCGGTTACGAACTTGATATAACAAGAGTCAGAATCAGCGGGAGCGATACGACCGACCGGGAAAAAATGATGGAGTATTCGATCAATCAAGAAGAGATTCGCAAAGGATATCTTCCTGAAATTTACATGAATGATGACCGGCCCTATTTCAGACTTGAAAAACCAGAAAAGACCGCTGATATCGGATCATTTTATGTACTCAAAATCCCTAACAGCACTTTTCAGAATGCACACTACCGGATCCGGCTGAAAAAAACCGATGCTGACGGACAAGAACATACCATAGCAAGCCGAACGTATCAGAATTACTGGCTTGATATGCCGAAAAGTCTTCTAAACCTTGATGTTGCCATCAATATGATGGAATACATTGCGGATGACAGTGAAATGCGCTCTCTGCGAAGAGGAAGCCGGGAAGACCGGGAACGGCGTTTCCGTGAATTTTGGGCGGAGCGTGATCCCAGTCCTGACCGGGAATACAATGAGCTGATGGTTGAGTATTACCGCAGAATAGATTACGCTTATGACAATTTCACTACACCTCAGAAACCCGGATATGAGTCAGATCAGGGCAAGGTGTATATCCGCAACGGCGAACCCGATAGAAAAGAGCGAACATTTCCACCCAACCAGGCAACCCGGGAGGTCTGGCATTATGGTGATAAACAGTTTGTGTTTGAAGCCACAACCGGATTCGGTGATTTCCGGCTCATAGAACAGAGATAAGTGATTATGGGCAGCAGCGTTAAAAAAACTCCGGTTCTGGCCGTATCCATGGGTGACGGGAACGGCATCGGACCGGAAATCATCCTTAAATCACTGCACAAATTATTGGGACCGGATCATAATAACCCGGGCGGTCAAAATTTGCCCGGCTTCATGATTTTCGCATGCCCGGAAACCCTGAAATTCTACGCAGAGAAACTGGAGATACCCATATTCTGGAAAGAAAGTACTGGCACCGTTGCTCCTGAATCCGGGCATGTTCATTTGATATCCGTCTCCTCATCTCCTGTCGAAATCAGACCCGGGGAAATAACCGCCCTTGCCGGAAAAGCGGCCATGACAGCCATAGCATCCGCTGTAGATTGCTGCATGGACGGAACGGCCGACGCACTGGTTACGGCACCGATATCCAAAGAGGCCATTCATCTTGCGGGGTACAATGTCCCCGGCCATACCGAGTTTCTTGCCGAACACACGGGGAGCAGCAGTGTCGGAATGATGCTGGTAAATGACATCATGCGTGTCGGTCTTGCCACCATTCACATTCCTCTGCGGGATGTCCCTTCGGCTCTGACCCCGGAGCTGCTCGAAGAGAAACTGCTGCTGTTTCACCGTTACCTCGCGGATTCGTTCTCGATACAATCGCCCCGCATTGCCGTTCTCGGACTTAATCCGCATGCCGGAGACGGCGGGGTCATCGGTAATGAGGAAGCCGATATTATATCCCCCGTCATCCGGACACTTGAAAACAAAGGCATGGATATCACCGGTCCATGGCCTGCTGATGGTTTTTTTGCAAGCAAATCATATGAAAACACTGATATGGTTTTGGCAATGTACCATGACCAGGGGCTGATTCCCCTGAAAATGACCGGTTTCGGTGGCGGCGTCAATATCACCACCGGCCTGCCCATCATCCGGACCTCCCCAGATCACGGTACGGCTTTCTCCCTGGCAGGACAAAATCAGGCTGATGCCGGATCCATGGAAAAGGCACTGCATCTGGCCAGGGAACTGGCGGAAAAAAGAACCTCGCGCAGGAAAAAAGCACTGTAAGATTGCTTCGAAAAAAGATATATTGCATCGCTTGAAATGGCTTTGACAACATCCGGCCGCATATGATAACCGGTTCGGAATTTTTCCTGCTCGATCACCATGCAATCAGCCGCTACGCGTCACAAATCCTATAACAACAATATATATCGGAGGATTGCTCCTGTGTATGACGAAATCATGAAAGACGTCGATTACGAGGAGTGGACGGAATATATTGACAGCATCATTCAGTACCACCACCCTGCTGCCGAATCCCTTCTTGAGCTGGCATGCGGGACCGGAACCATGGCGCTGATGATGGAACGTTTTGATGATTACAGGATTACCGCTACCGATGTATCTGCTGAAATGATAGAAATAGCCAGGAACAAGGCGGCTGTCCGCGGCAGCAGCATTGAATGGCAAGTTCAGGATATGCGCACTTTAAATCCTGGAAAATCCTTCGATATCATTTTTATGGTTTTTGACAGTATGAATTATCTGCATGAACCTGAAGAAATACGCTCGCTGTTGAAAAGTGCCGCCCGATGCCTCAAAGAAAATGGTTTTTTCATTTTTGATTTTACCACACCCAACTTTTCTCCGAAAGTTGCCCCTCTTTTGAATGGTGAACGAAGCATCGGAAAAACCTGGACATTCTATCGCAGAAGTTCCTACAACAGCAAAAACGCAGTGCACACCAACCACTTCGAAGTCCGGAAAAAAGACCCGGAAACAGGTGTTGTTTCCGAGGAATTCGAGGAAGTTCACCGGCAGAAGATCTGGCGCCTCCATGAAATCGCTGCCCTTGTGGAAGCGTGCGGCCTGCAAATCTCTGCCGCTTATGAAGATTTCGAACTTGAAGACGCCACAGACAACAGTGACCGAATAACCATGGTGGTTTCGCATGGATGAGCAGCCCGTTATTTCCTTTAAAAATATTACCGTACGCTTTGACGACCGGACGCTGTTCGATGATCTGAATTTCACTCTCGACCGGGGGGAATTCACTTATCTGATCGGTTCCACCGGGTCCGGGAAAAGCTCCTTTTTAAAATTAATTTACAGGGATCTGCTTCCCGATGAAGGTGAAGTCTATGTTGCAGGAACAGAGGTAACTTCACTTAGTGAACGCAAGGTGCCTGAACTGAGACGCAGTGTCGGAATTGTTTTCCAGGATTTCCAGCTTTTGCCGGACCGGAACGTATACGAAAATGTAGCTTTTGCGCTCGAGGTTACCGGTACACGGCGCAGCAAAATCAAACAGCGGGTAATGGAAGTTCTTTCCATGGTCGGACTCAGCCACCGTCGCTATGACATGCCCGAAGAACTATCCGGGGGCGAACAGCAGCGTGTCGTCATAGCCCGGGCCCTTGCCAACGAACCCAAACTGATGCTTGCTGATGAGCCGACCGGCAACCTGGATCCGGAGGCCGCCCATTCGATCATGGACCTCTTCCGCCAGATCAACAACCGCGGCATGGCAGTGCTTATGGTCACGCACAACTACGACATGGTAAAAAAGTATCCGGCCCGCACTGTTCGGATCCAGAATGAAAATATTGTTGAAGCGGGAACATAACAAACAGGAACATAACGGGGAAATCTGTAGCTTAGAAGGGCCAAGTTGCAACATAACAGGGACAATCTGCAACTGAATACAGACCAATGAATCCACTTACAACCGGAAAGCAAACATCGATCCGGACATTCTTCATAATGTCCATGCTCTTTTTCATTTCCATTCTCACTGCATCACCCGCCGATGCCATTGATTCAGGTTATCATGACTCCGGCAACCAAATTGAACAGGAAAAATCCGACACCCTTTACTTTCTGCTGCGGGTGGATGATATCTATTTCCGGTCGGACAGCTACGCCGGATGGAACGTTCCGCACAATTTTACTGCTTTTCAGGATGCCGTCGAAGCTTTTGGCGGCAAGGTGACGTGGGGCGTCATTCCGCACAGGCTGAAAGAGGGGCTCAACGAGGGTGGACACATGGAACGCGATCTTCAGAAGAGCGCCGACCGGGGACATGAAATATCCGTTCACGGATACACGCATTATTGTCCGCTCGATTGTGACAGCGGTCCATTTGGTCATGAAATGTACTGCCCCACACTTGACTACAACTTTTCCTATGAAGAGCAGGCAGAAATCCTTGAAAATGCCATCCAAACATTGAGTGATTACATGGATGTGCCTCTGACCTCATTCATTGCCCCGGGACATAGTCTTGATCAGACAACCTATGAGGTCCTTGTCGACTTTGACCTGCATGTCGTATCCAATTTCCGCAGCAGCGATGGACAGTATCCCAAAGAGGTAACCGAAGGTTTAATCGATGTTCCTGTACATCAGGAGTATACATGGGTTACGGAAAGCTGGGATTACCAGGAATCATTGGACACAGCTATAGCCGATATAAAAGACCGGGGCGAAGCCGATGGTTTTTACAATCTGATGCTGCACGATCCCTTTATCCGACCCGGCTACAAGGATGGGTTGATCATTGAATGGATTGAGGAGCTGCTGGATTACCTGACAGAATATTACGGTGACCGCATCAGATTTGTCACACTTACAGAAGCCGCCGACATTCTTTACGATCGTGAGCCTACTTCAGCCGGTGACGATCAGGAATTTGCCTCGGAATTGCCGGATAATGTCAGGGTTGGGGACAATTATCCCAATCCTTTCAATCCGGAAACCACCATACGTTACGAGCTGCCCGCGTCCATGAACGCAAGACTGGAAGTCTTTGACGCACTGGGCCGCAAGGTTACATTGCTCAAGGATGAAATGCACTCCGCAGGAAATCACGAGGTGATTTTTGACGCTTCGGGATTGCCGAGCGGTGTTTACATGTACCGGCTTGTGACTTCGGGACAAACACAGACCGGACGGATGCTGCTTGTCAAGTAGCACCGGGCTGTATTGCCATGAAGCACAGTATCATATCCGAACAGTTCAGCTATTGCTGGTCATCACTCTCCTTTTTCCTTAAAACGCAGTGATCCACCGACCATTTTCCTGATCCGTAGAAGAGAAATACGATCAGCAGTGCGAGGATAAGCAGTGAATACTCAAGCTCTGTGGTCGGACCGAAAAAGGTGCCGCCTTCTCCGGTAAAATAGATCGCTCCAATGATCACAATGGGTATCTGGACAAACACCCCGATCCTGGTCAATATCCCGAATACAATCATCACGCCACCTGCAAGGTGTGCAAAGACCACATAATGTGAAATCACAAAGGCAGACAATCTGTAGTTTTCATCTATGTAATGATAGATATCCTCCAGATTTTCCACAAAATAGTAGCCTTTGTAAATTAGCAGCAGTCCAAGAAAGATGCGAAGCCCCTCAATCCAGTAATGCCGGTGTTCTACAATAGTCTGATTCAGAGATGTAATACTGTATGTAGCCATAAGAGTACCTCCGGGTAATATTTTTAAGGTACACCTGCCTCTATATGACAATGTACAAAAAAAACGGACGGGAGAGAATGGTACAGCTTAAGAAGCACTAATGATTAAAGCAGCTGGAAACCGGCCCGGGGCATTACAGGGCCGGCAGAAAAAAGGTTACATCAAAAGCCCGGATCCAGATTGTAAAATTCGCGAAAAACGCTGTTTATAGCCGGGTAATGTGTCCGCACCACTCCGGGTTTTTCAAACCATGTTTCGGTCAGCACGGCAAAGAATTCATGAATGTTGGTAGCTGCATAGTCATCAATATGCACAGGCAATCCTTTATCCATTTGTTTCAGAAATGCCGCGTACTCTCTTTTCATCACGGTTCCTATGCTTTCTTTTCCGTCCTTATTGCGCTTTTGCCAGGAAAATCCCTCCATTGTGGCACCCCATTCATAATCGAGTTGATGAGCACATTCGTGATAGACGATATTGGAACCATCCCCCGGATTCCTGAGGTCAAACAGGATTTCATCCCAGGAGTAAACGATTACACCCTGGTCCCATGACTCTCCGCTCCGGCTTTCCACGCCTTCGGTCACCACGCCGTCCACTCCTGATTCACTGTAATAGGCATGATATCGTCCCGGATAAATCAGAACGGCACGCAAGTTGGGATAAAGATCCGAAACTCCGCCGAGAAGCGGTATGCATGACATGGCTGCAACAACGACCAAATGATCATCCGTAAGTTCGAGTCCGGCGCATCCTTCAAAGCTTTTTTCCGAAAGAAAATATCGGACAAGCTGCCTGAGCTTTTCCTTTTTCGCAGAATCAAGCTGCCGGTATGAAGGCACCCTGGATACCAGGATCCGTCTCCAGTCATCGGGAAACGGTTTTCGGTCGAGTTTTTTTCGTTGCCAGGATTGCAGCCAGCCCATATTTTCTCCGCACCATGAATTCAGGGTACCGGTGTTCCCGTTGATGCACTCCAGATGCGGTACCACTGCTCCCGGGATAATGCAATGCCAAGTGATGCAACGGCATCCTGTATCCTGGCCAGCTTTCCGGAGCCAACTACCGGAAATATTCCGGATGGATGGCACAGAAGCCATGCCAGTGCTACCTGATCGATACCGTAGCCGCCGGTTTCATCTCCTATGGCAGCCAGCTCGTTTCTAAGCCTCTTCTCTTTTTCACCATCACCGGTAAACAGGCTGCCTCCACCAAGAGGTGACCATGCCATGGGATTCATGCGCATCTGCTGGGACTGGTCAAGTGTTCCATCGTGAAGCGGATCAATACGAAGTACGGAACACTCAATCTGATTGGTTACAAGCTGAAACGGCAACCGGCTCTGAAGCAATGAAACCTGGGAAGGAGTGAAATTGGAAACACCAAAGTGCAGCACCTTTCCGTCTTTTTTGAGCTGCTGAAATGCGCGGGCTGTCTCATCGGCATTCATAAGTGCGTCGGGCCGATGTATAAGCAGCACATCAATGCGGTCTGTGCCAAGCAGCTTCAAAGACCGTTCGGCACTTGCAATGATGTAGTCGTAGTCGGTATTGTAATGCTGATGGGAAATTCCCGGACGCGTTTCTGAGTTCTGGAGCCGGATACCGCACTTGGTAACAAGCTGCATTTTGCCGCGGAGACCGTTATTGCCCGCGACGGCGTCACCAAACAGCTGCTCACACGTATAATCACCATAGATATCGGCGTGGTCAAAGGTTGTCACTCCCATATCAATACATTCATGGACGAAATCCGTCAGCTGGTTTCTGGATATACCCCAGTGCCTTAGCCGCCAGAACCCGGCAATTATTCGTGAACAATCCGGGCCCTCCTCCCCCATTGCCATCCTTTTTTTACTCATAGTCAAACCTTGTTATCGAGCTTTTCTGTTACCGGATACTGATGATGCTGCACACCCGCAATCGCTCGCTGCCTGTCAAAATAAAAGTCCATTCTCCCAAGTACCACACCGGCAAAACCTACCTGCGAAATCCAGGTGCGTCCTCCGTTTTCTCGTTCTATCAACTCAGGTTCGGGCATGAACGTGTGGGTATGTCCGCCGACGATCAGATCAATACCGTCTACCTGCTGTGCAACAACACGGTCACTGACACGGTTGTCATCGTACCGGTAACCGATATGACTCAGGCAAATAATCATGTCACAATGGTGATGGCGCCTGAGCCGGGCAACCATGTCGGCTGACACATCCACAGGGTCAAGGTAGGTTACCCCTTTGTGCAGATGCGGCAGGACCAGATTTTCAAAGGCTACGCCAATCCCGAAAATGCCGATTTTAATACCGGCAACTTTACGGACGATGAAGTCCTGTACACGCTGTCCCATTATGGTGGTCCCGAAGTCATAGTTGGAAGAAACGAAAGGAAAGTTTGCCTTTCCCATCACTTTCTCAAAACCGTCCACACCGTTGTCAAATTCATGATTGCCGATGGTAGTGGCGTCATAGCCCATTTTTGACATAACCTCAAAATCCAGGGCACCGTTGTATTTGTTGAAATAGGGTGTTCCCTGAAACACATCGCCGGCATCGAGCAGCAGGCTGTCCGGATTTTCAGCCCGCAGCTGATTGACCAGCGTCGCACGCCGGGCCACTCCGCCCATGCCGGCGTGGTCCGGTGCAGAATCGGGGAAAGGCTCGATCCGGGCATGGGTATCATTGGTATGCAGAATGGTTACCCGGGACCGGTCATCACCAAGAGCATCTTTGAACGGAATGAATCCGCCGACGCCCAGACCTGTTCCGATAACGGCGCTGTTTCTGAGAAAATCTCTTCGGTTCATCTTTTTATATTTTCGATTTACAATGTCAGATGCGATGTCATGCCCGTTTGTCCCGGCCGGTTATTATCAAATACTGTATCTTTCGGAGCCAGCCCGGTTGCGGTCATAGCATAACCATTAATTTCTGATGCGCTGGTCGAGATAGGGCGCTATGGATTCTTTTCTGTCAAGATATTCAATAATGGCATCCCGGATGAGCACGTCCAGATCTCTTCGTTCTACGGGATCCCACAGGGTTTCAGATGCACCGCCGCCGTCCGCCATCCAGTTGTTGGTTGCCACCCAGTAATATTCCTCCGGCCGGACGCTCATGGAATCAACAAGTATATCACGGGCCTGACCGTCATCAATCCGGAACCGCATGCCGCTGACCGCCTCTCCGTTAACTTCCGCCAGCTCACCGGCTATCTGCCTGACCTGTTCACCGCTGAATCGCAGCACTGCAATATGATTTTCAAACGGCATCAGTTCGTAAATATGGCCAACGGTGATCTCGCCTTCCGGCAGCGGGACGCGCAGACCTCCGTTATTCATTATGCAGACATCCACTTTCTCCCTCATTTCTGCCGTCGCCCGGTAGCGCACGATATCAGCAGTCAGATTACCCAGAGTGCCTTCAGGATGAGCTCTTTCAAACGGGCCTTCACTGACCGTTATCACCCGGTTCATCGTCTTTTCCAGTTCGCGGACATACGGACGGATGAATGCACTCATGGCCTCATCATCTTCAATATCTTCATCGATGTCATAATAAATATGAACATCATCATCTTCGACGGATTCGTATGTATACTCAGTAGTGCCGCATCCTGAATAAAAGGCGAAAAATATCAGGAGCAGCAGCATTCGGATGTACTTGTTCATGGATGACATCTGCTGTAAATCAATATTATTCAATGGGTGTCGATGTACCTACCGGTTTCTCATCCGGTCAAAAAGCATCTGCTGAAAGTTAATTTGCTTATACCCGTCAGGTATCTGAAAGCGGGTCTGATCAATACTTTCGTGCTCAATATCCTCTATTTTTATCACTTCGGCAAGTTTGCCGCCATTCCAGAACTCTGCCTGCAGCGGCAGTTTTTTTTCCTCCAGCCATTCTTCGACTGGAAGGCCGGAAAACAGTGTTCTTCGGGTCAGCCAGTTTTCCGCCAGCAAACCCCAGGGGATCACCAGCTCATCGGTCACCCATATGTGCCATTCTGCCACACCTCCGTCGGGAATCAGTTTCCATTTTTTCACAGTATAGCCGTCAAGTTCTTTCTGCTCGCCGGTAGGTTCGAGCTTAATGTCATCGGCTTCACTGCGTGACTGATTGTTGTTTCCTCTCATGGAGTCCAGCATATTAATCATCTGCTGCAGTTCCTGCTTGTTCATGACCACGGCATTGCGGTCTGTTGTGAGAAATACGAAATCTTCCTGTTTTTGTCTTACAATGATGCCCGAAGCCTGTACATTGCCGAGCAGATCCACGGAGGAGCCATCAGACTGCTCCAGAAGGATGTAATCGGGATGAACGATCAGCGGTGTGCGCGATTTGATCTCCCGTTCTCCGGCGGCATCCACACTGTACCGGGCCAGGGTGACCTTGCCCTGGAAAGCGGCCTCGTCTGATGCCGACTCTGCCTGAGCCGGTTTCAGAAAAGAAAATGTGAACGCCCCGGTGACGATCAGGATCATAAGAAGGTTGAACATGCTGCCCCTTGCGGAAACGGGCAAACGGTTACCGGATAAAACCGGAGAAGTGGTGTTTTTTTTCATTGCGATTCAATTATGTCATTGAAAACAGGTTCGGTAGCCTTATGAATCCATCCGCCTGCCAGTACATCGTCACCTTCGTATGCAACAAGGGCCTGGCCGGGAGTGATGGCAGAACGCCCTTCCGGGAACCGTACAGTAATTTCATCTTCACCATTCTGCGTCAGAAAGCCGGGCTCCCCCCTGTCATTATATCGAATTGCGGCATTTACCGGCATTTCCTCTTCTGTGATGCGGTCATATTTTCCCATTACGACATTGCGGACAACAGCGGTGGTGTTTACAAGTTCGGATTCTTCTCCGACCGTAATTGTATTGGTTTCAGGATCAATATGAGTTACATACACTGGCTTTCCAAGCGCAAGATGCAACCCCCTCCTCTGCCCGATGGTATAAAATGGATATCCCTTGTGTTTGCCAAGTACATTGCCCCGGCGGTCCACAAACAATCCGCCGTCCACTTTTTCTTCAAGCCCGTCGACACGGTCCCGGAGAAACCGGCGGTAGTCGTTATCCGGCACAAAGCATATTTCGTACGAATCCTTTTTATTGGCTACGTTGAAAAGCTCAAACTCTTCAGCAAACCGGCGGATCTCACTTTTGTGATAACTTCCTAGCGGAAACCTTGTCCGGGCAAGATGTTTCTGGTCTACACCCCAGAGCGCATAGGACTGGTCTTTGTGCGCATCTTTTCCGCGGGATATGACATACCGCCCGTCCTGTTCGCGGACATTTGCGTAGTGTCCTGTGGCGATGAAGTCACAGTTCAGCTTGTCCGCGCGCTTTAGCAGGGCGGCCCATTTAATGTGGGTATTGCAAAGAACGCACGGGTTGGGGGTGCGCCCCTGCATATATTCATCGACGAACCGGTCGATCACCCAGTCTCCGAACTCATCTCTGATATCAACGATAAAGTGGTTGAATCCGAAGCGCATGGATACCTGGCGGGCATCGTTCATCGACTCAAGTGTACAGCAGCCGGTTTCTTTGTCTGAATTGCCTCCGCTTTGGGCATAATCCCATGTTTTCATGGTGATGCCGATCACTTCATAGCCCTGCTCTCTGAGCATAACGGCAGCAACCGAAGAATCAACTCCGCCGCTCATTGCCACCAGTACGCGTCCTTTTCTACTCATTTTAACAGAATTAAAAGCCGTTTAGAAAATTTTGTCCACTATATTACTAAAACTAAACGCATGTTATACGTGTTTAGTTTTATCTGCATAACAGAATGCAGTTAAACAACCCGGAGGATGGCATCCCGTACGGATTCGATCCCGGCCGAAACCGGGATGGATTTCTTGTCCCGATCAGCCAGGCGCTTCAGCTGCTCCGGCGTTTCCAGAGCGCCGGGCACAAATTTTTCGATCGATTCCGGGAATTTGGCCGGATGCGCCGTTGCAAGGACAAGCCCGGTCTCCCCCTCCTGCAGATACTCCCGGCAGCCAAGGTAGCCGACAGCCGTATGCGGATCCATCAGGTAACCGTGCTTTACCCAGATATCTACAATGGCTGACTGTGTCTGAAAATCATCGAACCACGCCCCTTTTATATCGCGCGACATGGCTTCATGGTCGTGGTTATACAGTGACTGCATTCGGTCGAAGTTGCTGGGGTTGCCGACATCCATGGCGTTGGACAGGGTGCGCATGGATGGTTTGGGGATAAATTCTCCTTCCTCAAGATAGTCCGGCACAACGTGGTTGCAATTTGTTGCGGCGACAAAACGGTCAACCGGAAGTCCCATCCTGTGTGCCATCAGTCCGGCTGTCAAATTGCCGAAATTGCCGCTTGGCACGGAACAGACTATCGGGTTGCCGGACCCTTTTTCCGCAATCAGAACGGATACGGCATGCATGTAATAAATCATCTGCGGCAAAAGCCGGGCAATATTGATAGAGTTTGCCGTGCTCAGCTGTTTCTGAGCCCTGATCTGATCATCACTGAAACAGGCTTTTACCAGGCGCTGGCAGTCATCAAAGGTGCCATTTACTTCAAGGGCTATAATATTATCCCCCAGTGTGGTGAATTGCTTTTCCTGAAGCGGACTAACCTGTCCACGGGGATAAAGGACGAATACTTCAACGCCGGGGGTCTTGTGAAAGCCGTGCGCCACGGCGGCACCGGTGTCACCCGATGTGGCGGTAACTATGGTCAGCTTTTCTCCCTCCTTTTCTGCTATGACGGAAAGAATGGCAGCCATGGTACGGGCGCCGAAATCCTTGAATGCCAGGGTCGGGCCATGGAACAGTTCCAGAATGTGGAATGTGTCGTCAAGTGAGACAACCGGGGCATCGAATGTGAAGGCACGATCTACGATCTCTTTCCTTTCTGCGTCAGAAAAATCGTCTTTCAGCAACGTGTCAAATACGTGCTGAGCCACCGAAGCGATGTCTTTCTTTCCCGCATCCACCCAGAATGTGTCGGGCAGCACCGGAAGAGAATCCGGCATGTAGAGCCCGCCATCCGGTGCCAGTCCCTGTTTTACGGCTGTCCTGAAGTCAGCAGTAACTTTATTATCGGAAGTGCTGTGTAGTCTCATGTAAAAGAAAAAAAATCAGATTTCCCGGCGGTCAGAGATCCGGCTGAACGGGATCTTCTTCCGGCTGAAGTACTCTGGGGCCTTTTTTGTTGACTGCTGAGACATATATGTCACTGTCGAGCTGCAACTCTGAAAAAGCCTCCTTCATGGCCGCGCCAACTTCATAAGCCTTGTCCATGGTTGTGCTCAGGGCAAAGACGGAGGGACCCGATCCGGAGATACTGCATCCCAGTGCTCCGGCCTCAATGGCGGCTCCCTTGACGTTGTCAAATCCGGGGATCAAAAGTGAGCGCACAGGTTCAAAGATGATGTCGTTCAGCGACCGGCTGATCAGATCAAAGTCGGATTTTGCCAGCCCTGCTATGAGTCCGGCAAGATTGCTCCACTGAATAACCGCATCCTGAAGCTTTATATGTTTTCTGAGTATTCTGCGGGAGTCTTCTGTACGCAGTTCAATATGCGGGTGCAATACGGTACAGCAAAGGTTTTCCGGATATTCTATTGAAACAACATCAAGCGGATCGTAACTGCGTATCAAGGCAAAGCCGCCGAGCAGTCCCGGGGCGACATTGTCTGCATGCGGCGATCCGCAGGCACTTGCTTCGGCTTTCATGGCAAACGGAAGCATCTCCCCTTTTTTCAGGGGCCGTCCCAGCAATTCGTTCGCAGCAAACAGAGCGGCAACAGAACTGGCTGCACTGGACCCGAGACCACTGCCGAGAGGCATTCGCTTGTGCAGTGACATTTCGATGCCGCGGGTTTCTTCAAGGTGTTCCAGCAAAGCCAGAACCGCCACACCGGCCGTATTTTTTTCCGGTTCAGTAGGCAAACGTCCGTTTTCACCGGTAATTTCACTTATCCGCACACCCGGTTCATCCTGCAGTACAGCTTCGACAATATCCCCTGGCTGATTTATAGCGAAGCCCAGAGAGTCGAAACCGCAGGCAACATTGGCCACCGTTGCCGGAGCAAAAACCCGTATTTTGTTGTCGAAATATTCAGTCATTCCGGATGCATGTAAAGATTCTGCTGCCAGGGTGATCTATTTGATCGTTTTCAGGATGTCGTTCAGCACGCCGTTTGCCGTCACGACCGGCCCGGCACCCGGTCCCTTTATAACGAGTGGTGTTTCCGAATAGGCATCCGTTGTTATGTTAAGCATATTTTCTGAACCTTCAAGTCCTGAGACCGGATGTCCGGAGTCCACAGCTTCCAGCCGGACCCGCGGTGTTCCATCGTCCAGAATGGCGAGATAGCGCAGCAGCTTCCCTTCCTTTTTAGCCTGATCAAGCCGTTGTTCAAAGGCTTCGTCATATACCTTAAGCTTTTCAAGAAACGTGTCCGGATCCATGTCGCCGCGCAACTCCTCCGGCACGAGATTTTCAACCTCAATGTCATCGAGTGAAAGAGCCTTGCCCTGAGTACGCGCAAGAATCAGCAGTTTCCGGGCAGCATCCATTCCATTCAGATCATCGCGCGGATCCGGTTCAGTGTATCCGTTTTCCCTTGCAACACGCACCAGCTCGCTGAATGGCTTGCTTCCGTCAAATTTGTTGAACAGATAGCTCAGGGTTCCGGAGAAAACACCCTCAATGCGGTGGATTTCATCTCCGCTTGCCACACGCTGCTTCACGGCCTCAACAAACGGCAGCCCTGCACCTACATTGGTTTCATACAGAAACTGTGTGTCGTTGTCTCTTGCGAGATCGGAGAGCCTCCGGTACTGTTCCCAGTCATTCGTGTTGGCTTTCTTGTTGGGAGTGACTACGGCAACTCCCTGTTTCAGAAAGGCATCATACCATTCAACGATGGCTTCATCAGCCGTTGCATCTACTATGATCGTATTGGGTGACTGATTTTTCTTCACGAATTCCAGCAGCGCACCGGGATCAGCCTGTTTCCGCGTGGAGGCCAGTTTTTTCTCCCATCCCCCCAGCTCAATTCCATCCTCATCCAGCAGCAGCTTCTTGCTGTTCATGATGCCGTTGACTCTGAGATCAAGGTGCCGGCTGGTGAGAAACCAGTCCTGTTTATCCCTGATATCGTTAAGCAGCTGGCCGCCGATAAGTCCCGCTCCGAATACATAGATATTGGCTGTTTTGCGGGGGCCGTAGAAAAAGGCATCATGAATGACACGCAGTGCCTTGGCTTTATCGCGCTGCTGTATGACAGCCGAAATGTTAAGCTCCGATGAGCCCTGGGCAATGGCCGATATGTTGATCCGGCTGCGGCCCAGAGCCTGAAATATCTTGCCTGCAATTCCGGGAGTATTGCGCATGTTTTCACCAACGACGGCAATGATGCTCAGATCCTTTTCAACTATGATATCGGCGACCTTCCTGATGGAAAGTTCATGGCGAAGCTCCTTTTCAAGCAGCTTTTTCGCCTTGGCGGCATCTTTCGGCATTACTGCCAGACACACAGAATGTTCGGATGAAGCCTGGGTAATGAGAATAATATTGATCCTGCCGGCTGCAAGTGCACCGAAAATTCTCTGGGCGACACCGGCCATTCCCACAAGTCCGCTCCCCTGAACACGGATCAGCGCGACATTATCAATGGAAGATATCCCCTTGATGATGTGCTCCTGCTTTGATTCCATCTTCCCGATCACGGTACCGGGGAAAGACGGATTCATGGTATTTTTGATGCGGATGGGTATCTCCCGGCTCATGGCCGGTTCAATTGTCGGTGGATGGATGACTTTCGCACCGAAATGGGAAAGCTCCATGGCCTCTTCATATGAGAGGACATCCATCGTGAAAGCCTCTTTGACCACGCGCGGATCCGATGTGAGCACACCGTCAACATCGGTCCAGATCTGCAGTTCTTCTGCTTCAAGAGCAGCGGCAAAAATGGATGCGGTGTAGTCGGACCCACCTCTTCCGAGTGTGGTGGTAACACCGGTTTCGGTAGCGGCAATAAATCCGGTGATCACCTGCAGCCGGTTATCCCGGTTTTTGTAATGATTGCGGATATTTTGAAGAGTGGCATCCATGTCCACCTCGGCATTTCCGAACTGATCATCGGTTACAATGACGGTCCGGGCATCCAGATAATCACAGTCGATTCCGTGATGGCGAAAAACCAGATGGATGATGTAATTGGATAGCTGCTCACCAAAGCTGGTAATAAAATCCATGCTGCGCGGAGTAAGCTCTTTTACCAGATACACTCCCTGCAGGATGTCTTCCAGGTCATTGAGCAGAAATTTCACCCCGGCAATAGCCTGACTCTGCTGGGATGAAGGAAGCATTTTGCGGATGGCATCGATATGCCGGCCTTCCATACTGCCCAGGTCGGTAGTGTAGCTGTCGTCACCTGCCCCGGCCCGCTCGGCCATTGATATAAGCTGATCGGTCACTCCCTGGAAAGCAGAGAAAACCACTCCCCCGCACTGCTGTTTCCCGACAGCATCTGGAAACCAGGATGCTATTTCCTGAATACGTTCCGGTGTACCAACCGAAGATCCGCCAAATTTAAATACTTGCATTTTCACTGAAATTATAATTCACTATGACTTATATCCATCCGGAAATACAATCAGCGGGCATGCCGTGATTTCTTTTACAGGATGGATGACACTCTGTTACTTTGTTTAAAACAAAACATGCGACCCGTCCCCCCATGATCCTGCTGCAAAACCGGCTCTAAAGGTATGAGTCCTGCGGGAAGCCCGTACAGTCCTTGTCATTCCGGTGCCCGTCAGAACATTACCCGTCGCCAAATCCACATATTTCAGAACATGATACGGGTCAGCATTTGAGCAGAGAAGTTACAAATATTTAGCTCAAAATTCGCATGCTTTCCGGAGCATCCGGCATTTCCCTGTTAATAGTATAAATACGGTTTCCAACTTTCGTGGACATTACCGTAAAAATCTCTGAGATAAATGATGTGATTAGGCCGGAACGGTTTCGACCGCAGCTTCATGCCGGCCTCACGGGGGGTCCGGTTGCCTTTTCTGTGATTGCACGTGGTACATGCGGAAACCAGATTTTCCCAGGAATCGTCACCGCCCCGGCTTCTGGGGATGACGTGATCTATGGTAAGCCTGTCACGCACCCCGCAATACATGCACGTGTGGCTGTCGCGCTTCAAAATATTTTTTCGCGACATGACAATGTTTTTGTATGGAATCCGGGCATATTTTCTGAGACGGATAACGGTAGGATAGTCAAACTCATCCCGGATGGTCCGGATTTTTTTTCTGGGATGGTCATGCAGCATTTCCGCCTTTTCCATCAGCAACAGCACCATCGACTTCTTTACATTGCAGATGCTGAGCGGCTGATAGTCCTGATTCAGAACCAGAACATTTCCGTTGAGTATCATTGTTTTAGGTTGTCATTAAGTGAATGAGCCTGGAACGGCCGGATGATTCCGACAAGGCCTTCTGACAGCGACTCATTAAACTGAAAACGTTCATCAGACCTGAAGTCGGTATTAATTTGATCAATGCGGACCTGGCCTGATGCGTGCAGAAGCAATCCTTCTCCAAGATAAAAACCGATATGTGTAACCGGACGATCCTGGTATTTAAAAAAAATGATGTCACCCGGATCCGCTTCGTTTAAAAAAACACCCTTTCTGTGCCCGGCCTCATACTGATCTGAACTGTCACGCGGAACAGTGATGTCATGAAGCATGTGAGCTGTCTGGATGAAACCGGAGCAGTCTATTCCGTTGTCTGTCCGGCCACCCCACAAATAGGATACACCCAAAAATCCCATTGCTGTTTCAATGACCGTTTTGCCGGCAAGGGTATCCGGTTCCGACTGAAAACGGAATTCATCGCCAAACCATTCTATCCCGTTTTCAGTGAGTGGAACATAAGCACCGGCCGGCACCTGTACATATCGGTGCGACGGTCGTACAGCCAGAGTACTGTGAAAGGGAAAACGCTTGCGTGCAGGGTGTTGGGTCCATTCCTCGAATTCTGATGATGTCAAACTGGTTATCTGATTGCTGCTCACCCATCCTTCGTAACCATCAAAATCAGCAACCACCCGGGTCCACACCTCATCCCCGGAGACGATGCGCATCGTTTCTCCAAGAAGGAGCTGATTGACCATCTCAGAGGTCTCTGAAGGAGTGTTGCGAACCGGAACAACCCCAATCCGGGCTACCCCATGGCGGTTGGATTCATTCATAGGATCTGAACTTATATTTCGGCATAATATCGAAAAGCCTTGTTTTTGATGCAACGTCACTTGAAAAGTTATATAACGAATGTCACTTTTTTTTCTTTCTCTTTCAGTTGCACTTGGTATATTTCAGGAATACCTGAAGTGAGAGAGTCAATCAAATATCCCTGGATTACATGACTAAAAAAGAAGAAAGCTACAGCTCACCGTACTACAAGGAACCGGGTCCTGCACTGGATAAAGAATCACCTTTTGAGTCAATGATGGAGCGGTTCCGGTTTGCCGCCAGAATACTCGATCTTGATGAGGGAATGTTTCAGTATCTTTCGAACCCGGTAAAAACCGTTATTGTTTCCATACCGATTATCATGGATAACGGAGAAGTCAGGGTTTTTGAGGGGTATCGTGTCATACATGACAATGTTCTGGGACCGTCAAAGGGCGGCATCCGTTTTACGCCCGGTGTGACTCTTGAAGAAGTCAAGGCACTTGCGGCATGGATGACATGGAAGTGTGCCGTCGTCAATGTTCCTTTCGGGGGCGCAAAGGGGGGCGTCAAATGCAACCCGAAACATCTGTCCGGCCGGGAGCTTGAGCAAATCACAAGAAGGTACACAGCGGAAATGATAGAAGTTATCGGACCCGACCGGGATATCCCCGCACCCGACATGAATACCAATGAGCAGATTATGGCCTGGATGATGGACACCTACAGCATGCATGCCCGCAGAACGGAAAATGCGGTGGTGACCGGCAAACCGGTAATCCTGGGTGGATCAAAAGGGCGAAAAGAAGCAACCGGCCGCGGAGTCGTGACAGTTACGCTTGCTGCTCTTAACAAGCTGAGTATCATGCCCAACAAGTGCCGGGCAGTTATTCAGGGTTTCGGGAATGTCGGCTCCGTGACAGCGCGGCTTCTCTATGAGCGAGGCACCTGTATTACAGGTATCAGCGATATTTCAGGCGGTTACTACAATGCCGATGGAATAGACATCGATTATGCCCTGAAGTATGTGCAGAACAATAAAGGTACCCTCGATGGATTTGACGGGGCCGACCGGATCTCGAACAAGGAGCTGCTCGAGCTGCCATGTGATGTGCTGATACCTGCCGCTCTTCAGGATCAGATAAACAAGGACAATGCGCGCAAAATAAAGGCCAGGGCTATTGTGGAAGGCGCGAACGGACCGGTTACGGCAAATGCCGACGCCATGCTTGATGATATGGGCATTCTTATTATTCCGGACATACTTGCCAATGCCGGGGGTGTAACCGTCTCCTACTTCGAATGGGTTCAGGACCGGCACGGATATTTCTGGACCGAAGATCGCGTAAACCGGCGGCTGAACAGGATGATGGGTGATGCATTCCAGCTCCTTTATGATGTAAAACAGAAGTACAATATTACCTTGCGGCAGGCCGCATATGTTCATGCCATCGAAAAAGTTTCAAAAACATTGAAGATCCGGGGTATTTACGCTTAATTGGCAATTATTCGTTGCACAGTAACAACAGAATGACAGACAAAAAGTATTCTATTCAACTGGCATCCGATCCCGGAGAAATGGATCGGCTGGCTGAATTTGTCAACGAAATTGCTGTCGCTTCCGGAGCTGACGAAGATAAAAAGCACAATCTGCATCTTGCACTGAATGAAGCAGTAACCAATGCGATACTGCATGGGAACAAACAGGATCCGGCCAAGGTAGTGCGAGTCACGGCAGTGATAAGCAGACAGGACGTAACCGTGACAGTGACTGATCAGGGTGACGGTTTTGACCCGGACGCCATTCCGGATCCCAGAAAAAAAGAGAACCTGATGAAAACCGGTGGCAGAGGTGTCTGGCTGCTGTCTGAATTTGCTGATGAAGTGAATTACAACAAAAAAGGAAACAGTGTGGAACTGCGTTTTCTTCTCTGATAAATCGCTCTATTCTATAGAGTCTTTTCGTATTGATTTTTGTCAGAGCTTTTAATGATGCAAACCCGACTGTTCTCAATCTTCAGGATACCTGTTCCATCCGTTCCAGGTTGTCCTGGATACGCAGAGCTTTGATCACCTCGCCGAGATTTCCTTTCATGATGGCATCCAGATTGTAAAGCGTAAGCCCGATTCTGTGATCCGTCAGACGGCCTTGCGGGAAATTATAGGTCCGTATTTTGGCACTGCGGTCACCGGTTGACACCTGTGATTTTCTTGCTTCGGCCCGTTCCGAGTGTGTTTTTTCAAGTTCGTGTTCATAGAGTTTGGAACGCAGCATCGCCATGGCCTTCTCCCGGTTTTTATGCTGAGAGCGCTCCTGCTGGCAGGTCACCACCACGCCGGACGGAACATGCCGGATACGGACAGCCGAATCCGTAGTGTTAACATGCTGCCCGCCGGCTCCGCTCGCCCGGTACGCTTCAAATTCAAGATCCGCCGGATTGATTTTAACATCAACTTCTTCGGCCTCCGGAAGTACGGCGACCGTTGCTGCCGAGGTGTGAACCCGCCCCTGGGATTCCGTCTCCGGAACCCGCTGCACCCTGTGGACTCCGCTTTCATACTTCATCTCGGCAAACACATCCTGTCCGGTCAGCTTGAAAACAATATCTTTATATCCGCCCTTTTCCGATTCATGAAGGTCCATCAGCTCAATTTTCCATTTGCGCTCATCAGCATAGCGGCGGTACATCTCGAACAGGTCCCCGGCGAATATTGCAGCTTCATCACCGCCGGTTCCGGCCCTGATTTCCATTATGGCATTTTTGGAGTCCTCGGGATCTTTCGGGATCAGATCCATCCGGATCTTCTCCTCCAGTGACTCCAGCTCCTGCTTCAGCTCCTTTAGTTCCATCCGAGCCATTTCCGTCAGTTCCGGATCCTCATTCTGGGCGATTACCTCTTCGTTACCACGAATCTGGTTTTTCAGATTCTTCCATTTTTCAAAATCTTCAACCAGAGATTTCAGAGAACTGTGTTCCTTGGTGACCTCGGTAAGCTTTTCAGGCTGATCGTATATACCCGGGTCACTCAACGCCACTGCAAGTTCTTCGTAGCGGGATTTCAGCTGCTCCAGTTTTTTTTCAATATCCATGATGTCTCTGTAATCCTCTGTTTTCTTTCCTAACGCGGGAAATAATCAAATGATTCTTTTGTGCCGGTTTTACTGTATTTTTCGGCCGGAGCAAAATAGGCAATTTCCAAGCATTATTCTTCATTCGCATGAACAGCAGCAACCATATTGAAATATCGGCAAATACCACAATCGGATTTCTTGGTGCAGGACAGCTTGCCAGGATGTCGGCAGCCGAGGTCTTCCGGATGGGTATGAAAGTGTCAGCTTACCCCGGAACTGCATCCCGCAGCAGCACCGGCGGCTCGGGCAGAATTACTGACCCAACTGATTCCGATGAATCAGACAACAAATCTGAAAATACCGGCAATTTCCAGCCTCTGGAGTGGATGACGCCGCTGAGGACGCCCGGTGCATTTGATGACCGGGATGCGCTCATCCGCTTTGCACGTCAATGCACTATTGTAACCCTGGAAAATGAGTTCCTTGACGGATCCTTGCTGGCTGATGTGGAACAGGCCTCGGGCACCCCTATTTACCCGTCCCCGAAAACATTTTCACTTCTTGAGTCCAAATGGATTGAGAAAGAGACGTTCAGTAAGGCCGGAATTCCGGTAACGCCCTACAGGAAAGTAACCTGCCGGGATGATCTGAAAGAAGCAGGCAATGCATTCGGGTACCCATGGGTTCTGAAATCATCAAAAGGCGGATATGACGGATACGGAAACGTAACTATCCGTTCCGAAGATCAGGCTGTTTCTGCATTCCAGTCACTTGGCGGTGATGATAACCGCGAGCTTATAGCCGAAGCATTTATTCCTTTCAGAAAAGAGCTTGCCGTACAGGTGGCGCGCAATCATCACGGAACCGCCGTTTACCCCTGCTGTGAAACCATACAGCAGGGACACATCTGTAAAACGGTCATTGCTCCCGCCGATATTGACCCGGGAATCCGTGATGAAGCCTGCCGGATTTCCGTTGATGCTGTTGAAGCGATTGACGGAAGGGGTTTGTTTGCCTTCGAGTTTTTTCTTTCGGATGATGGCAGGCTGCTGCTCAACGAATCGGCGCCCAGGCCCCACAATTCGGGACACTACAGCATTGAAGGATGTGTTACGTCCCAGTTCGAAAATCACATCCGGGCTGTTATGGGCTTGCCGCTGGGTTCAACCGAAATGCGCAGGCCGGTGGCCGTGATGGAGAATCTGCTGGGTTTTGCCGATGCACCGGCTGTTGTTGAAAACTCCAGTGATCTTTTCAAGAGCCCAGATGCCCATTTGCACATCTACGGCAAACGTGACAGCAAAAAAGGCCGCAAAATGGGCCATATAACCCTGCTTGGAGAGCAGCATAAGCAAACCCTATCTGCAGTTTCAGATCTTGCGCAACAAATCAGAATTTAAACTGAAATATTTGGAATACCCGTGACCGGTCCGGCGTCCGGACACACACAGGCGAGTCAAAAAAAATGCAATGTCATTTAATCTGTTTAGTTTTTCAGATTCATATGGTCAGATGTAATTCCATGACCATGTTTATCATGAGCCTGTGTGACTCTGCGACAGCCCGGTCATGTTCATTTCATCTGTCATTATAAACCGAAATTCCCAGACGCATGAAAGAAAAAAACTTCCGGATTGGTATTATTATGGGCAGCGATTCTGACTGGCCTGTCATGAAGGCAGCTGCTGAAATTTGCGGGCAGTTTGATGCGGATATCGAGAAAAAGGTCGTTTCAGCGCATCGTACTCCGGATCTTATGGCAGAGTATGCCCGCACTGCCAGGGAAAGAGGCATTGGAGTTATCATAGCAGGTGCAGGTGGTGCCGCACATCTGCCGGGTATGGTTGCTGCACACACCACATTGCCGGTTATTGGTGTTCCGGTATCCACGCGTCATCTCAAGGGAATGGACAGCCTGCTTTCCATAGTCCAGATGCCCCGGGGAGTTCCCGTTGCCACGGTAGCCATCGACAATGCCATGAATGCCGGACTCCTGGCGCTGCAAATTCTCTCACTTCAGGATCAGAAACTGGCAGAACATCTGTCTGCATGGCGCAAGGAACAGCAAGAGGCTTCGGTCAAAAAAAGCGATCTGCTTCAGTAAGGCTTAAATGACAGAAATACCTTCTGTCACATTCAGGTAAACACCGATTTCACCCGTTCAAACAGATTTTCCCGGACTTCCTTACTCTCGGCAGGATCAAAATTGCTGGATTCTTTCAGCGACTCAATCATCTGTTTCTCCTCTTCAGAAACTGATGTCGGAACAAATACATTTATCCGGACATACTGATCACCGAATCTTTTGGTGTTCAGCCCTTTGATACCTTTTTCACGCATGCGGAGCATCTTGCCGGGTTGCGTACCGGGATCAATTTTGATCCGGGCTTTGCCTCTGAGCGTGGGCACCTCGGTCGTCGTGCCGAGGATGACATCCGGTATACTGACATTCAGATCGTAGAGGATGTTGTCTCCGTCACGCTTGAAATGTTCATGCTCTTTCTCTTCGATCAGTACGATTAGTGTACCGGCATCGCCTCCGCGAATCCCGGCATGTCCCTGTCCGCGCAGGCTGATATAGTTTCCTTTGGTTACTCCGCTCGGGATCTGAATTTTCACTGTCTCTTCACCCCTTACGCGACCTTCACCCTTGCAGGAGTTGCATTTGTCACGAATAGTGCGGCCTTCTCCCTGACAGGTTGGGCAGGGCTGCACATTCACAAACTGTCCGAACATGGTTTTGGTTACCTGGCGTACTTCTCCGACACCATTACAGGCATCGCAGGTCATGTAATCATCTTCGGTCTCCGCACCGGAACCTTCACAGGAATCACAGACCACAAATTTTTTGACCTTGACCTCTTTATCCGTTCCGAAAGCGATCTCTTCGAGGGTCAGGTTCAGCGATATTTTCATATCATCACCCGGGCGTCCGGTACCGGAACGGCGCCGGCTTCTGCCCTGCGCTCCTCCCATACCTCCGAATATGTCACCGCCGAAAATGTCACTGAAGCGGCTGAAAATATCATCAAAACTGATGTCTTCGAAGTCTGCTCCGAATCCACCGGCATTGCGGAGTCCGTCATGACCGAACTGGTCATATCGTGCCCTTTTATCCGGATCTTTGAGGACTTCAAAAGCTTCAGCAGCTTCCTTGAATTTTTGTTCTGCATCCGGGTTATCGGAGTTGCGGTCAGGGTGGTATTTCATGGCGAGCTTGCGGTATGCCCGTTTGAGCTCGGCTTCGCCGGCACCTTTATCAACTCCTAAAACTTCGTAGTAATCTCGTTTAGACATGTGTTACGATTATTGACTGACTATAACTTTGGCGTGCTTGATTACGCGGTCTCCCATCATGTACCCCGGTTCGAGGACCTGGAGGACTGTATTGCTTTCGACAGAATCATCTTCGGCAGGTTGTGTCAGCATGGCATCATGCTTGTCCACATCAAAAGGAACACCGGTCTCTTCTACAGGTTCCACATTGTACTCCTCCAGAATCCGGTCAAAATTATTCAGAAGCATTTTCAGTCCGTCGTGAAACCCTTTATCCACGTTTTTTTCGCGGGACAGCTCAATGCTTCGTTTGAGATCTTCACGTATACTTAAGAATTTTGATATGGAAGCCGCGCGGGCCTCATCGTATATGTGCTCCTTTTCCTTCTGAGTGCGCCGCTTCAGATTTTCGAATTCGGCAGCCTTACGGAGCATGCTGTCACGGGTTTTCTGAAGCTCCTCTTCCAGCTGCGCGATTTTTTCGTCTTTCTCATCTGCTGCCTGTTGACCGGCCTGATCTGAGGATGCTGCTTCATCATCCTTTTTATTTCCGGAATTCAGCTCCTGTTCCTGCGTTTGTGACTGGTCCCCTGATTCAGAGGATGCGCCGCGACTGCCGGCTGAATTACCTGATTCATTCAGATGATCGCTGTTTTCATTCATATCAGCCGAATTACCTGCCTGTTCAGAAGAATTTGCTTTCATTTTTTCATTGTCAATCGTGTTCATAAATAACTTGTAAACTCTTCGAAAAATTTCTGTTGATCTATATCCTTGATTTCGTTGATTCCGGCGACTGCCCTGTAATTCACAATTCCTTCCGCAAACACCAGTTAACGAAACCGTTTTTATTCTATTGGATACCGGAACCCTGCAAACCTTACCGGCATGATCTATGCTCCGGGATTGTATACATTAAAGCGGTTGGCAAGCTGCTCAACAAGAGCTACCATCCTGCTGTAATTCATTCTCGTAGGCCCCACCAGTCCTATGGTGCCCTTAATGCCGCCATAGTGATAATTGGCAGAGACGACACTGCACTGTTCCACCTGCTGAATTTTATTCTCTTTTCCAATCCGGATACGGACATCCTTTTCGCTGCTTTCCACCCGGGGATCGTCAAACAGGTGGATAATCATGTCTTCGTTTTCCAGCAGTTCTACAATCCCCTTGTAATTTCCGAGATCATTGAACTCCGGCTGAAGTGCCATGTATTCCACACCACCGAAATGAAACCTGCGCAGATGGTTATCATCAAAAATCGTGTCGGCGCTGTCAATAAACACCCTTATTAGACCGGAATAATCGCCTTGGTCATAATTGGCCAGCATTTCGTCGATCTTTTTAGCGATTTCGCTCAGTTTGTAACCGTGAAGACGTTCGTTTAGAAATCTGGCAACACGTTCCAGCTCATCCGGCTTTATTTCGGTCTGCACTTCAACGGACAGCGTTTTGACGATGCCGCTTTCCACAGTCAAAACCACAAGTATGCGGTTCGAACTGATGGATACGAGTTCAATTTTGCGGAATACTCCGTGTCCGAGTTTCGGTGCGATGACGACAGCCAGCAGATTGGACAGCCGGGCCAGGATGCGCGCCGCCGACTGCACCGCATCATCCACATCATTGGTCAGAAAGTTCTGGATAGTATCGAGAATTTGCTTCTCCTCCCTGCTCAGCTCGGAAACCTGCATCAGGGAATTGACATACAGCCGGTACCCGTCTTCGGTGGGTATGCGACCCGAAGATGTGTGGGGATGATCCAGCAACCCTTTGCTTTCCAGACTGTTCATTGCATTCCGGACTGTCGCGGAGCTGATATTCAGACGATACCTGTCCACCAGTGTCTTCGATGCAACGGGACTGGCCGTCACAATGAAGTTCTGGATAATGTATCTGAGCACCTCCTGCTCTCTGTTTGTCAGTTCGGAAAACCCTGTCAGTTTCATCACAGTCGTCGCTAATTTTTCTTTTGTAACTTGGTAAGTTAACAAAAAAAACAGCCAATTGAAATCACCCGGCCAGTTGCACAAGTTCAGCCGCCTTCGTTGAAAATCTCAATCATGTTACCATCAGGATCCGATATGAAGACAAAACGACCTGTTTTCCTGTTTGACGGCCCGCTCAAAATGGTCACTTCCCGCTCCTTGAAATATTCTGCCAGCTGATCAACCTCCTCCGGGGAATCCACAAAAAAACCGAAATGGTCGACGCGGTAGTCCTTGGAAGCGCGCTCGTATTCTGTTTCAGCCTCTACAAGCACCAGCGAATCCTTCCCGATCCGGTATACCGTCATGCTCCGGCCCATTTTCTTTTCAACCTCAAATCCAAGCACCTCCCCGTAAAACTCCTCTGCCTTCTCGATGTTATTTACTCTGAGTGTAATATGATTAAGCCCTTTAAATCTTTTTTTTGTCATTTTTGTTCAGTCTGTTGTCGTTTGTAATAGATAGTTTTCGTTGAATACCCGCCGGTGATCACCCGCCGCGCCTAATATAACGCATTTTTCTTTATTTCAGTTTAGTCATACTTTAGGTCAGTATTCTCCCAAAAATTAGACAAAACGCTGTGAGCACACTGTATCTTGTAGCAACACCCATCGGCAATCTTTCCGACTTTTCACCCCGGTCCATAGACGTACTCAATTCGGTTCACGCCATTGCCTGCGAAGACACCCGGACTTCCGGCCAGCTTTTGCGCCACTTCAATATCGGTACACCGACCCTCTCTTTCCATCAGCACAACGAGCACCGGAAAACGGCTTCTGTAATTGAATACCTGGATTCCGGCAAGGACATCGCCCTGATCAGTGACGCCGGAACACCGGGAATCTCAGATCCCGGCTTTCTTCCTGCCAGGGAAGCTCACAGAAATGGTCACCGGGTTTGCGCCGTTCCGGGACCGTCTGCCCTGATTACCGCATTGTCGGCCAGCGGACTGCCGAGCGACCGGTTTCTTTTCGAAGGATTTCTGCCGGCAAAAAAGGGACGCTCCGGCAGAATTGATGCCATTGTTGATCAGGAATGTACGGTTGTGCTTTTCGAGAGCGTTCATCGTGTGATAAAACTTGCAGAAGAGCTCTCTGAGCGCTGCACACCGGACAGGATGATCGCCGTCTGCCGCGAACTTTCCAAGCACTTTGAGGAAATTATCCGCGGGCCGGTACCTGTTGTAAGCAATAAGCTCCGGGAGCATGCGAACCTGAAGGGAGAGTTCGTCATAATTCTTGCCGGCAAGAATTACCGGGAAGATCCGGTCAGCCCGGATGCAGACAAGCCCGGCTTATAATGACCTCTTCTCACGTGACAACCTAATGTTAACCCCGGCAACCAATTCATCAGTTAAGACAACATGACAGCAGGCCTTACAAACCTTTTTTTGCATATCTGGAACCGGAAGTGGACAGCCAGCCTTGTCTCCGGGCTGTTGCTCGGCATCAGCTTCTCCCCGTTTCCCTTTCCATTTCCATTGCTGATCATTCCCGCCTTTGTGCTGATGCTCCGTCTGACCGAACTTACCGGGTCCGCACGGGAAATGGCCTATGTTTCCTATGCGGGACTGCTCTTGTGGAATATTATTACAACGTACTGGCTCACCTTTGCCACCATCGCCGGCGGTATTGCCGCCATACTGGCCAACAGTGCCATCATGACGTTGCCCCTCATGCTGATATGGATGATCCGGCACAGCAGGCTGCCCTTCTGGCTGACTGCGCCGAGCACCCCTGCCGTCTGGCTCACCTACGAATTCCTGCACTTCCGGTGGGATCTGTCATGGCCCTGGATCAGTCTGGGAAACAGCTTTGCAACCGCACCCTGGCTCGTGCAGTACATTTCGGTGACCGGTATGCTTGGTATCACATTCTGGATAGTTTTATGTGCCTGGCTGATCTTCCGCAAAGCTCATCGCTACCTGGTTCTTGCAGTGCTGGCTGTTCCGGCTCTGGGCTCAGCTGCATGGTACCACTTGTATGAACTGAAACCGGTGGATACAACCGAAGTCGCCGTCATGCAGCCAAATTATGACTCCTATCTCCATCTTTCAGGATACCCCGATGCCATTACACCGCTTGAAGAACTCCTTGAGCTGAGCGATGAAACCATTACATCCGAGACACGCGCCGTCTTCTGGCCGGAAAATGCCATCAAAGCACTGATCCGGCAAGACGATCCGGGACAGGCGGATGTCGTCATCCGCGATTATGTGGAATCATGGGATATCCCTCTCATTGCCGGGTCATCCTTTCTCAGAAGATACGAACCCGGCCAGGAGCCGCCTGTAGTCCGCGGCGAATTTGGCGGGCGTCCCTACAACATTTACAACTCCGCACTTGGTTTTTATCCGGACGGTTCGCTTGATTTCTACAAAAAAGCCAAGCTGGTGCCCATGGTTGAGCGGGTTCCGTTTCTGCATACGCTATACCGGATCGACCTGTTCGGATGGATCGACTGGAGCAGCCTGGCCATGTTTGGCAAGGGAAAAACGTTAGATATGTTCGACGTGGGCGGCCACAAGGTCCCTGCCCTTATCTGCTACGACTCGGTTTATCCCGACTGGGTACGCAGTTTTGTCAACAATAACGCAGGCTTTCTGATGGTCATCACCAATGACGGCTGGTGGGGCAATACAAGCGGACATATTCAACACTATGAGTTTGCACGGCTCAGGGCCGTCGAAACGCGCCGGACCGTTCTGCGCAGTGCCAATAACGGATTGTCCGGCGTGATTCATGCCAACGGGGATGTCGCCGTGAAAACGACCTACTGGACGCAGGACCGGTTTGTCTACGATGTGCCGATTTACGATCACAAAACGTTTTATGTCCGTTACGGGGACTGGATCGGATGGCTGTCACTTGCTCTCACACTCATCGCATCGGGCATGATGAGCAGGACGAAGATGACAGGTCGGCGGAATCCTTAATTGAAACGGTCAGGTTAGTTTGAACGGATCGATACCTGGATATTGAAGCGGATATCCTGGTCGGTTCTGGGATAGGTCCCTGTGGATCTCGGCATCAGGCGGGTATAACTGTACTCCAGGCCGGCATTGATCGTCCGTGAGAACTGATACTTGACGGATGGTCTGAGCTGAAACTGTGCTGTTCCTCTTTCATCCGGTGTGGACCGGGTAAACTGGTCAATTTCATCAGGCGGAAGCTGAAGGGCATCTGCGATGTCCTGATTAAGGCGGAACGTATAGGTCAGGTCGTCACTGTAACTGACTGAGAGATTCAATTCAATCTGGTTGTTAAGCTGCCGGAAAAACGGGATCCGAAATCCTCTTTTTGAGTAGCTGAAGGTAGAGGTGATTCCCTGACTGTTGCTCTCGGTGATGGTATTATTGGAAAAACTTATGCTGACCCTTTTGCTGCGATTGTATTGTATCTGGGTCCTGAGGTTGTTTGCCCATGTAATGTTGACACCAATCAGCGGAGAGAAAGAGCGTTGCAGACTGATGGAGCGGCTGGAATAATCCGGCTGTTCATACAAAAATGTATACCCGCCAAGTGACCTGGACCGGTCTGCTCCTCTGTTGGCATTGAGCTGCCATCCGGTTTCATAGCGGCTGGAATAGCTGTGATTGATGGTCGCGCGCTGGATGAAATCATCCAGAAATTGCAGGCGTCGCTCCCAGCCCGACCAGTTGATACTCCAGTTTGGCAGCGGTATGGGCATATACCCCCGTTCGCCGATCGTACCCGATGCAAATCCGAGATAGGAGCGGCGAAAATCTTTTTCAAGGCTGCCTGATGTCAGCGGGACATCATCCGCATCAAGATCGGTAATTTCCGGATCTTCGCCGAACTCATCCAGGGCTCTGCTCAGCTGCCGGTCAAATAACGCATCATAACCCGCGCCGAATGCCCATACAGATGTTTCCACTCTTCCGGAGTGCTCTCTTTGCACACTGAGTTCATCCGGGAAAATAAGAGTCTGATTTTGCGTGCGGGTATCCTGCCAGCTGGTCCGCCAGTCGACATTCACAGTGAAGTCACTGAACGGGCGCAATCCTGATCGGACGTTCAGCTGCTGGCGCGAATCCTTGGTTGCCCTGAGCGATAACTCGGTCCCGGGTTCGGGATTGGTGATCAGTTTGTTCCGGGGTATCTCACTTTGCAGGCCAAGGCGGTAAGCGAATGGTGGAGAAAAATTGGAATCATCCGCAGAACCGAACATGTGGTAAATCTGGGAACCGCCGTCATATCCGCTTTGTGCGGAACTGCCGCTAATATTATAGGAAATATTCAGATTCTGGATACTCAAGATGCCAAGCAGAAAGCGCCGGCCATAGTAGACGACCTGCTCGCTCAACTCCCTGTCAACAGATTCTCCGTTATCTCGGCTTTGCTGCCGTTCTCTCCTTCGCTCCTGCTGAGCCTGCTCATCCGCCTGCTTTGCCCGTTCGTAGAGAGAAATCCGTTCCAGCAGGTTCTGGGTTCTGATCTCCGGATTTTGATCCAGACTGTACTGGTTGGTCAGATTGGCACCAAGGCCCGATCCTTCCGGACTGTTCTGCCAGCGGAACTGTCCGCGGTAGGAAGCAGAATAATTGAACCAGTCGAGCCCGTCGATCTGGTTGAGCCGCGGACGCCACGATGCCGTCCATGACTCCTGGTAATTGTCGCGGCGCGGAGACACGGCCGGATCAAGAAGCCAGTCTTCCATGACTTCAAACGTTGGTTTCAGCCGGTACTCCACCTCATCCTCGTCCGGCGGCTGCAACGGAAAATCTGTGTCAATGGTCTCCGAGACAGGCCTTTGTCCGATAGACTCCAGATTCAGCCGGGTCTGGTTGCTGAACGAAGTTGAAATGGTTTGCGTCAAATTGTAATTAACGGACACATTAGACCGGAAGTCAAAGTTGTGCCGCTGCTGCAGATCGAACTGACTATCCGTGAAGCTTCTTCGACGCTCTTCCGAGTAATCGCGATTCAGGTTTCCTCCAAAGGATACCTGACTGGGTACAAACGTGAAGCCAGTTTCGGAAATCCAGTTCAGAACGGGCACGTTTTCCAGAAATATCAATGGCCTGACCACCCGGATATCACGGATATTCAATCTGTAATTCAAGCTCGTCCGGTAATCCCAGGAATCCCTGAATTCAAGCCGGTCGCTGCTTTCTTCCCGAATATTGTAGACATAGCCCAGGGTCAGGTTATCAACAGTATTTCTCAGAAACCACGACTCGGAATCACTTTTAGACACATTGGAAATATTTACGCTGTACCGCCGGTCTTCTGTCCTGATTTGCCTGAGCATCTCGTCAATCAGCCGGTCCTGCTCATCCTGCGGCTCGTCACTGGCTCTGACGGCATCCTCAAAATCCGAAAACCGGATGTCGCCCTCCTGCGGCAGAAAGCGGGGGGTGCGCTGGCTTCTCCGGGCAGATAGCTGAACCGGGATATTCCAGCCATAGCGCTCCGGAATGAAACGGTGCATGTTGATGGTAGTTGACAAGTCATACGAATAATCATCATACATCTGCCTGTCAGCCAGACTGGCATCCAGGGCGCCGAACCCATCGGTAGACCGGGAGAACCTGGCCCTGACTGTTGCCAGATCGGCAAACCGGATGTCTGTAGACATGTTTGCAGCCCAGCCTTTTTCATCATCAGCTCCTGAAACCCGCAGCTCATTGACCCATACCTCGGCATCCAGTGACGGCTTCCCGCCTCCTCCGCTTCCACCGCTCTCACTGTCGTGCGGATTCCGGATACCAATAGCCACTTCCCTGACCCGCTGCAGTGACGGATTGCCTTTGATTCCGATCACGGTTCCGGGAGGGGCGTCTTCCGGCAAGTCCGTGCGCTCATACAGTTCGCCCGCATCAAATTCCTCAAGGTCACGGGCCTGCTTGAGCGCATTCAGCGATGATAGTACAATGTTCACACTATTGGAGTCCGGAATCCAGATGCGGTCGGTTTCTTCCTCCAGGATGGAGCGGTCGGGATCCTGTGCCAGCGGTGTAAAGTTGAAGTCCGGATCGGTCGGTGAAACCGGCTGCCTGTATTCATAATAATTATCCGTCAGGTCGTTGCCCATCCGGATGACCACTTCCAGATCCGAACGCCTTTCGTATCCTTCCCCGTGAACAAACATTCTCAGATTGGAGAAATTCAACAGATTAAGTCCGCTTGGGTAGAGACGCTGAATCATCCGGTACTCACCAGAACGCAGGTCCTCAACCCGCATCGACAGCGACTGCTCGTTAGCAAGCACCTGCTCCTGCTGTCCGCTTCGCTGAGTGGCACGGATTGCCCCGTTGGGCACACGATACGGGATAGGCTCACGGTTCGAGTTTTCTTCGATGTTTACCGTAGCCACGTCGAAAATGGTATTTTGATATCCGTCCCTGCTGATTTCTTCAAATTCACGCCACTGATTGCCGACAAGCTCAAATGTAGCAAAACGCATGGTCATTGGTTCGCGGTAGCCGCTCATCCAGAAACGAATATGCTGAACCCGCTCAAGATCTTCTATCGTGCCAACTTCCCGGGCGATTTCCCGAAGCGGAACACGTACCAAATACCAGCGATCCGTAGGATCGCTCCCTTCCACGCGGTCCACAATGTAGTTTTTCCCGACCTGCATGGAACTGGTATCTGCCGGATTCATCGGTATTTCATACTGGAAATAGGAATTGTCCCGGTTTACACGTGCCGGATTTTCGAGACCTTCGGTATCCGGCCGGTTGGTTATGGACCGTGAGTCCCCGTCGGACAGGGAGTTGCCTTCCAGAAAACCGTACATCCGGTGAAAACGCTCGTGAAGGGGCAGATCGCTTACTGCAGGATGGTTAAAATAGTAGTACCGGTCATTGGAGGGGTCTTCCTGTATCTGCTGCAGCATTTCCGGCTGGTCTGAATACTGAACTTCCATGAGCTCGAGCCAATCGGCAAACAGCGTCTGCTCATTGAATTCACCATCGGTGCTGTGGGCGCCATCCAGACCGACATCCTCTCTTTCCTGTGTTTCGACGGAAAATTGACCGGTGAGATTGATTCTGTCGGATGGAATAACATAAGACCGGCCGGCATTTCCTACATTGATATTATTGCCGTCCTGGGCGCGTGCCAGACCGTCCTCGGTGTTAAGCTGATTATTGGGAATCACATCCTCGGAAACCAGTCCAAGGTCGATGTAAATTTTGCCGTCATAATCTTCGAGATCACCGGCTGACGGTGTACGGCCATCCGGAAGCAGGGGCTGTACCCAGAACTCAAGAAATTCCACGTTGTTCTGGCGCAGATCACTCTGGCCGCTGGGAAGTGTGGCGGTCATTCCACCCCATGTGTCCTCCGGACGTCCTTCAAGCAGGTCTCTGAGGTTTTCATTGTAGTTATATGGACCTCGTTTGCGCGGATTGTAATGGATGTCGAGTGTTTGCAGACGGTCTTCCTGACGAAGCACTTCCCGGTTGGGGAACACATCCGATACCGAAACCGGCAGTGACTCCGGAGTTCTTGCAGCATCGGTAACACGCCCGACATTAAGCGGAATCATGTACCATGAAAACTTCCCGCGCATGTCGGACCGCGCGATGCGGGATCCCATGCTGTTGTCATCGGTATTCATGTCGGAGTCATACCCCGGAATGGCATGAGGTGCCGCGGCAATATTCCAGCGTCCCGGACTCAGGAAATTGATCGTTGTCTTGGAGCCTTCAAAATCGTCAATAAATGACAGGCCGGTTTCTTCATCCGGGTACAGCTCACCGCGGTCAGCAGCCCGTGAAACCGCACGCGTTTGTGCAACATTTGGCCGAAGCTGGGCGAACTCACCACTGATACGGATGTCCGAGTCGGCCCTGGTCTGAAGCAGCGGGATCCAGTTGATGGCCCTTGTAAGCCAGGGAGCATCAAATTCAGCAGATCCGTCAAATCCGATGATGGAATTCTGGATAGGTTCATCCCCGATCGGAATCTTGTCCTGCAGGGGGCGTTCGCGAAGGGTAAAATACGTGCTGCCGAAACGGATGTTGTCATTTACCGTGTACTCAGCCCTCACACCGGCAAATGTGGTTTGCTGAATCTGGAGCATCTGGTTGCTCTCATAATCAATAACTATTTCCTGCCCGCTCTGCAGATAGCGGTCGTTTGTAATGACAATGTTACCAATGGAATAATCCACTTCGTAATCGACCCCCTCGGAGAGTTCCACACCATTGGCTCTTACACTCACCGAGCCTTCGACTAAAGCAAAACCCAGGTTATAGCTGTCCTGAACGGCGCCTGTGCTCACTCCGCCGATGTAGTAGAGATTATTTCCGGATTCGCGCCTGGCGTTATCCTGCGAACTCTCATAAAGCTCGGTAAACGCATATCGATTGATGTTTTCCTCTATTTCGGCCTGAGGCAGATCGCTGTTTTCGTAAATTTCGCGAATCCGGCCGCCAAATGGTTCCAGGTAGGGAAAAATAATGCGGCCCCGTCTGGCATCAAGCGTACCGGTTCCAAAATCGATCTGATTATTTGACCCCAGAGACTGGTCCGACCCTACACGGTCAAGTCCGAGATCCTGAAGCAGAACGTTGCTGAGTCCCGGCAAATTGGTCTGGCTGGTATTTCCCCCGTCAAAAAGAATGTCCACTTCCAGGTCATCCGGAGTGAGGTCGGTGGCATTCAGACTGTACACGTTACGCATGGTCAGGCCCCATGCCGAGCTGCTCGATGTCATATTGGACGGGCGGAGGAGCTTGAGAAACAGACGGCGCTCATCGCCGATATTTTCGTCACCGACATCAATATATTCGCCTCCCGATGAGTATGCAAAAGATATGGCCAGAGCCTGGTTGGAACTCAGCCTGGACTCCAGCGACAAGTACCCGTTGCTCTCATTGAACGTGTAGTCTTCCCCCTCTTCGAGCGGAACAAAGTTCCCTTCTACGAACTCATCACCGGCCACACCGAAATCCGAGGCTGACGGAGTTTCAGACGGATCTCTGTAAAATTCGATCAGATCTTCATCAAATGGATCGGCATCGGTATCGGGCAGCATGTAACGGTCACCCTGCATGACCACCCCTAGATCCGTCAGTGCCACAGCGCGGCGCTGTCCGGACTGTTCGGTAGATGAAGTATTCAGGACATATACATCCATACGTTCAATATTGAACATCCGGCGGTCGGTTTGCGGATCAGACATGGCATCTTCGAACTCTTGCCTGGCATAGAAACCCAGGAAAAAGTGCCGGTCATTATCATATGATGCAGGTCGTATCTCAATCGTACTTTCCTCAGTACCGCCTGTAATGGTCTGGGTTTCGCTCTGCCCCTCCTGCTGAGAAACAACGGAAGTCAGCCGAAGCGGACCGAATTTGGCTTCCGATTTAATCCCGAAAAGCGAACTTCCGCCCCGGATCAGGGAATTTCCGGTCTGCATCGAAACATTTCCCATTTCGATACTCTGCAGTATTTCATCTTCATAACCCTCATAACGTATGCTCAACCGGTTTTCAAAATCAAACGATCGCTCTGTGTCCCAGTCAGTCCGGATGGTAAGCTTGTCCCCTATCGACCCCTGGATATTCAGTCTCAGGTTTTGTTCAAATACGGGGTCGATGCGCGTTTGCTGATCAGGAGGCAGCGACGGATCCTCGGTTTCTCTGATAGTTGCACCCACATTCATGTTTGCCGTTCCCGTAACACGGAGATTCACTTCGGGCCGCCCGAAAATGGTGGTGAATGCCGATCGCTCCCCAACAGGCAGATCCAGTGTAAAATCCAGCAGGCCGCGCCGGGCATCTCTCTGGCGTCGCATTTCATTTACCAGACGTCTCCAGTTGGCTCTGGCTGTATGTTCAAAACTCAGTTCCGACATGGTTTGAAAATCCAGTTTCCTGGAAAAACCAATGGGCACACCATACACTTCTCTTTGAACAGTATAATGATCAAGCGAATCAAGGGTTGTAAGCACGCGATCTCTTGGCAGGTCTATCTCAATCAGCGGGGAGCGTTTGCGCGGAAAAGGATCGGTAACGCGGGAGCCGCGCGGTGAGGGGAACTTTTTCTGACTGGTCCGCGGCAGGTTTGACTCCACATCCGTCCCCATCTGAGACGCAGCCCTGTTGTTGATGCGATCATCAATACCGTTTTCCCGCAACGTATCCGTTTCCTGCGCGAGTACCAAAAGCGGAAGGAACAACAAAAAGGCAATACCTGTCAGCAGGCCTGCCAAACCATTACAAACCGTTACAAAATACAATGAAAAAAACTCAGTTTATCCCTGGTCCAAAAATACTACGGTTGAAGTGAGCAAACGGTAAATATTGGTCTATAGGCTGACAGGTTTTCAAGATTCTTGGTCATATTCAGACAGGGAAATTAGAACCCCTGCAACAATGAATCAATGCCCATTCGTTAATTAATTGGCAGGATACGACAGATTTCTGATATTTTGCCGTTATCTTGTGTAAAGACATATCTAAAATAACGATTATTCTGCATTTTTATTCAAAATGGCGGTCAATTTTCTGAAGAAGTTATTACCCGGCAGTATCGAACGAAACTTGCTCAAGCAGCATATAGGGCCTTTCGTTTTCTGCTTTTTTACCATTATGTTCCTGCTGCTGATGCAGTTTCTCATCCAGTTCATGGATCATCTTGTCGGGAAGGGTATTCCGTTCACCGTTATCGTAGAGCTGATCATGGTCAACCTTGCCTACATGGTGGTACTGGCTGTGCCGATGACCATACTTGCCGCCTCTCTCATCGCATACGGGAAATTTTCAGAGCAGAATGAATATACAGCCGTTCGTGCAGCCGGTGTCCACCCCTTCCGGATCATCCGTCCTGTTCTCGGAGTTGCGATTATGATGACTATCTTTCTCGGATGGTTCTCAAATGAGGTGCTGCCGGAGGCCAACTACAAGGCCAGGGCTCTGTTCATGGACATCCGAATGCAAAAACCCGGATTTGATCTGCAGGAAAACACCTTTTATGAAGGTATTGAAGGGTACACCTTCCTGGTAAGGGATGTCCCGCAGGACTCCGATTCGCTGTTTGATATCACATTGTTCCAAAGGCCGGAAAAAGGACGTGACCGCGCCGTCATCAAGGCAAAAAAAGGCTTGCTTGAAAGCGACGAACGCAACATGAGCCTGACGCTGAATTTGTTTGACGGCACCATCATGCGGTATCTTGAACGCGGACGGGGTTCCGGGGGTACATTGCATGAGGAGACCGGATTTGACTCTTACCGGATATCTTTCGATTTGTCAGATCTTACTTTTTCGCGAACAAATCCCGAAGACCGAAGCCGTGACGGGCGCTCAATGCGTGCCCAGGCCATGCTTGCGCTGGTAGATTCACTTGAGCAGGACAAACAGCGCGAGATCAGGAATTTCAAAAACTCCCTGCTGGCTTCCCACATCACACTCCACGAAGACCCGGACACCACTGTCGAAACGGCCAGTGTGGATGAGGAATATGACTATATGCAGGACCGGGATGCCCATGACCACAGTGATGACCGGCCGGACCGCACAATCGGTGCACAAGAGGAGTTCAAACCTCTTGAATCGTTATCCTTCGTAACATTGCGCAATCTTTCATCCGCTCAGGAGCAGCGCGAAGTTTCCATGAGGGGACTCACACAGATACGCAATACCCAGACCATGGCCGATAATCTTGTAAACAACCTGCAATGGCGTGATGAGCGCATTGCCCGGTTCATGGTAGAAGTGCACAAAAAAGCATCCATTCCGGTTGCATGCATTCTGTTTGCGTTGATTGGTGCACCACTTGGTCTGCTGGTCAGAAAAGGAAACATGGGTATCCATACCATTATCAGCACCGTCCTTTTCACCTATTACTGGATCAGTATCATACAGGGTGAAAAACTTGCCGACCGGCTGTACATTTCTCCGTTTGTGGGCATGTGGTTTGCGAATTTCACCATGGCGATTGCCGCAATCATCCTGCTGTATCTTGTTATCGTGAAAAAATGATCAAAACATTCGATAAATATATCTTCTTCCGGATGCTTTTGACCAGCAGCTTTGTTGTGGGTCTGCTGATCTTCATATTCATCATCATTGATTTTTCGGAAAACAGCGGAGAATTCACCGATCGCGGAGCGTCGCTGAGCGAGATCTGGTATGATTACTATTTGAATTACATCCCCGAAATGATCAGGCTGGTATCGCCGGTAGCCGTGTTTGCAGCCTGTCTGTGGCTTACGGGGCAAATGGCCAACCGGCTTGAAATCATCGCACTGCGTGCAGCCGGAATCAGTCTCTACCGTCTGCTGGCCCCCTACATGGTCTTTGCCATTCTTGTTGCAGCCACCATCAGCTACCTTGACGGGTATGTCGTGCCGCGTTCCAATGCCATCAGGGCTGAATTCGAACAGAAATATATAATGAACCGGACGGAGCGGCTTGACCGCAACCGTATTTTCCGGCAGGAATCACCGGACCGGCTCATGCTTGTGAACTATTTCGACATCCGCCAGAAAACCGGCTACAGGGTGACTTTTTACACGTTTGATGACGACAAGCTTACCGAAACCATGGAAGTTGGCCGCATTTCCTGGCAGGACAGCACAGAGAAATGGCGCCTGGTCAACGGCACCATTAAAAAATTCAATGACAGAGGGTATGAAGAGATATCCTTCGACGAGCGGGATACAACGCTCAACCTCTATCCGCGGGATTTCGGCCGGACCTCCTCGGATGTCTACCAGCTCACCTACCCGGAAATTCGTGACTACCTCGAATCAATAGAACGAAGCGGTGCCGGCGGAATTGACATGCCGAAGGTTCAGTATTACGGAAAATTAAGCTATCCGTTTTCAATTATTCTGGTTACGATTATAGGTGTTGCCGTTGCCTCGGTAAGACGAAAAGGCGGACGCGGGGTACACATCGCCGTGGGACTGGTCATCAGTTTTCTCTACCTGGCACTGATGAAACTATTTGAGCCTTTCGGCTACACCGGTGCCATGGATCCGATGCATGCGGCGATCGCACCACACGGAATTTTCTTCATCGTAGCTCTCTTCCTGCTTTTTTCAGCAAGAAAATAAAACGAAGCAGTTTCACGCTTCCGGCAGAGGACCGCGATATTTGAAGGGTTGATGGGGATCGTTCTTGCTTTTGGATTTTATCTCCCCGTGAAGCTCTTCATAGCGCTTGATATTATCCTGAAGAGCATTTGAAAATCGTTTTGCGTGCTCCGGTGTCAGAATCATGCGCTTCATTACTTTCGCTTTTGTCAGGCCCGGCATGATGGCAATAAAATCGAAAACAAATTCCGAGGGAGAATGAGTAATCATGACAAGGTTGGCATAGGTGCCAGGCGCCTCCTCTTTCGTAAGCTCAATCTCCATTTTTTTATCTTTTTTCTTTTCCATAAGTCATTTGTATTGAATAGTGAGAAGTAATTCTGTCAGGTGATTGTCACCCGGACTTTGACATGGCATTGATCAGATCGCTGCGCGTAATGATGGTATGCCGGCCATCGTCAAGGCGCAGGATCACTGCCGGCTGACCGTCCGACAACATCCGGGTAATCTGATCGACTTTCAAGTCGGCAGAAACAACCGGGAAAGGCTCTTCCATGACCTCGCCTACTTTTTTATTTCTAACATTTGTCTGTTGTGTGAGCAAGCCCAGAATTTGATTTTCAGTAAGACTGCCGACCAGTTTGTCCCCGGAACTCACAGGAAGCTGGGATATATTGTGATCATTCATCCGCTTGATGGCATCGTCAAGCGTCTCATCCATATCCACAGTGACCAGCCCGCGGTCCCGTGAGTCATTTACTTTGATGACCTCATCGAGTTCGGGTACCTGCCGGTCGTCAAGAAAGCCATTGGTCCGCATCCACTCGTCGTTGTATACCTTTGATATATAACGGGTACCGCTGTCCGGAAGAATTATGACCATCAGATCGTCCGGTTTGAGCGGATTCTTTTTTATATAGTTCATTGCACCCCAGACAGCTGCTCCGCATGAACCTCCGACAAACAGGCCCTCTTTCCGTGCCAGTTTGCGCGTGGTTACAAAAGCTTCCCTGTCCGGACACTGGATGATATCATCGATTAGTGAAAAATCGACGTTTTCGGGGATGATGTCCTCACCGATTCCTTCTGTCAGATAGGGTGCGATGTGGCGCTTGTCAAATTCACCGGTTTCAAAATAGGATTTGAAAATGGACCCGACTGAGTCCACACCAATTATTTTAATATCCGGATTTTGTTCCTTGAGATACTGTCCGGTTCCGGAAATGGTTCCGCCGGTACCGATGCCTGCAACAAAATGGGTAATTTTACCCTCCGTTTGTTCCCAGATTTCTGGTCCGGTCATCTCGTAATGTGATGCCTTGTTGCTTAGATTGTTGTACTGGTCAGGGTAGAAGGAATTCGGGATTTCATCATTCAACCGTTTGGCAACGGAATAATAGCTGCGCGGATCATCGGGTTCGACATTTGTCGGACATATCTGTACTTCACATCCCAGCGCCCGCAGCAAATTCACCTTTTCCATGCTTTGCTTGTCGGTGGTAGTAAAAACACATTTGTATCCCTTTACGGCTGCAGCAAGAGCCAAACCCATTCCGGTGTTTCCGGATGTTCCCTCGATAATGGTTCCACCGGGTTTCAGCTCTCCCCTTTTTTCAGCATCTTCAATCATTTTCAATGCTATGCGATCCTTAACGCTTTGTCCGGGATTAAAATACTCCACTTTGGCAAGTACGGTACCCGGCTGATCTACATGAAAGGTATTCAGTTTAACCAAAGGGGTGTTACCGATGGTATCAATAATGGAATGGTGCCACATATTTATTTTGTTTTAATACATTCAATGCCGGAATGTGATTCATCACGTGATGATGCTGCTCATTTCTTGCCAAAAAGTTGCTTCTGCTTCCTTGGTACTGCAGCGGGTGACGTTTGGGCAATAATGGCATTTCCTGTTCATTGTATTGATGTTAAAGACTCAGAAAGATACTATATTACGGGTTTTTATTGCACAGTACATAGCGGTATATTTCAAAATGCAAGGAAATCAGTTATTTAAAGACAGTCCTTGTGCCGATAACTTCCTCTGTTACTATGTTATTCTATAACACATCAGCCATTAATTATGTTTCTTCCCAAACGAAAACCTAAAGATTATGATTGCGGGCTTAATCTCGATCTGATGATTGAGGCATTGCCCCGGATTCAGGATGAACAAAAACGTGTTGAATATGCCAAACGCATAGTCGGACTCATTAAACAAAGCCATATCAGCTGGGTAGATGAAAACGGATGCAGTGAGGAAGCCTGGACTCATTTCTACCGGCTGGCCGAATACGATCCCCGTGACTACGGCATCCAAAATCCATACGAAGTCGATGGGGTTGATGACGCCTTGTAAGAACCTACTGTCTGGACTGCGCTGAGAATTCCAGCCGGCATGCAGCCCGAATTCGGCGTATTTCCGCCTGCATATTCAGTGATTCGAACTTTTTTCACCTCATATACATTTACATTGTTCATTACAAACCTGACAATACCGGCAGGCTTGTCAGGTTACAAAGAAAACAATTAATTTTAACATGTCGGATTTCACAGACAAGATTTCAAGACAACCGGTTTCATTCATGGAATCTCTGGTACTGTCCGACAGATTTTCAGATTTTTACCATGCCTTTCACCAGGATGACCAAACTGCCTATGTAACATTAGGTGTTCCTTTTGAGAACATCGACCCGCTTGCCGTTCTGGAACTCAACGGGGATTCTGACGGAACACGCTTTTACTGGGAGCGTCCGGAATATGAAATGGCGCTTGCTGCAGGAAACAAAGTAGCTGTCCTTCGCAACAGCGGATCGGGGCGATTCAGAAACATTTCCCGGCAGTCAGACAGTTTGCTGCAAACCGTCCGCTATTTTAGTGAAATCAATCACAGTATGGCGGGCGCCCATTTGGCGGGTGGCTTTTCGTTCTTTGATCAGTCTATGTCCGGATCCTGGAGTTCACTCGGCAACGCCTCATTTTTTCTGCCTGAATGGCTTCTTGTCCGGGACGGACAATTTTCTATGATCAATATCACCAGGCCATGGAATAAAAAAGACAGTCTGGAAGAAATTCAAAACTGGTTCCTTGACTGGATTAACCAGTTCGTGAGCCGTTTGAGCAACAACATCGAAAGAAGCAGAATACTAAGGTATTCCGTGACTCCGGGCGGAGATATCATGCCTGTTGAATCCGAGGCAGAACGGATCAGATGGATTCATAACGTTACCAAAGCCAGGCAGCATATCAGCGAGGGACATTACCGTAAAATTGTGATTGCCCGCGATCTTAAGCTGCGGACAAAAAACAAAGTATCAAGTACCAAGCTTGTCCATTTTCTCAGAAAAGAATATCCGTCCTGCTATACTTTCATGTACCAGCTTAACGGAGATGCCACATTTCTGGGAAGCACCCCCGAAAAACTGCTTTCACTGCACTCCCAGTATATAAAGACAGAAGCACTGGCCGGCAGTATCCCCCGGGGCAATACAGCCACCCAGGACGCCATTCTTGAAAAAAAACTGCAGGAAAGCAGCAAAAACCGTGAAGAGCATGCTTATGTGCTGGATGCCATAAAGGACAAACTGAGCATGCTTAGTGATTCCCTTGAGTATGCACCCGAGCCGGTAATAAAAAAGTATGCCAATGTACAACATCTTTGCACACCTGTTGCCGCGTCGTTGCGGAACAACATGAATCCGGTTGACATCATTGAACAACTCCATCCGACACCTGCAGTCGGAGGATACCCGGAGCTTGATGCCATGCAGAAGATACAGGAACTTGAACAGATTGAGCGGGGATGGTATGCCGGACCTGTTGGCTGGTTCAACTCAAACCGGAGGGCTGAATTTTCCGTAGCTATCAGAAGCGGATTGATCCGCCGGAATCACGTCCAGTTCTTTTCTGGTTGCGGCATTGTGGAAGACTCCAATCCGGAAGCCGAGTGGGAAGAGACCCGTATCAAATTCATACCCATGCAAAAGGCACTTGAATATGCTTTGGAGTAAATTAACTGCAGTGCAAAGATTTATGGTATAATTCCGGACGAGATAATGACCGAGAAAATAAACAGAAGCCAGGCCGCTATTTCTTTTCAATGGTGTTTCCATCTGGCCGATGCTTTATCTCAATACGGGGTGCGCGAAGCTTTTATCAGTCCGGGGTCCCGTTCCACGCCGCTAATGACAGCACTTGTACATCATCCCGAAATACGATGCCATTCTGTTCTGGATGAGCGGGCCGCTTCATTCATGGCTCTTGGAGCAGGAAAAGCATCCGGCTCACCTGCTCTTTTCATATGCACCTCCGGAACAGCACTTGCCAATGCCTTTCCTGCCGTCGTGGAAGCCCGCAAGTCAGGTTCACCGCTGATTGTGCTTTCTGCCGACCGGCCTCCCGCACTCCGCGATATCGGATCATCTCAAACCATCGACCAGATTAAAATTTTCGGGGATTATCCGGTTTTTTTCTTTGATACCGGAGAACCTGTTATGACGCAAACCGGAGAGTCCTTCACTGCGTCACAGGATGCCCGCCGCCTGGCTCATCTCGCTGCACAGTCAGTTTATTTTGCAATGCATAAACAGGGACCGGTTCACATCAACCTGCCCTTCCGCAAGCCGCTTGAGCCATCGGGAAAAGAAATTTCGGATTGTCTTGACGCATACGGATTCGGCAGTGGCAGCGAACCGGACGTACGGGATCATGCTGCCAAATTAATCGTGCCCCCCGGTCAAAAAAACAATCCGGTTCCCGGAGAAATCACAGACCTTCTGAAGCAAGCGCAGCGTCCGCTTGCCATTGCCGGACCGGGATCCGAACATGAAGATGCATTCTGGCAATGGTGTCAGGCAAGAGCCATTCCGATACTCTGTGAAACCGGCGGGGTTTCCGGGATCACCCATCACCCGGAGATACTGAAAGATGCGAAAAACCCTGATCCCGACCTGGTTTTCCGAACCGGCAGCGGCCCGGTACACACTGCGACCATACATGCCCTGCAAAAATGGCAGTGTCATCAAATTATCTTCAGCGACTACGAGAACCTGGATGATGCCACGCTTTCATCCACCCATATTGTGAATGGACCGGCCTCCTCTTACGACTGGAACTGCGAATCCACTACCGGTAATAACGACAATAAGTACCAGTCATGGCATGAGTTTTGGCAAACAACTGCTGAGCAAACATCCGCTAATAAAAAAATCAACGGTTTCGGTGATCCGGATGTGTACAGAACGCTTTTGCCTGTAGTTGACAACAATGGTGCCTGCCGTATTGTTCTTTCCAACTCCATGCCAATCCGGGACTATCTGCTGTACGGACCGGCTGAGCAGGTCACAAAAATACCGGTTATTTATAATCGTGGCGGCAGCGGCATCGATGGCGTGACTTCAACAGCAATTGGAGCAGCTTTGACGGATGGAATTCCCACCGTATTGTTTACCGGAGATCTGGCTTTTTTGCATGATGTATCAGGACTAAATAATCTGACTTTCCGGGAGTTGTCCCTGAAAATCGTGGTTGTAAACAACCGCGGCGGTAATATTTTCCGCATGCTTCCCTTTGAAAAGCGGGATGATGTCTTTACCGACTTTGTCGAAACACCGCAGCAGGTCTCCATTCCGGATATTGCACGTGCGCATGGCCTGCCCTGTGAAGTTGCGGAGACCGAAGATCAGATCCGGAACGCGTGGAAAAAGCTGAGTGTCCATCCGTCAGGAATCCTGGAATGCCGGACCGACCCCGTCATTTCTATGAAAAAACGCGGGTTTTAGCGAATGGGCCATGATCCGGCCTTCAAAATTTCAAAATGATGTGTCTGTCGAGGAAATGAATCGATGGTGACCGAATTCACCCATACGGAAAAGCATTACGAAGCCGAACTTCGGTTTGATATCCGAAAATATGTCGATAACCCCCGCCTGCCTGACCTTTTGTTTCTGCATGGATTCATGGGTTCTGGAATGCAGTTCAGGCATCTTTTCACGGGCATATCTGATATCGTAAATCCCGCAACTGCAGACATTTCCATCCCCGGTCCGACTCACAGTCCGGCCGGTTCTCTTGCCGAACCACTGAGCCGCGGCATTCATCAGATCGTGTCCGGATACCTGAATGGCGGCGATCATTTCGATCATCCTTTTGTTGCAGGTTACAGCATGGGCGGTCGGCTGGCTCTCAGCTGGGCAACTCGGTTTCCGGGACATCTTTCGGGACTGATTCTTGAAAGCACCACTGCTGGTATTTTTGATGAGCGTAAACGCGAGCAGCGGAGAATACGGGATGCTGAAAATGCTGACCGGATCCGTGCCGATTTTCCCGCGTTTCTGAATGAATGGGAAAAAAATCCGCTGTTTCAGATAGACGATGGCGGAAGTGCGGCATCCGTGCCGCGTTATATCCGGCAAAAAAAGGACAATTCCGGCACACAAGTAACCTCCGGAGCACGTAACCGCCTGGAAACCATTCAGCGAAGCCAACACCCCGAAACCGCCGCTGCCTGGCTTGAAGGATTCGGTGCCGGCGTTATGCCGCCTGTATGGGATCAACTCGACCGGATCAGATGCCCGGTTATTATGATAACCGGCCGGATGGATTCGAAATTTTGTGACATCGCCGGACGGATGACAAAAAAGCTGCCGGATGCTCACCACACCATTGTACCGGATGCCGCTCACCGGGTTCATATCGATTCACCCGATCATTATATTTCAACACTTCGGGATTTTTTAAACACCTGCGGGACGAATAACAAGATTGACTTTTCTGTCCGGCCGGAGTAATCCCGAATACAGCATAACTTTCAAAAACTACCAAACAAATCTGCCTTTTATGAACTGGAACACTGTCAAAAATTTTGAGGACATTACCTACAAAAAATCAGACGGTATCGCCCGGATTGCATTCAACCGTCCGGAAGTCCGCAATGCATTCCGCCCCAAAACCATTTTTGAAATGTACGAAGCTTTCACCGATGCACGTGAGGACAATGAAATCGGGGTGGTACTGCTGACGGGAGAAGGACCTGCTGCCGACGGAAAATATGCATTCAGTTCCGGTGGTGATCAGAAAATCCGGGGAGATGCCGGTTATGTCGGTGACGATGGCATTCCGAGACTGAATGTGCTGGATCTGCAAAAGCTGATACGTTCGATGCCCAAACCGGTCATTGCACTTGTAGCGGGGTACGCTATCGGAGGCGGACATGTGCTGCATGTGATCTGCGACCTTACCATTGCAGCGGACAATGCCGTTTTCGGTCAGACCGGCCCCAAGGTCGGCAGCTTTGACGGCGGATTTGGTTCAAGCTATCTTGCCAGTATAGTAGGCCAGAAAAAAGCGCGTGAAATCTGGTATTTATGCCGTCAATACAATGCCGAAGAAGCCGAAAAGATGGGGCTGGTTAACAAGGTCGTACCCGTTGATCAGCTTGAAGCAGAGGGAGTTCAATGGGCAAAGGAAATACTGGAGAAAAGTCCGATCGCGATTCGCTGCCTGAAATCTGCCTTCAATGCGGATATTGACGGGCAGGCCGGTATCCAGGAGCTGGCCGGAAATGCCACACTGCTCTACTACATGAGCGAAGAGGGCCAGGAGGGCAAAAATGCGTATAACGAAAAGCGAAAGCCGGACTTCCGTAAATATCCCTGGCTGCCGTGACCTGTTTTCTGCTGAAACATTATCAGACCTATTTTTTGTTGTGTGAGTAAGAACTGTAAGAGGCTCATCCCCGGAACCTAAACCAAACCATCTCCAGTCATGCCTAAAAAAGGAATCAGCCGGAAAAATTTCATTGAAAACAGCGCCCTTGGAATGGCCGGACTTGCACTCGGCGGCTCAGCTGCCAGCGGTTCAGCCGGAACAGCATCTGCTTCCAGAACCAGTCCCGGAGAATCGGACTACTCACACTTCCGGGATGCTGTGGTACTGATAACGGGAGCGACATCCGGAATTGGCGAGGCTACAGCGCGTTTGTTTGCCGGAGCCGGTGCCAAAGTGTTTTTCTGCGGACGCCGCCGTGAACTTGGCAAGCAGGTTGAAGAATCTATCAGAAATGACGGTGGAGAAGTAACATATTACTATGCCGATGTACGTGAAGAGTCCAAGGTCAGGGATTTTGTTGATGCCTGCAAGGATACCTACGGACGTATTGACATTGCGTTTAACAATGCCGGAATAGAAGGGCCAAATGGGGGTTTTGACGAAATCAGCATGGATGGTGAGATGGGCTACCATGATCTGATAAAGACGAATGTCGACGGGGTTATCTATTCCATGAGATATCAGCTTCCGGTCATGAGAGAACAGCAAAGCGGCATTATCATTAATGTCGGCTCGATGCTTTCCCACCGCGGCTCCGATACCTGGGGAGCCTATGCTGCCAGCAAGCACGCTGTCATCGGTATGACACGCTCTGCGGCTATTCCCAACGCACAGCACGGAATCCGCGTCATGAGCCTGTCGCCCGGCGGAACCCGGACCGATCTTTTGAAACGCTTCATGGGCGGAAGCCTCGACGGAGCCGGCGCAAACAGCCCGATGGGCCGCATAGCCGAACCGGAGGAGATTGGCTACATCGTTATGGGCATGTGTGATCCCAATATGAAATTCCTCAACGGTGACGATGTAAAGGGCGACGGCGCATCCTCGGCATGACCAAAGCATCCTCATATGAAATTCCTCAACGGTGACGATGTAAAGGGAGACGAGCATCCTCGGAATGGCAAAAAGCTTGACCGGCAAACTGACGGCACAGTAACGGCTCTCTGCCGGGACAGTACGGCACGCTTTGAATGTCACATCGCAGACCGGATCAGCATCCCGCCTGCTGAGTCACACCTGCTTCTGCTGATTGCTAATCCGCAGCCTCCAGAACTCCCAGATACTTCATTACACCTTCGAGGACAAGCCGGCGTTCATCCCGCTCTTTGATGGTCTCAAAGGGGAAGCCGAATGTCACCACTGCGTGCGTGCCCGTTCTTTTACCAACCCCGGCACTGAACTGATTCTCTTCAAAGCGTATCAGTGTTTCCGGTCCTGACGGATACAGATTTCCGGTAGAAAGCCGCTTCTTGTTTTTGATGGTTTCTTCACTTGCTGTGCCGGAAGTATCGGCCGTTTTCATGATCAGGGCATCATTCTGCGCCCCGCCGTCATCCACGGATGAAACACCGGGTTCCACCGGATCTCCGTACGGCTCAATGGCATCCGGAGCATCTGTAATGTAGATATCCCGGTGGTACTCCGTATTGAAGGAAAAGCGGGTATTTACCGGCAGCAACGAATCTGAAACGACCCTGACATCCCCGGTCCTGGCAGCATGATTTGTTTCGCTGGAATAGCCCAGAGTGTCCTGAATGAAATCCAATACCCCGGGATCGTCACCGGCCCGATCTGCTGCATCAGACCCTACATGTGCTCCGCTTATGAACAATCTTCCCCCGAGCTTGAGATATCTTGCAATCTCTTCCCGTGTCCGTTCAGGGAAAACGGGGAAAGCGGGTTCACGGTCAAGCAGCTCCTGTTTGGGCCAGGGCGTTGATTTTTGCATTCCAAAAATCAAAATTACGGCGTCATAATCTGACATATCAACCTGCCGGTCACGTATTGAGGCCATGCTTGCCGATGAAAACGAAAGTCCAAGCTGCTGCAATGATTCACCGTAAACAGCAGGAAAGGCAAAACTGTTGCCGGGAATAACCCGGGTTTCATAGTCAGCGTAACTGGCTCCGTGGCCGGGCGCATCGTTTGTCAGCCATTCTGAATCCGGGTCAAAATCAAACTGATCACCGGTAAAACTGATATCATACCGGTCCGGAACACCGCGGTCCGAAAAATTGGCAAATCCCTTGAAACCGGGTTCATCCACAATGGCAGGACCGGACACCCTTTCAAATCCATTTACGATAAGCACCGAGGGGCCCGGGTTGTCCTGCAGAGAAACCGCCAGTTTTTCGGATGGAAAGCTTTTTCCTCCATCATTGGCCGCCACCACCTTGAACTGATACATCTCGCCGGGAGTCAGACCGTCAACTGTAATCTGAGTCTGTTCAGTGATCCGTCCGTTGTCAAAGGGCTTGTCCCCTTTCTTCTTGTAGACGATGTAGCGGTCCGGATCTGCCGTAGGCTCGAGGGTATCAGAAACTGCATTCCAGCGCAGCCTGACACTATCATCACCGGTTGCCGTGATGCGGAAGTTGCTGACGGGAAGCGGCTGCACGATATAATCTACCTGATAGCGATCTGAAATAAACCGCAGCATGGATTTATACAGCGTTCTGCTGACATCAAAGCGGAACCTCGGATCCAGCGCATACTGCATATCCAGGAAATTCTGATGGGACAGCAGCTCGAGCAGCACGGCCGGGACGTTCGGGCGAAATGCTTCACTGTACTTCCGGTTGAACAGGTGCCTCCGGTTCCATGCCGGATCCCAGGTGCTGCGGATGTCCTCAACAATTTCCGTCTGCATGATATCTGCAAAATCCCGGTTGGTCAGCCTGGAAACCTCATCGGGGAACCTGCGCAGTGAGTCGCCGTCTTCAATGCTGTAGATCATAAGCGTGCCTACAACCGTATCGTTGCGGGTGATTCCGGCGTCGGTGTGGAACGAAAGCGAGGCATCAATGGGGATGCCGAGTCCGGGGGTGTCACGGTCTTTGTTGGGTCCGTATGGTGCACCTCGCAAGTAATTCACCCACTCCCCGCGGCCCTGAAAGTCGTCAACAACATCGGAGCGTCCGTCACTGAGCGCATAAACCAGGGAGTCGGGCATGCCGGAGTATTGCAAATGGTAACGAGCCGCCTCGAGATAGCGGGGCCGGCCTCCTGTCTGTCCTTCTCTTTCGATGTTGCCCATTCCGCCACCGAAACGGACGGCGTCGGCGGTAATCAGCGATGATTCCTGGCTGTAGGAGACCAGATCCACCCTTCCCTGCTCCGGATTCACGCCTTCATCAAACTCAAAATGGCCAAGATAGACCCAGGTCCCGCCGCCGATGGTCTGATTGACAGAAAAATCGGTCCGGCCACCGCGGTGATATACCGAATAGAATGCATCCTCCGCCGACTCTTCAAGCGAGGCATAAGAGATATAAACGGCATATTTCCCGTCTTCCGGAATATCAGGTATCCATTGAATGGCCGATGCACCATCTTCATCTGATTCGATGTAGCGATAGGATCCCATCCGGAACGGATTTTCTCCATCCTTATAGGGAGGACTGCCAATTGCAAAGCCTGGCTCGTCGGTTTGCCATGTCTGAGGATCAGCATCCTCCCACTCCTCACCTGCGGTATCATGGCCATCGCGGCTGACCGGTGTACTGCCTGTGAAACTGCGAAATGCGACGCGGCTTTCGAACGATGAGCTGTCAAAATCGACCACCACTTTGTTTTTCTGGATGTCGCGCTCCCGGGGCACCCAGACATGGGCACCGGCGTTTTCCAGCATCGGGATCAGATACGGGATGGTGAATGCCATCGGCAGCAGGTCCTCCGAAGTATGAAACAATCTGGGGCGCTGCCATTCCCATCGCTGCTTCTGCTTTTCATAATACCATCCGTGGCTGTGCCATAAAGCAATCTGCCGGCCCTCGAGGCCGTGGCCGGGCTCAACGTTCCGGTCATGCCGCCGCACAATGGGCAGCGGCCGCAGTTCATCGGCATAAGGCATGCGCTCGCGGTCATAAGCTTCCGGCGATCGCCGGTACATATTGGGAACCAGATTCGAAATGGGTTCTTCAAGGGAATAAAGGGTTACCTTGTAATTCCGGAATCTGCGGTGCATGTTTTCATCCAGCAGGCTGTAAATCTGATCATTGATATCCGGCCGCAGCGGAGAGTATGAAAACCGCTCATTCATATGGATATCGATGGTCATGGCTTCATCGTCCAGCAGGATGGTGTCCACTTCAACGGCGGTGGTCAGTTCAACCGGTTCGCCGGTTTCATACATTTCATCGATGGTTTTATTGACGGCATCGCGGATGCGTTCTATGCGCGGATCTTCGGGTTCAGGTTCGGGTGTCACAGCGGGATCCGGAGTGCGGCATGACTGGATGATAATGAGAAGCGCTGCAACAGCAATGAGTCGTACACGGTATTTGGCAGAGGTGTTCACGATAATCGTTGTTAATAATAATTGAATGTCCCGTAATGTATCTCTTCATGCAGCACGGTGCCGGTTACTGCCATGAATAAAGCAGTAACAACTTACAATTTTTTCTCGAATCGCCAGAATACACGATCCACTTTGGCACCGGCATGATAAGCGTAAAATGGTATGGGGCCCACCCATGGAATAATCGCCTGTTTGTTGCCCTCATCTCTGAGGTCTTTCAGGCACCGTTTGAGCAGCACCGCACCTATACCTTTGCCCCGTAATTCTTTCGAAGTGCCCATAGGGCCAAACCAGCCTGTTCCGACATTATTCCCGTTGTAGGCGGAAAAAGCCCGGATTTTACCGTTCAGCCGGGCGATATGTACGGCAACCGGGTCGGACTGATATGCTATGGCTACCTCATGGCGCCAGAGCTCAAACTCCTTCTCGATAAACCTGAGCAGTTCAACACGGTCATCTTCATCAGCCCGGCTGACAATAATCCCCTGCTCTGCAAGAAGCTGCTCCTTTTCAGAGGTCTGCCAGTCACGGGCATGCAGATCGGCCGTCAGGTTAGTCGTATCATCGAAGCGCTCAAACCCCATCCGCCAGGCAAAACACAAAGCTTCGGTGTACCGGGGATCGATGCCGGGCTGAAAATAGTTCAGCGGCGCATCAAAAATCCTGATTTTGCCGGCATTCTTTGAAATAAAATGGCTTTCCAGCTGCTCATACATTTCTTTTCCCACACCGCTCTTCCTTTTGCCGGAGTCAACGGCCATAAGCTTGAGGTAGCCGATGAGTTCGCCGCGTACATCCCGCAGCACACCCTGCATGAATCCGGAAAGACTTTCGTTTTCTTCGGCAACAAGAGTCGTGTCATAAGAAAAGTCGGGATCGCCGTAAATTTTTTCCCTCAGAAGTCCTTCATCAATAGTGTCGTGTATCAGTGCCTCTTGTAAAAGTTGAAGTACGGCGTCAAAATCATTGTCAGTAAATGCTCTTATCATAGTTGTCCGCTGAAATAAATATTTTTTATGGACACGTAAAATAGGGCGATTTTCGGATATTCTCATACCTGATTATCTCAAAAATTTGCATTCTGACCTTGCCGGGCCGGGCTAATTTTCAAGGAGTTCCTTAACCGCATTCTCCATTTGATCATACTCCAGATATCCTGCGGCATAAAAGCGGACATTTCTTTGCCTGTCAAGAATATATGTAGTCGGAATTGCACTCAGCGGTCCGTAGGCGTCCTGTACAGATCCGTCATCAAGCGGTACGGGATAGTTAATCTCAAAGGAAGCTGCAAAATCGGAGACCGCGGCGGCTGCACCGTTTTCATCTATGGCCACGCCGACAATCTGCACGCCATCATCCTCAAATGCCTCCTGAAGACGGATCAATGCGGGAACCTCATCACGACATGGCGGGCACCACGTAGCCCAGATATTCAAAAGCACGATTTTTCCGTCAAAGTCACTCAGCTTTACAACTTTTCCCTCCGGATCCTTGAGCTCGAAATCGGGAGCTTTGTGCTCTCTGGTTGCGGGAAAAACTTCGGCCGGCCGCCAGCTCAGTGTATCTCCGGCAGCAGGATTCGCCAATGCATCCGTCATGCCGGCAATGATCAGCAAAACCGTCCAGATCAGACTTTTTTTAATCATATTACACCGTATTTTTGGGCAGTCAATACATCTTATTTCATGGCCATCAGCCTGCTCATTATCTTAAATAACACATACGCACAGGAAAACATTTACCGCCTTCTGACCTTCATGCTTGCAGCAAAAAATATCCGCAGACTGATCGATGGTGTGCCGATCTGGTCGGGACTATCATTTAAATTGAAACCCGGAGATCGTCTGGCCTTGCGCGGACCGTCCGGATCCGGAAAAACACTGCTGATGCGCTCCCTGGTTGGTCTTGACGAGATTGATGGCGGTGAAATTTTGTATGACGGCCGCAGCCTGGATGACTGGCACCTTCCCGATTACAGACGCCGGGTAAGATATATACCCCAGGACGCCTCATTCATCACAGGTACCGTGAAGGACAGCATCTCGCTTTTTTTCCGGTTTAAAGCCAACCGCGATCTGCAGCTTGATGAATACCTGCTGGATTCACTGACAGCTCAGCTGCAGCTGCCTGCGAATTTTCTGGAAAAAACGGCTGACCGGCTCTCTGGCGGTGAAAAACAGATTGTTGCCTTGATCCGCTCACTTATGCTGCAGCCCGAAGTGCTTCTGCTGGATGAGCCCACATCCAACCTGGATGAATCCATGGTTTCAAACGCTGAACAGCTCATTGAGCATTGGATCAGGCAGGGCAGCAACAGGAGCTTAATATGGACGAGTCATGATACCCGGCAGCTTGATCGCATGACGAACCGAAACCTTCACATCAGCAATTATGGATAATACATCCTATATCTTCATCAGCAATGTGCAGCTGGGCCTGGCCGCACTGCTGCTCATAGTGAACATCGCATTGTCAGTGGCACTGCGCCTGGGCCTGGGCAGGGATTTGATTGTATCTGCCATCCGGATGACCGTACAGCTGGTTTTGGTTGGATTCATTCTGGAGTGGATTTTTCAGACACGGGAGCCGTTGCTGATTATTTTAATGGCGCTGATCATGGCCGGACTTGCCGGTATTGCGGCGGTGCACCGGACCAGCCGGCGTTTTCCGGGAATTTACTGGAACAGCCTTGTCACCATTGGAACCAGCGGTTTTCTTGTGACGGGAGCAGCCATAACAGGCATTTTGAATGTTACCCCCTGGTACGACCCACAGTATATGATTCCGTTGCTCGGAATGGTGCTTGGCAATGCGCTCACTGGTATTTCGCTGGGACTTGACCGGATGATGGAGGAATGCCTTAAAAACCGAAACTGGATTGAAACCATGCTTTCCCACGGGGCAAGCCGATGGGAGGCCGCCCACGAGCAAATACGTGAGGCACTCCGTACGGGAATGATACCGACCGTCAATGCGATGATGATAATGGGGATTGTCAGTCTGCCCGGCATGATGACCGGACAAATTCTGGCCGGAGCCGATCCCATGGATGCCGTGCGCTATCAGATTGTAATTATGTTCATGGTAGCTGCCTGTACGGCTCTGGCTACCCTTGGTGTCGTACTGCTTGCCTACCGGGTGCTGTTTTCAGCAGACCACAGACTGATGGATAACCGTATCTCAGAAAAGAAGTAGCGTTCTGAAAAAACAGCCCTCAGGTAACCATCAGAATTGCCCCGGTATTTCACTCCGGCGGGACATCAAGCTCATTGACCAGTTCGTCGCATTCGCTGATAACTTTTTTGATGCGCGTGTCAGATAACCCGAGCTCCCTGAGCAGATGCTCATTTTCGCGGACTCTCCGGCATAACACAACACCCTTTTCGAGCAGGAACGCTTTCTCCTTTTGCTGCAGCGAACTCAGGCAGGTAAGCGGATGAAGTCCTGCCAGGCCTATCCGCTTTTTCAGGCTGCTTTTTTTCGGGTAATCCCATCCAAGCATCACCAGGCCTGCACAGGTGCCGTAACTGATGGCGTCATCCGTAAAACGGGTATTGGTGACAATCCATCCTTCATGATCAGAATACGAGCCGTTGAAACTGCCGTTCATGACATCCCGGAACCGGGAGTCGATGTAGAGCGGGACTTTGACATCACATTTCACCCCCGGTCTGTTGTGGAACTTACACTCTGCCATGATGAGTTTTCCGTTTTTTTGCGCAACAACATCGACTTCATGCGTAACGCATTTTCCCTTGATGACCTTTCCCACACTGGTCTGAAATCCCTGCTGTTCCAGAATGGCAGCGACGAACTGCTCGAATGGATATCCGGACGGCCCCAGCTCCATTATCGCCTTTTTCAGCTTGTACCGGGCCGCATTGGCATACGATTTTTTCCTTAAAAGGTCATAGGCCTTGCGATAGATCTTGCCGGTTCCGATGCCGTGGTACAACTGATCTCTGACATCATCCACGACTGCCGAAATCTGCGGCTCGGCTGCACCTGCACGTTCCAGTGATTGCCGGAGTTTCTTTTCAGAAAAAGGAACAAGCTCCCCTGATGCCTTTGTTATTCGTATTTCAGGTGATGAATTCATGGTTTTACATGTTTTTTATGATCAAATCGTGTGTATCTTTGTATGATTCATTTTCTGTCAAGTTATCACCTGTTAATGTAACGGCCAACGGCATTTAGAAAATCACCAAGGAATTTATGGCAAAAGAGACCAGGACCTCCCTGACCATCACGGTATTTATTCTGTTGTTTATTCTCAACATACTTTTGCAGATGCTGCTTTCCAATGAACCTTTGGGAAGATTGCTTGTAGAAGTTTTCACCACTCCCCTTGGTCTGTTCAACCTCATCGCCGCAATGGCGCTCTGGTTTTTTGAATACTTTTTCACGCCATTGGCATTCTATATGCTGGGCATTGTCATTGCCCTGGAGTTTCTGGTACTCCCGCTTATGGTTCGATATAAATATATCACATTCAAACCGAACATCTTTGTTTCAGTCATATCAGCCTTTTATATCTGGCTGGCTTTCCGGATCATGACTGTCATTTTCGGTTGATGCAGACTGTTTCCGTCCCATAGTAAAATGGCTCAACATATCTGGAAAATTCCGTCACGTCCTCCTCACGATTTTTTCCTGTGTCTGGATGTCGACTCCTATTTTGATCATGAGCATCAACCGGAAGAACTGTTTGAACAGGGATTTACAAGACCCGTACCGCTTTCTGACAGGGATGTGCTGGTCACCATTTTCTTTAACGGGGATGTTGACTCACCCTCGTTCACCATCCGGGCACATGAATCACTCACTGATGCTGAGCAAGCAGAGGCTGACAGCATACTTCGCCGGATCCTGGGAACCGATCTTGATGTGACTCCCCTGTATGATCAGGCTGGAAACGATCCGGTACTGGCCGGCCCTCTCCGGGAGCTTTACGGCCTGAAGCGCATCAGTCGTGCAAACATTTTTGAAGATGCGGTCAATCGTATTATCCGGACTCAGATCAAACACAAGCCGACGGCCAGAAAAATGGTCCATGAGGTCCGCAATGCCTACGGCACGCGTCTTGAGAGCGGCAACAGGGTCATTCCTGCCTGGCCACGTCCTCAACGGCTTGTCTCAGCCGACCCCCGGGCCATGAAACAATACGGGCTGTCACTCAGAAAGGGTGAGTATCTGACAGAGCTGGCACACGAGCTGCTTCACGGCAGGCTTGCAGGTGGAGGCGGTCCCGAACCGGATACACATGCAGCAGAAGGAGTTGCGAACGATTCAAAACAATCTGCTGCTGACTCTCTTAAAGAAACATATAACAGGCTTGAACTGATGCCGCCGGAAGCGCTGTATGAAAGCCTGGTTTCCATCAGGGGTATCGGTCCGACAACCGCTCAGGATCTGATCCTTTTCCGAAACAGGTCAGACGGGTGGTTTGCCAGCCACAAACAGAAAGGACAGGAAAAAGCCGTTCGCCGCTGGATCATCCTTGCCTATGGAGGAGATCCGGATCATTGCAGCGAAGAAGCGTTCCGCCGGATGATTAAACCCTGGCAGGGCTTTGAAGCCGCGGCACTGGAGTTTTTATATGTCAACTGGGTCTTATCGGAAAAAAAGCAGGCACAGCACCTCTGAACAAATCACCTTTCAAACCGAAACGGCTTTCTCTCCGATTCTCGGGGAAACAACTCATTCAGATTGCTGTCCCAGACCCGGCCGTTCTTGACCACCATGTATATTGATTCCGAGTAGGCAATATCATCCAGCGGATTCTGATTCAGAACGATGAAATCGGCCAGTTTGCCGGGTTCGATGGACCCAAGATCATCAGCCAGTCCGATATAATCGGCTCCGTGAATAGTCGCCGCCCGCAAGGCTTCCATTTCTGTCATGCCACCCTGAACCAGCATCCAGAGCTCCCAGTGTGCAGCCAGTCCCTGCAGCTGACCATGGGCACCAAGCTGTACCCTGCCTCCTGCCCTTACAACCTGCCTTGCCGAACGCGCCAGTTCAAAATGATAGAACTCCTCATCCGGGACCTTGAGCCTTCTGCGTGATCTTGCATCAACTACATGGCGCGGAACAAACTGAAGCAGCCGCCGGTTTTCAAAAACATTTTCTTTCTGATACCAGTAGTTTTCGCCCCAGATCCCTCCGTATCCGACCACCAGAGTCGGTGTATATCCCACATTGGAAACGCCAAGCAATGCCAGCATGTCGGTTCGAAGCGGTGCGACCGGAATGGCGTGCTCGATACCTGTGTGGCCGTCTATGATCATGGTGATATTGTGCTGCAGCATGGATCCTCCCTCCGGGAAAACATTCAGCCCCACCTCCCTGGCAGCTTCCAGCACCCACTGCCGCTGATCACGGCGCGGTTGGTTATAGCTCTTTACCGATGTCGCACCTACGGCACGATGTCGTTTTAAATGATAACGGGCGTCGTCAAGGCTTTCGATTATGGCACGGTTCGGATTTTCGGCGCCATACAGAATATAGCCGGTAGAGTAAATCCGGGGACCGGTCATGCGTCCCGACTTTACCTGTTCCGCCAAAGCAAACACCGACTGCGTACTGGCCGACGGGTCGTGTGTTGTCGTCACTCCGTAAGCAAGATTGGCCTCGTACTCCCAGAGCCGGTCGGGAGTAATGTCCAGCGTCGTATAGCCCATATGTGCATGAACATCCACTATACCAGGCATAATAGTCTTTCCGTAAACATCAAAAACCCTGGCGTCATCCGGAATGTTTATTTCATCCATCGGACCGACTTCAAGGATGCGGTTATCCTCTACCAGAATCGTCCCGTTTTCGATAACCTCTTCGCCGTCCATGGTTATGATACGTGCATTCTGATAAGCCGTTATTCCGGATGGTTTGTCAACCGGAAGTTCAAGTTCCACGGTAAAAATATCCGGATCGTAGGTTACATTACCAGCTCTCCAGTCATCACGGTTTTCTTCATTTTTCTCCGGGAGATTCTTTCTGTCAAAGAGCGGGCGCACCTGCTGCCGGTATACCGCATCACCCAAAGCAAAAACAACATCGCGGGAATCTGCTGACCAGCTGATCCAGTCTCCTCCGTAGCGAGTAATTTTTCTGGTCGGGATGGATTCGCTTCCCGCCGAAATTTCAAGCGGGTCACCGCCGGCCCGCGGCATCGGAGCTACATAGATGTTGTGCATGTCCTTAAATGCGATGTAACGGGTATCGGGTGAAAGCAGCAATTCTTCTGCTGTTTCACTTTTGACATGATACGTGTCATCGCTGCCGTCAGGTTTAATGCTGGACAAGCGCGTTTCCCCGTCCTTGGTCTCGAAGTAGTACAGCCTTGATCCGTCAAAACTCCATTGCATCCGCGGCATGCGCCGGTTGGCACCTCTGTTGGGTGTTTCGGTGACATGTGTTATCTCACCTGATTCGAGATCTTTTAACTTGATATTTAGGAAGAACTCGGAGCTCATGTTTTTTCCGCGGTTGACGATTCCGCTGCCCTGCAGAAAGGCAACTTTATCGCCGTCAGGAGAGAATACCGGATTGGCATACTGATCAGGCTGCGATGTCAGCTGGGTTACATCATCCGGCCGGTCAAGCCGGACCTTTTTCACATGGCCTCCGGCTTCATCATCCCAGGTTGTGTAAACCACATACCTGCCGTCATCGGATACCGATGGCGCATATTCCAAATGACCTTCTGATTCCGTGATCCGCTCAGGTTTTCCGTCAGGCAGATCCATCCTGTAAATGTGCCCGGCCGCCTGGAATATCAGTTGTTCTTTATCCGGTGTCAGCGACGGCCAGCGTATCATTCTCGAACGAAAAGTATCATCCGCAACCGGAAAATCGAACGAAACGGCATCGGCGATCTTCTTTTCAACCATAACCTCGAATGGCACCGGGGTCACGGAACCGGTTTCAACCTCAATGCGGTTAATTTTCCCGTCAAAAGATATGATAATCTGTTCATTGTCGGGAGTCCAGGCAAAGGCAGGATAAAGACCGTGAATTGCCCAGGTTTCCTGCTGATCAAGATCAAGTCCGTCATAAAGAACACGTTCTCTTCCGCTTTCAATATCACGGATCATCAATGCGGATTTGTTCCCGATACGCCGGACAAAAGCCAGTTTTTCTCCATCGGGTGAGGGTGTGGGACGCACTCCTCCTCCGGTTGCTCTGGTTACAGGATCTTTACGCCCTGTTTGCCGGTCAAACCGGTTGATTTGGTAAATTCCTTCATGAACGTCGCGGTTGTAATCAAACGGTCCGGAAAAGCTGTAATAGAGCCAGCGGCCGTCGGCAGAAACTGCCGGTTCATTTTGATCAGAAGTCCAGCTCTCCTTTTCGGTCAACTGCAGCCCGGTTCCGCCCTGCACGTGGTACATCCAGATTTCACCGGCTCCGAGAGATCGTGTCCCCGTAAAGTGCTTCCTTGCAACAATATAATCGCCGTCAGGCGTCCAGAACGGTGAGCTGAGCAGGCGAAATGATTCATCGGTTATGGCGCGCCGGTCGGACCCGTCGGCATTCATCAGCCATATATTGTCACCGCCGCCGCGATCGCTGGTAAAGGCAATGATTTCCCCGTCCGGACTGTAGCGCGGCTGCATATCGAAAGCCGCTCCGCCGGAGAGCAGTTCAGCCTCGCCTCCGCTCAGCGGAATTCTGTAGATATCTCCAAGCAGATCAAAAACGATGTACTCCCCGTCCGGACAGACATCCAGGTTCATCCATGTTCCTTCGTCGGTCTCAAAGCGGATGTCGCGCGTCGGCCACTCATCCCACTGATCACCTTCTACTTCCCAGTGATCATCCGGTTTTGTTACATTGTCATCATCATCCCGGCTGTTATCCGCTTCTTCATTGTCATTGGAACCCGGAGTTCTGGTGTTCACAGTTTCATTGTTTCCGGAGTAAAAAGAATACAATCCATCCGGGATCTGATGCGGAGCGTTGCTGTTTGTGCTGCCACCAAATGCCGAAAGTAATATTAAGGTAACCAGTGAAATCATATTCATTTTGTTTGCAATAATATTAAAAACCCGAAAATACCTGTTTAAGATACAAAAAAATGCGTGCATGCCTAATGGTGGCGTATAAATGAGCACAAAATCAGGGTTCTGATTACTTTGTGCAATCGCTTTGAGATTGTATTTTAGGAGAAATTTTTTTTCGATCTTGTTTTACCAACTAATTGTCTTTTTTCATCACATTTGATCGCTTAGCCGTGATCTGTACAATTTTGATTCACCATGTTAGAGATTCAAAAGCGCCTTTCGAACTCATTTTATGCGATCCTCGCGTTACCGGCAACAGCCATGGGGTTTGCACTTTCAGTGCAGATTGCCGCACTCAGCTGGCTGCTGACCTATGAATACGGATTGCAGATTACGGATATCGGACTTGTATGGGCTACCGGACCTATTGCGGGTATCATCGGACAAGTCATAATCGGTATCATAAGTGATAACGTCTGGGTCTGGAACGGGCGAAGGCGTGCCTTTATAGTCATCGGAGGTGTGCTGGCTTCGTTGATGCTGCTGGCACTGCCGAACATTGGTGTGATTCAGGCCGGACTGGGCATTGAGGCCATACTCGGTATTGCCATTGTTGTTTCAATGGTGCTGGATTTATCCATCAACGTATCCTTTAATCCCACGCGATCTATAATCGCAGATGTTACACCTGAGGGGCGGGAACGGACAAAAGGATATGCCTGGATGCAGACCGTTTCGGGTACCTTCGGAGTACTTTCCTATTTTATCGGAGCGGTATTAGGTAATATTTTCCTGCTCTATTTCGGGGTCTTCCTGGTGTTTTTCTTTTCCGTGATACCGCCGTTTTTCATAAAGGAGCCCAAGTACCTCGGTCGCTATGGAGAAAGCGAGGAAGATATTGCCAGAGAATTAGCTCAACAAAAGAAAGATGATGGTGAGAAGATTAACGATGCTTCCCTTTACCGCATTCTGATCAGTATTCGTCCCCTGTGGGGCTTTTTGGGTTACGGAATATATGCCATTGTAAAACGGCTCAGCGGTTTTGAGTTTCCGGGATATTATTTTGAACTGATTGCACTGGCCGTGACCATATATCTGATCGGGGAAGCATTATTCAAATCTGAAGAGGGAAAGACCCGTGAAGAAGCAGGAAAAATTGGATTTCAGAAAGTTCTGGCAGCGCACTCATTTTCCTGGATCGGTGCGCAGAGCATGTTCATCTACTTTTTTGCATTCGTTGATTTCCGGATGCCGGAACTGAGCAGTGACGATGTGGGAAGTGTGGTAAACTGGAGTTTCTTTTCGCTTAATGTTGTTGCTGCGATCATTCCTGTGCTCGCACTTGAACCCCTTGCCAATAAGTTCGGCCGCGTCAGAACTCACGCAACCGCTCTGGTCTGCATGGCCGTCGGTTATGCCCTTATATTTGTACTGGCTGATACTCCCTATGTTCTCTATATCATGATGCTGGTAGTGGGCATTGGCTGGGCTTCTATCATCAGTCTTCCGTTTGCCATTATGTCGCAAAAAATTGCTCAGAATCAGATGGGACTTTACATGGGGCTATTCAACCTGTCGGTTGTGCTCCCGCAGCTTGTTTCAAGTTTTGCGGTGGGTGATATCGTGGAAGCAGTGGATAATAAAGCGGTTCTGCTGGTAATCTGTTCCCTGACCGTAGCGTTCTCCGCGGCAGCCTGGTATCTGGTTAAAGAGCCGAAAGATGAAATGACTGAAAACCCGGCACTCATCGATGAAAAAATAGAAGAGAAGCTCGGATAGGCGGCCGGAAGTACCCGCCTGAACGCTTGCGGATGCGCCCTGCCGGGCGCACCAAAATAAAAGCCCGGCCTGCTCTCACAGAACCGGGCTTGCTCTTTCCTCCTGTTGCGTCAAGAAGACTTATTTTACAAAAAGCATCTCACGATAAGAGGGCAACGGCCAGTAATCATCCGGAACCAGCTTTTCAAGCTTGTCGGCAATCTCCCTTACCTTGTTCATCTCGGGCAGAACTACTTTGGAGAGATGGGTCGCTTTTTCGGGAATTGTATCGCCGCCAAGATCTTCATTCACTTCACGAAGCTTGTCGACGGCCTTAAGCAGATTTGCAAGTTCTCCGTTGACCTCTTCGGCAAGAGTTTTGGTTGACGCAATATCGAGTCCCGTTGTCTTGCCCCGGTCATTAACTGCAATGACTTCATTGAGATACCGGATAGTAGCAGGAACAATCATTGTTCTGACTATATCTTCCGTGGTCTCGGCCTCGATATTGAGCTTGATGAAATACTGCTCAAGATATATCTCAAGGCGGGATTCCAGCTCACGATGCGAAAGAACATTATAGTTTTCGAACAGTTTGACGTTCTTTTCGTCTGTCAGTTGCGGAAGAGCGTCTAAAGTGGATTTCAAATTCAGCAAACCACGTTTTTCCGCTTCTTTCTGCCAGTCATCCGAATACCCGTCACCGTGGAAAAGGATATTTTCAATTTCAGTATAGGTATCCTTGAAGACCTCACGCAGGGCACTTTCAAGATCAGCACCGCCACTCAGCTTATTCTCTACCGCTGTGGAAAGCTCATCAATGGCTCCGGCTACGATTGTGTTGAGTATGGTTGTCGGGAATGAGACGGTTTGCTCTGATCCGACAGCTCTGAACTCAAACTTATTCCCGGTAAAGGCAAAGGGAGACGTTCTGTTACGGTCCCCGGCATGTTTGGGTATGGTTGGCAGCACTGGTATTCCCAGTCCCAGAAGTCCGCCGTCTTTTGACCCGGTTACCTCTCCTTTTTTAAGCTGCTGAACAACGTCTTCCAGCTGCTCGCCGACATAGGCAGAGATGATGGCCGGAGGCGCCTCATTTGCTCCGAGACGATGATCGTTTCCGGCACTTGCGATAGATGCACGAAGCAACCCCTGATAATCATGTACCGCTTTCAGGGTTGCAGTGAAGAAAAACAGAAACTGCCTGTTGTCATGCGGATTATCACCGGGTTCAAGCAGGTTCTGCCCTTTGCTGGTAACCATTGACCAGTTGGCATGCTTGCCGCTGCCATTCAGACCTGCAAACGGTTTTTCATGGAGCAAACATACAAGGCCATACTTTCTGGCTACCTTCTTCAGGGTTATCATCGTCAGCTGCTGATGGTCTGCCGCGATATTGGCCTTCTCAAAAACGGGTGCAATCTCAAACTGACCCGGAGCCACTTCATTGTGACGTGTTTTTACCGGGACGCCAACTTTATACAACTCTTTCTCTGCTTCGAACATAAACGAAAGAATACGCTCGGGAATGGAGCCGAAATAATGATCATCCAGCTCCTGTCCTCTTGGCGGTTTTGCACCGAAGAGAGTTCTGCCTGAAGTAAGCAGATCGGGTCGCCGGTAAAAGTACTCCTGATCAATCAGAAAATACTCCTGTTCATAACCGCCGGTGGCATTGACCCAAGTCAACTCTTCTTCGCCAAACAGCTTCAGTGCCCTTATGGCCTGCTTGTTCAGAGCTTCGACAGAGCGCAGAAGCGGTGTTTTGAAGTCCAGGGATTCTCCTTTCCAGGAAGCAAAAACCGTCGGAATACACAGAGTGGAACCATTGCCATTATCGATAATGAACGCAGGAGATGTGGGGTCCCATGCGGTATATCCACGTGCCTCGAATGTAGGACGGAGTCCGCCGCTCGGAAAGCTTGAAGCATCAGGCTCACCCCGCATCAGATCATTTCCTGAAAACTGGGTAATGGCACCACCGCCCTGGTTGGGTGTGATAAAACTGTCATGTTTTTCAGCAGTTGCACCCGTAAGCGGTTGAAACCAGTGCGTGTAGTGAGTAGCTCCTTTTTCCGTAGCCCACTCCTTCATAACAACAGCTACGGCATCTGCTACATCAAACTCCAGGGGCTCGTTGTCCCGGATGGTTTTTTTGAGCACTTTCCATACGGATTTCGGAAGACGCTCCTTGAGAGTGTCTATGGAAAGGCAGTTCTCGCCAAATATCTTGGCGATATTCATATCGATCTTGCCTGTCCCGTTTCTTTCGGTCAGCTTATCATCTGCCTTTGTCACTGCTTCCAGTGCATCAAATCGCTTATACGTTTTACTCATGAATCAATCACTTTAAATTTTGGTTTCGCTTCGTTCATAACGATAGCACAATATAAATCATTCAACAAAAATATCCATATTTTTTTAATCAATTATCATTCGGGGCTTTACTATTTCATTCTATTTGGCATTTTTGACTTACAGTGTTTAAAAAAGCGCTTTCAGGCGGGATTGAATCACGAACGTCTCATGTTTTCCTTACATTAAGCAAAATTAAAATTTTCTAAATTTCAGTATTTCATGAATGTTCTTGTTTGGGTTGAAGCTGCCCGGCTCCGGACCCTGCCCGCTTCTCTTATTCCCGTTATGGTTGGCGGCACACTTGCCTGGCAGCACGAGCAGCTCTACTGGCCTGCCACTGTTGTCGCTTTGTCATGCGCTGTTTTGATCCAGATTGCAACGAACTTTGCAAATGACTATTTCGATTACCGCAGCGGCGCTGATGCTGATGATCGTGTAGGCTTTACCAGGGCATCTTCCAGCGGGGCCATATCACCCGGCACCATGCTGACTACAGCATTAAGTACCTTTTTCGCAGCTTTTCTGCTCGGACTTTATCTCGTTCTTCATGCCGGTCTGCCCATACTTGTAACAGGAATTCTTGCTATTGCTGCGGGCATCATGTACACCGGTGGTCCCTTTCCACTTGCATACAATGGTCTCGGAGATCTCTTCGTCTTTCTTTTTTTCGGTTTTGCCGCTGTAACAGGAACGTATTATGTGAATACACTGCAATGGTCAGAACAGGCACTCTGGGCTTCAGTTGCTGTCGGGTCGCTGTCTACCATGATACTTGTTGCCAATAACTACCGGGATGTGCACAGCGATCGTCGGGCGGGTAAAAACACACTTGTCGTCATTTTTGGAGAACGATTTGCCCGATGGCAATTCACCATTCTTGCCCTGCTTCCATTTACCATACCGCCTCATTTTTTTTTCCGCGAAGAGTACGGTTTCCTTATTTTTTTACCTATGATCCTGTTGCCCTGGGCAATTTATATCATACGCTGGTTCCATGTCGAAAATCGCAAGGAAGCTTTTAATGACATACTGGTTCAAACAGCGCAGTTCATGACTGCTTTCGGAATTCTGTTCAGTGCAGGTATTGCACTTGGATGAAGGAACATGCTTGCATGCTGATCTGTTTTGTACCGGTTAAATTCACAACAATAGCTGTTGCCCCGCATGATATGCCTGCTCAGCCAGAAAAATTCCTGATATGTTTAACCTGCCTGTAATTATTCGATTGTGAATCTGAGCCAACTATACTCATGAGCAAATTGTGCTTATTCAGTTACCGGATCCCCTTCCGCAAGCCTTTTCAAAACGCAGCGGGTGTTATTAACTATCGTGAAGGATTTATAATGGGTGACGGCAACCGGATCTGGACTGAAATTGCCCCGCTCCCCGGTTTTTCTTCTGACAATCTTCAGGACGCCTGGGCCTTTTTGAAAAACAACCATCCCGCCATTCAGGATCACTTCAACAACAGGACTCTTTCCCGTTACCTTCGAGAAAAAAATACCAGCACGGGACTTAAAAAATTGCCTTCAGTTGCGTTCGGCTTGTCCCTGCTTCACGAGCAGCAGGCGGCTTGTGACCGGAAAATGTCCCTGTTTCAGCACTGGACCGGGGAAAAAACGGACAGCGGTATCAAATGCAATGCTGTTTGCGGATTATCTGACTTGCCTGATGTTCTCTCTCAAATTTATGAATTCAGCAGCAACGGCTATGAAACCATAAAGCTCAAAATTCCGGGAGATGCAGCGGAAGCAGAGAGTTACATTCTTAACATCTGCGATAAATTCCCCGGTGTAACATTCCGGTTTGATGCTAATGCCATGCTGTCCCGAACCGATACTCATAAGCTCCTTCAGAAACTCGGAAAGCATCTGGCCGGAGGAGCTTTAGATAATCTTGAGTACATTGAAGAGCCCATTAAGTGGAAAAAACTGCAGGATATTCATGATCTGAAGACATACGGAATAGCCATTGCTGCCGATGAGTCTGTCCGCAGTGCAGAAGCGATCAGGAAGATTGCAAAATCAGGAGCTTTTGATGCATTTGTAATTAAACCCATGATTGCCGGCCCTTTCGACGAGTTGAAAATGATATGGCAAAACAGCACCACAACCGTTATTTCCTCTTCTCTGGAAACAGCCATCGGAAGGCAGCTTCTCGCCAATCTGTCCCTGTACCTGAATCACTTCAGAAATAACACGCACGGTCTGGCAACCGGACACATGCTGGCCAGCGACCTCGGGTCAAATTTGATGCCGGATCGTCCCGAAATATCCATTCCGGATCTGCCGGGAGCCGGGTTTTCCGGAATTGTTACGTTGGAAGAGCAGAACTCCGAAACAATAAAAATTGAGCGGATCTTATGAGCCATCCGGTTACCGCAAATATGATCAAGCGCAGCAATACTGTCTTGCTGACGGACGGACGACGTGTGATGTATTACCGCGATCTGCCTGAAGTCCTCCGGAATGCAAGGGAGGCCCTGCCCGCGCTTTCAAAACAAAACCGTTCTCTGGGAATTGACATAACGGACAGATGGAATGCTTGTCTTTGGATGATTTACTGCTGGATTGAGGGAATACCTTTTGTGCCGTTTAGTGAGATGAACTCCGAACCACTTGACCGTTTTCATCCCGGAGGGGTCATCTCCTCTGATGCTGCCTTCGACATAGCACCGAAAACAGTAAAAGAAAAACCAACAGCAGAAACAGCTGAAGATTCAGCGAAAGCATTAACAGCAGCATTAAATGAAGCATCAGCTGAAGCCTTATCAAAAACGTCTTCAGAAAAATCAGATGCTTCATCAGAACCGGCAGCTCCGTCTGAAACAGCCCTGCTAAAACAAACTGCCATCAGGGATCAAAAAGAGGGCATTTTTTGCGGGCTGCTGACTTCGGGCAGCAGTTCGAGGCCAAAAAAGGTGCCGTTGCTGCGCTCCAATATGATTGCGGCAGCCAGAAACGCTTTTGAAGCATCACCACCCGCCGGATCGCTCTGGGGGAACTGTCTTCCACTTCTTCATGCAGGCGGCATTGCCATTGTATTCCGTGCATTACTATCAGGTACAGGTATATTCATGTGGAGCAGTTTTGATCCGGAAAAAATCATCCGCGATGTCTCACTGCATCCACAAATCACTTCCATTTCACTGGTCCCCACAATGCTGAAGCGTCTCACGGAAAAAGCAGAGCAATCATCTCATGAAAATCTGTGGGATAATCTTAATAACGTTTTGGTTGGAGGTGGACCGGCAGATACAAAAGTGTTGAAAAAAGCCGAAAATTTGGGCCTGCCTGTCTGTTTCAGTTACGGGATGACAGAAACATGCGGACAAATTGCGGCGCAAAACAAGTCCGATGCGCGGATCCCCGGTTCTGTAGGAAAACTGTTCAACGATCACCAGATCCGGTTTGAAAATGAGGAAAGTTCGTCAGACGGGTCGAAAAGCGCTTCAGGCGAAATTCTGGTCAGGGGACCACAGGTTTTCCCCGGGTACATGAGTGATGACATTTTGTTGCCGGATGCACCCTTGAGCAGGAACGACCCATGGTTCCGGACCGGTGACTATGGACGAATGGAGTCTGACGGAACGCTTTTTATCGATAACCGGAGAAGTGACCTGATTATCTCCGGCGGCGAAAATGTAAGTCCGGCAGAAGTGGAAAGTAAAATGATGTCGAGCGGATTTTTTGATGATGTCGCAATAACAGGAGTTGCTGACCCGGAATGGGGACAGCGGGTGGTAGCCCTTGTATCACCTGCGAAAGGTTCTGAAGGTCTTCCGAATGATATCATCCATAAGGCCTCGAGTAAGCTTAAACCCCATCAAAAACCGTCGCAGTATTTTGTTGTATCGTCTCTTCCGAGAAATGCGATGGGCAAGCTTGACAGACCGAAGCTGCAGAAGCTTGCCTTGAAACTTTTCAGCCGCTTGTAATCAAGTACTCTGGCCCGGTCCTGATGCAGTTGTTACGGAAATGCACGTCAAGGACAGCCCGCGCCCTGTTATAAGCCGGCTCTGTCAAAAATGATATCCACATTCCGGATATGGTAGTTTAAATCAAAAACCTTTTCTAACTCATTTTTGCCAAGCACACTTGTGATTTCATCACTTTTTTCGACCAGCTCGCGGAATGGTTTCCGGTTTTCCCAGGCATCCATGGCCAGAGGCTGTACAATATCGTATGCCTGCTCCCGGGACATGCCTTTCTCTACCAGTTTGAGCAGCAGTTGCTGCGAGAATACCACACCATGCGTTTTATCAATATTGGCCCTCATGTTTTCAGGGTACACAACAAGATTACTGACCACCCCGGCAAACCGGTGCAGCATATAGTCAAGCAAAATCAATGCATCGGGAATGATGATTCTTTCAGCAGATGAATGGGAAATATCACGTTCATGCCACAGAGCAATGTTTTCAAAGGCGGTGGTCATGTATCCCCTGAGCACCCGGGCGCAGCCGGTGATATTTTCGGAGCTGACCGGATTTCTTTTGTGGGGCATGGCAGACGAGCCTTTTTGCCCTTTTTTAAACTGTTCTTCTGCTTCCCTGACTTCGGTCCGCTGAAGATGTCTTATCTCAACAGCAATTTTCTCCAGGCTGGAACCGATTAAAGCCAGTACAGACATGTAATGTGCATGCCGGTCTCTCTGAAGAGTCTGAGTGGAAACCGGTGCCGGTGACAGTCCGAGCAATTCGCAGGTATACGATTCAACTTCAGGTGGTATATTTGCGAATGTACCAACAGCCCCGGACAGTTTTCCGAATTCGACTGCTTCCGAAGCCTGATCGAAACGGGTTCGGTTGCGTTTCATTTCTTCAAACCAAAGCGCACATTTCAAACCGAACGTTGTTGGCTCAGCATGTATGCCATGGGTACGGCCCATCATGACGGTATTCTTGTGCTCTCTTGCTTTATCGGCAAGCACATCAATTATATAATCCAGTCCGTTCCGGATAATTTCATTCGCTTTTCTCAGTCGCAGCCCCAAAGCGGTATCAACAACATCGGTTGATGTCAGCCCGTAATGGACCCACTTTTTTTCATCGCCCAGAGTTTCGGAAACCGCTCTGGTAAAAGCCACCACATCATGCCGGGTCTCTTTTTCAATTTCATGAATACGTTCAATATCAAATCCGGCATGTTTAAAAAGCTTTTGCACATCCTCTTCAGGTATAACACCCAATCTGCTCCAGGCCTTGCATGCAGCCAGCTCTACATCAAGCCATGCCTGAAACTGTTGTTCTTCGGTCCAAACCGACGCCATTTTCTCACGAGCGTATCTTTCAATCATAATTATACTTGCGTTTCTGATGTTCCGGCAGCACGCACTGCCGATAATTATACTGTTTCTTCGCCGTCATCCTTACTGTTACCTTCATCAAGCACTTTCACCTCTACCTTGGACAAGCGATTGTTGTCCATTTCGTTGACAGTAAGTTCCATTCCTTTAAATTCTATGGATTCCCCCTCCTCCGGAATGCGTTCAAGCAGGTGATAAATCAAGCCGCCAAGCGTTTCGTATTCATCTTCGTCTGTAGTCAGATCCATGGACAGAATGTCTGCCATGTCATCCAGATCAATTTTTGCATCAAAAATATAGTTGCCTGATTTTTTTCTTGTGAACAGTTCAACAGGCTCGGTGTATTCATCCGTTATCTCGCCAATTATTTCCTCAAGAACATCATCGAGTGTAATGACCCCTTCCGTTCCGCCGTATTCATCAACAACAATAGCTATGTGAGTCTTTTCTTTCTGGAAATCACGGAGCAAATCATCCAGCTTTTTCGTCGTTGGAATGAACAGCGCTTTGCGGGCCAGTGTCCGCCAGTTGATGGTTGTCTGACCCAAATCCGTATTTATATACGGCAGTAGATCTTTGGAATGGATGATCCCGATAATGTTATCGAGATGCTGCTCATAGAGCGGCAATCGGGAAATACTTTTTTCCCTGATCAGGTCCAGGACTTCCTGAAGTGTATTTTCCGTTGAAATGGCTGAAATATTGACCCGGGAAGTCATTATTTCACGCACGTACGTATTCCCGAATTCGATGACATTTTCAATGATCTCTCTTTCATCGCCGTGAATAGATCCGTGCAGCTCACCTACCTCAGCAATGGTCTTGAGATCATCGGATGAAATATTGTCAGTCGGCCGCGGAACATTCTTTTCCAGAAATCGCGTCGCAAATGAAATAAACCGGGAGAGTGGTGCAAAAAGCACAAAAAACACATACAGAAGCGCACTCAGTTTTCTGGATACCATCATCGGTTTGTTCAGCGCAAGCAACTTGGGTGTTATTTCCGCCAAGATAACAATGGCAAATGTTAACACCATGATTTCAACTGCAAATACTACTACCTGAGGCAAGCCGATGAATGCGACCAGCCTTCCGGTCAGCACTGCCGCACCAACTGCTGTAATGATGTTGGCAAAAGTATTGCCTATCAGGATCGTAGCCAGCAACTGCCTTGGTTTGTCGAGCATGTATAATACCCTTCCAAGCGCAGCATCTTTTTTTGCCTCCTCAATGGTTTCACGGTCCACCTTTTTATCGAGTGAAAAAAAAGCAACTTCCGACCCCGAGAAAAATGCCGAAAAAATGAGACCAAGTATGATGACAGTTATAAGGACGACAAAGTCCACCGGATTTGTGAGCAGTGTATCAAACGTACTTCCCTCCGCAGCAGCAAATAAGCGGCTATCGGACAGCAGAATGTAGTACGGTAATAGAAAATCCAACTGGGTTACAGAGGCGTTTGTTAAATGGTTCGCCGGCTGCTTGCCGGCAATCCAAATTTACGACATTAAGCCAGGTTTACAAAACATCTGCGGGGTGGCAGCATTGCATCCCGATTGCACTCCGTCTCAACATAAAAAACACTGACGGGATCACAGGCATGAGCCCGTCAGTCGATTGCTTTTAAAAATGTGTTTATACTCAGAACGGAAGATCATCATCTACATCAGAGACTTCACTGTGTGCAGTCTCGGTTTTTGCCTGACTTCCGGACTGTGAGGAGTCGCCCATATTCTCATTCTGGTCTGCTCCCCGGCTATCCAGCATCTGCATACCAAGTGCCTTGATCTCCGTTGTATACTGTTTCTGGCCTTCCTTGTCTTCCCATGAACGGGTCTGTATTGGCCCCTCAAAATAGACCTGTGACCCTTTTTTCAAATATTGCTGACACACTTCAGCAAGTCTGCCCCAGGCTACCACCCGGTGCCATTCGGTTCTCTCCTGCCATTCACCATTGCCGTCTTTGTAACGGTCACTGGTAGCCACGCTCATGTTGGCTACTGCGGTATTGTTTTGTGTATAACGGACTTCCGGATCTGCTCCGAGGCGGCCGATTATCATTGCTTTATTCAGTGATCCCATAGTGGTATTTAACTTTCGTTTCTGATTACGTTTGGTAGGGGTTAGAGTATGCTCATTCCGTATCCTTACGGATCAACTTATCGCCTTTTTGTCTCAGCCAGTCCTGAGCCCCAAACTGGAATGGTACCGAATCCCTGTTCCATTTTCAAAAATGATTACGAGTAAACACCCGTTTTTTCCATATTCATTAATTTCCGGATACGCAATCCGGTGTCGGGATGAGTCGAGAACAGCTTGCTCATTCCCCTGGCAGAAAAGGGATTGACCGGGAACATGTGCGCCGTTGATCTTTGTGCGGTTTCGGATGCCTGCATTGGCATCTGCTGAACCGAGGCCTGAATTTTTTTCAATGCATTTGCAAGACTTTCCGCACTCCCGCAAATCTCGGCGCCGACTCGGTCAGCCTCAAATTCGCGTGTCCGCGATATGGCTGCCTGCAGCATCCCGGCCGCAAGTGGCGCAAGAATCAGTGTAAGCAGCAATACAATCGGGTTGGGTCCGTCTCCGCCTCCGCGACCGATGGGAAGAAATATTGCAAACTGCGAAATCATGGTAATTGCACTCACAAAAGCTGTCACTATCGTTTGTGTCAGGATATCCCTGTTTTTTATATGAGCCAGCTCGTGTGCCATAACGCCGCGCAACTCCCGCTCATTCAAACTTTGCAATATGCCCTGTGTTGCGGCAACTGCTGCATTTTGCGGGTTTCTGCCGGTGGCGAACGCATTGGGCTGCTGCTGCGGGATGATATAGACTTTAGGCATGGGCAGATCAGCTCGTCGGGCAAGATCCTCAACCATGCCATAAAACTGGGGAGCATTTTCCCGTGTAACCTCCTTTGCACGATACATCTTCAGCACCATCTTGTCGGAATACCAGTAACTGAAGAAGTTCATCAGCATGGCAAAGATGAATGCGATCACCATCCCGCCCTGTCCGCCAAGTACATTGCCAACCAGCAAGAACAGCGCACCAACGAGAGCCATCAGAAAGACGGTGCGCATCGAGTTCTTAATCATAAATCACTACCTCCTTTAAACTTAATTTAAAATTGCATCTGAACTTCCTCCTATTTTCGATCAGAAAGAAGTTAACAATAGATTTCATTCCGAACTATAACTGCAAAACAGGCCGCTTTATTTTTCTCAAACAACAACTCTGACGCTTTCACACATTTCAAAGTTTTACAGTTTGGTTATATCTTTTTCATTATCCTGAGGAGAGTATCTTTCCGCACGATCTTTGGTTCTTATAAATCACACGCGGGAAAACACCATTTTTTTTGATACGTTCTGATACCAAACAGAATTTCTTTTTTTCAACCTGAATAATCAACGCTGCAGTCACTATGAAAAGAAACAAATCGAGTAAAAACGGATCTTTCTCACGCAGGGACTTTCTGAAAACAGGTGCCCTTTCCGGTATGATGCTTGGATCAGGTGCCATTTTAAAAGGTTGCTCCTCTGAAAATGGAAGAGCACAACCCGGCGATGCAAAAAATATCATTTTTTTGGTCAGTGACGGAATGAGCAACGGAACGCTGACTGCCGCCGATCACATCCTGCGCAGACATTACGACCGCACTTCAAACTGGATATCACTTTACGAACAGAACCGGGTCAGCCGGGGGCTGATGGATATGGCATCCGGTTCTTCCATAGTGACCGACTCAGCAGCGGCAGCCAGTTCCTGGGGATGCGGCCAGCGTCTGGTAAACGGCCGTGTCAATATGACCGAAGAGGAGGAGCCGCTCAGGACCATCCTCCAGATTTTCAGGGATGCCGGCAAAGCTACAGGACTTGCCACTACTACAACCATTACCCACGCCACACCTGCCGGATTCGGTGCCAATGTCATGAACCGCGGTGATCAGGAGACCATTGCCGAACAGTATCTTGAAAACCGGTATGATGTTCTTCTCGGTGGCGGCAATATGTTTTACAGTTCCGAACACCGTGATGATGGGCGCGACTTGTATTCTGAATATGAAGAGGAAGGATACAAGGTGGTCCGAAAAAAAGATGATATGAAGGCTTATGACGGAAACGGGAAACTTCTTGGAATTTTCTACGACGGTCATTTGCCCTATACGCTGGATCACATCAACACCGAAGAGTACAAGCGCGATATACCCACTCTCGCCGAGATGACCGAGACCTCGATAAAGCATCTGTCCCGAAATACAAACGGGTTCATCCTTCAGGTCGAAGGCGGCAGAGTCGATCATGCGGCACACGGAAACGATGCAGCCGGACTCATATACGATCAGATTGCATTTGACGATGCCATCGGAGCCGCCCTGGAGTTCGCAGAAAATCGTGATGATACGCTTGTCATCATTACTACAGACCATGGAAATGCCAATCCCGGCCTTAATGGTGTAGGATCAGGTTACTCCGAAAGTGAACCGCGGTTTGACCGTATCGCCGAATTTCGTCATACCAACAACTGGTTCCTGCCTCAGCTTGATGAGAACAGCTCCATCAGCGAAATCAGAGAACTTGTTGAGCATGCCACAAAAATTGAGATCAGACGGGACGAAGCGGAAATCCTTCGCCAGGCTTACGCCGATGATTATGAAAATCTTCACAGAATGATGAGCCGGCCCTGGCCCGTGATGGGGCAAATTCTTGCCAACTATCTGGCCTTCAACTGGATAGGAACTTCACACACAGCTGATTATGTTGAGCTTGCTGCTCTCGGACCGGGAAGTGACCGCATCGGACCAATCACAAAAAATACCGATATGTTCGATCTGATGATCGAAATGGCCGGTGTTCAGGAATACCAGGAAGGCTGAAACGGGTTCACAAAAACCGGCGGAGCGCTGTCATTTTTGCTTCTTTTTCAGTTTGCCGGCAACATTGACGAATGTCATGTCGCGGCTTCTGACGTTTTCTGCGGCGATACGAATATTTCGTTTCAGTCCGTCGAACTTGGCACGTTTGACAGTGCTTTTCCGGAAGAGCTCCCGATACTCCTGAAGGTTCAGCTCCTCCCAGTAATCTATGTCTTTATCGGCACTTTCCGGGCGGGCAAACAACCGCTCCTCCGAACCTCTTCGGGCTTTACTGTTCCAGGGACACACATCCTGGCAAATGTCACAACCGAAAATCCACTCCCCCATCTGTCTGTGGTACTCTTCCGGGATCTCGTCGCGCAGTTCAATGGTGAAATAGGAGATGCACTTGCTGCCGTCCATTTTGTATGGTTCGTAAATGGCATCGGTAGGACATGCATCGATACAGCGGGTGCATGAACCGCAGTGGTCCGCGACAGGTTCATCATAATCAAACTCCGCGTCCAGGATCATTTCACCCAGAAAATACCATGACCCCCACTCCCTGCTGAGCACGTTGGTGTGTTTTCCAAGCCAGCCGATTCCAGCCTCCACAGCCCAGGCCTTGTCCAGTACCGGAGCCGTATCCACAAAGACACGTCCCTCCACTTTACCCGTAACGGATTCCGTGAAAGCAAACAGCTCAAACAGTTTTTCCTTCACAACTTTGTGATAATCATCACCGGCTGCGTATTTTGAAATTTTGGGTTGATCTGAGGACAACTGTTCCCTGACAAGATCGGGTTGGTGATAGCTGATCATAACCGAAACGACTGAGCGCGCACCGGGAACCAGTTTGCGTGGATCAACGCGTTTGTCGAAGTGGTTCTCCATCCATTGCATCGATCCGTGCCGGCCTTCTTTCAGCCACTGTTCCAGACGGGACTCTTCCCTCTCGAGGCGGCGTGCCCGCGCGAATCCGACCCCGTCGAAACCAAGCCGATGTGCTTCCTGCCTTACCAGCTCGGTGCGTTTTGAAATATTCTGGGCTATTCCGGTCATTTTTCTGCACGTGTGTGATTTTCCGGCTGATCTGCCGCCTTCATCAGCTCTTCGCGAAGCCGTCGCCTGAAGTCTTCCTCATCGTCCGCCAGGTCACGCAGTTTCCACTGCTGGACCTGAACCTGCTGTTTCACAATTTCCAGTGAGCGGTCGATGGTCTCTGTAACCATGCGGTTGAGTTCCGTGTCTTCTTCTTTCAAAAGGATCGCATCGAAAAGGATATCCGAGGTTTCATCGATCAGAAATTTATTCCGCTCCGACGCCAGATCCTGCATAATTCCGTTGATAACACTAAAGACAATATCACTGATGGCTTTTTCGAGTGTATTACGTACCAACGATCCGAAAAGCGGAATCTGTTCCAGCCGGGCGAATTCACTGTTTTCCTCAAGTGCGGTATTGATTCGCTCCTTTACATAATCCCTGATACTGTCACGGTAATTATCATAGTTCTGGTTTGAAACTTTTTCGATGCGGTGCGACATCCATTCTACGATTGATTCTTTTTTGGGCAGAATCACTTCGCTGACAATCCGGTCCACGACCGGCCCGCCATGGCGAACCTCCTGCTGGACATCCGTAAGAATATTAATCGTAACACGATCTGAAAGCTCTTCAATCAGTATTCCGTGATATTTTCTTATAAACCGGGCCGGCGGAGTGTCACTCAGATCAATGAACCCGGCTTTCTGCAGCCGGTACATGATGGATATGACTCTGAGCAGCCGCAAAAACCGGAATCCACCGATGGGTATGCATCCGAGCAGGTCATAAAAATGGATGAAAGGAAAGAAAAACCAGCGGTGGTATATCCGTTTATATACAGCAACAGCCCATCTGAAGAAAAATTCTGTCAGAAATACGGATACAAAAATCAGGTCGATTACTATGAACCTCGGATGTATGGCACTGGCATACATTTCGGTAAAACCCGGTGCCAGCCCAAACAAAAAGTCATAAATAATCTGATATTCAAAAAGCCAGTCAAAAACAATCCAGGTGAGATTGATCACCAGCAGGAAGATCATTACGGCATCAAGCAGAAAAAAGTACAAGCCACGGTCAGTGTCTTGTTGCGGATCTCCTGCTGCATTCTGCGGATCTGAATTGTTATCCTCGTGAAACTCCTTTGTAGTGTTGTAATCGCGGTTATTCATAGACGGAAAATAAGAATAGCACAAACTCTATAAAAAAAGGTAAATCCGTTTTGGTTTAAAAACGTCAATTAATATCTTAAGCGCGACTAACCGAATCACAGCAACTTAGAGGTATATTGCTGCATTAAAAACAACTTTCTTTACAACTCACAAAATCTGATACAATGGTACAACCAATGGTAAATAGGTCAAAACGAGCTATGCGATTTCTGACAGCAATGCTTTTCGTCATGCTGCTCGCAATATCCACAAATGTCAAGGCACAGGGAGAAGGTGACATCGTACTTGGCGGCGGACTCTCCTATGGCGAGAAGCTCAGTGAACTGGGTCTTCAGTTCGGCGGATATTACATTTTTGATGAAGATATCCGGTTCGGCGGCGATTTCGTTTACTGGCTGGTCGATTCTCCTTCAGAAGTATCCGTGAACTATTTTGAGATCAACGGTAATGCACACTATCTGTTTTATCAGGAAGACGAATTAACCTTTTACGGTATCGGTTCGCTTGGTATTCACCGGGTTAGTGTAAGTTCCGATATCGGAGGTGCCTCATACTCTGATACCGACCTTGCTCTCGGAATTGGTGTGGGCGGTGAGTACAGTCTGGACGCCGTAACTCTCTATGCTGAGCCAAGATTGTTTCTGACCGGTATCGATCAGTTCGGATTTAATATCGGCGTGCGCTTCGGAATCTGACTTTCTAAGAAACTCAATGATGTCTTTCATAAAAAAGCCCGGTCATTTGTGATCGGGCTTTTTTATTCTTTCCTGTTCTATACGGCACGGGTTTATTGCCGGTTCTGCTGACAGCAATACTGCGTTTATTCAATATGCCGTCAGCCTGTCTTTCAAATGCTTGTTCAGCAGCTCGCGGGCACGGAAAATATGAGCTTTAACTGTACCGAGCGGGAGATCGAGCTCCTCTGATATCTCTTCGTAGCTCATTTCCTGCATATGCCGCATCCGTACGACAATACGGTACTTTTCCGGCAAGCTCTCTATTGCCGATCTGACCATCTCCTTTCGCTGCTTTCTGATAATCTCACGGTCAGACTGACTGCCTTCATCGGCAATCTCGATTTTCATCTCACCGTCTTTCCCCTGCACCGGCTCATCAATCGACAGGGTCTGAAGCTTCTTTTTCCGCAAGTAGTCAATTGTGTGATTGGTTGCAATGCGATAAATCCAGGTTGAAAAAGCATAACTCCGGTTGTATGTGTCCAGGCAGTCAAACGCTTTACTGAACGCTTCCTGAACAAGATCATCAACCACATCACGGTTTCGCACCAGTTTCAGGATATGGTAATACAGTGCCCGCTGATATTTGTCGACCAGCTTGTGATACGCCTGTTGATCGCCGGACAGGGCGGCATCTACCAAAACCCTGTCCTTGCGGCTGCTTTCAGTTGCGGTTTGTTTTTCAGGCACGGGTTACCATGTTTCTCGAGGTGATACTTTAAGTCATCAGACCGGTTTAAACCGGTTTTCCGATTACATTCTGACCATATAAAATATAGCAAGATTCCATTCCGATTCTACCGGAAATAGTCCCGGATAAATTACAGATTCTGTTCCGGTTTCCTCAAACCAATGGCATACCATTCATTTTCTGCTTTTGTATCCTCAATTGAAAGCTGCGAATAATCCGGATGGGACAGAACAGACTGCTCATCATCCCGGACAATGCCCGATATCAGCAGGCAACCGCCTGGTTTCGTCATCCCGCCAAGCTCACCCGCCAGATCCAGCAGGACATTGCGGTTAATATTGGCCAGTACAATATCAAATTTTTCATCCGCTCCCATCTGCTCAGCGGAACCGATCCGGATATCCATCACATCTTCAACACCATTTCGCCTCGCATTTTCACCGGCATTATCAAAGCACCAGGCATCCACATCCACGCAAACGGCATGAGCGGCACCCAGCTTTAGCGCTGCAATAGCGAGTATGCCGGTCCCTGATCCCATATCCAGCACCCGGTCGCCCGGCATTACAAATGACGGCAGCATGTGCAGCAGCAAACGCGTTGTTTCATGATATCCCGTGCCGAATGACATTTTGGGGTCGATGACAAGCGGAATGGTTCCTTGGGGATTCGGCTCATCCGCCCAGGCCGGATGAATGTAAAATTTTCCGACGGTTTGCGGACGAATGGACTGCTCCCACTCTTCATTCCAGTTACGCTCGGCATGAGTTTCCCTGCCTATCAATGTGCATAAGCTTTCAGCTTCAAGCCAGCGGTCAAAGTCAGTCTGGCTCTGCCGGGAAAAGGGATCCGCTTCCGTCCATGCGGCAACCGTATCATCCTCCTGCTCGAAACCGTAAAACCCGAAGTCGGTGAGGCGGGCTATGACCGCTTCCTGATGCTCTTCCGGAATGCGAAACTGCAGTCTGAGAAATGTCCTGTTCATCATCAACGAGATACCCGTTATCCTGCAAGTGCCTGTTCCGCAATCCTGGCAGCATTAAGCAAACCGGGTTCATCAAAAGCATCGGCCATGAACTGAACACCAATGGGAAGACCGTCGTCAGAATGCAAACCGGCCGGTACGTTAATTCCGCAGATTCCAGCCAGATTGGCTGATATCGTGTAGATGTCGTTTAAATACATCTGCAAAGGATCATTGACCTTTGAACCCAGATCAAATGCGGTTGTAGGCGCTGTCGGTGAGATAATCACGTCAACTTTTGAAAAGACATCCTGGAAATCCTGTTTTATAAGACGCCGGATGCGCTGAGCCTTTCCGTAATAGGCATCGTAGTAACCGGCGCTCAGTACATATGTTCCGAGCATGATGCGCCGTTTCACCTCGGTTCCGAACCCTTCTGTGCGGCTTTTTTTGTATAAACGGATCATTGGGCTGTCCATGGCCAGCAGCGCCTTGTCCAGCTTTTCCCTGCCGGATTTACCGTTGCCGTTGGTTCCAAGAGACTGCCTGATGGCTTCCTCTTCATTTTTCAGCTCCTTTCGGACCTCCTGAATATCCGCCCTGTGGCCATATCTGATACCGTCAAACCGGGCGAGGTTGCTCGATGCCTCAGCAGTTGCCAGAATGTAATAGGTGGCAATGGCATATTTCAGGTGAGGCAAAGAGATGGAAACCAGTTCCGCACCCTTTTTCTCCATATTCCGCGCGGTATCCATAACCCGCTCCCGGATAACCGGATCAAGCCCGTCTCCGAAATACTCATCCGGTATGCCGATTTTGATTGCCGGCTCGGGATTTTCAAGCAAAGCCGGATAGTCAGGGACAGGTCGTGATGATGATGTTGCATCTGAGGGGTCGTGCCCGGCAATAGCTTTCAGAATCGTGGCTGCATCTGATACGTTGTGGGTTAACGGACCGATACTGTCAAACGATGATGCATAGGCAATCAATCCGTACCGTGACACGCGTCCGTAGGATGGCTTGAGTCCAACCACCCCGCAATAAGATGCCGGCTGGCGGATAGACCCTCCGGTGTCCGTGCCCAGCGTGGCACTGCACATATCAGCGGCTACTGCAGCTGCACTTCCGCCACTGGATCCACCGGTCACTTTATTCGCATTATGGGGGTTTTTTGCAGGGCCGTGAATCGTATTTTCTGTCGAAGACCCCATGGCAAACTCATCCATGTTGAGCCGCCCTACGATGACGGCATCCTGCTCCATCAGGCGCCTGACAACCGTTGCATCATAAACCGCTTCGTAGTTTTCCAGCATTCTGGAAGCGCAGGTGGCAGGATAGCCTTTCTGGCAAAGCACCTCCTTGATGCCGATTACCGTTCCGGCCAGTGGTCCGGCCGTGCCTTCCTTGATTTTTTTCCCGATGACTTCCGCCCTTTCCGCGGCTTCATCAGCATGGACCGAAGTAAAAGCGTTTATTTCCTGATTTTTTCTAGAAATTACTGAAAGGTATCCATTTACAACTTCACTGAGAGAAGCATCTCCTGAGGAAAACTTGTCACGGATACCCCGGATTGTGTTATCGTTCAAAACAGATTAACTACTGATTTTTTGTGGTGAGTGGCAGGTGTTGCGGACAAATCAGCGCTCAGCTTTCGGGTTTCTCATCCGAAGCAGGCTGCTTTTCCTTTTTTGTACTCTCCTGTTGTTCCTGCTTTTTTTCCGCCCGTTCCTGCGCTGTCGGCTCCTGTGAGCCTTTTTCGATCTCTTTCCGGATGTCGGAAGAAGCTTTCCGAAACTCAGTCAGTCCCTGGCCGAGTCCCCGCGCAAGTTCAGGAATTTTCTTGGCTCCGAAGAGGAGCAAAACAACAAGTATTATAACCAGCCATTCAATTCCGCCAAATGATCCCATAAAAACCTCAAAATTATGTAATTTCACTTCCGTGTTATGCCGTAAAATAATCAATTTTCTCTTCAGGGATAACCCCTGACAAAATTATTTTATTGTGGTGGCGTTAGGCACTTGAATTTTACAATAAATATTAGTTTATAACCCTGCAAAGTTACGAACCAGAATAATAAAACCTGAAATTATGATTTGGACCGTCGAACTCGCTGCAACTCTTGAAGATGCACCATGGCCTGCTACCCGGAACGAGCTCATTGAGTGGGCTGAAAGAAACGGTTGTCCGCAGCAGGTAATAGACAACCTGTACGAACTTGATGAGGAAGACGACACACCTTATGAGAGTATTGAAGAGATCTGGCCTGACTACATCATGAAGGAGGATTTCTTCCATGGCGAAGAAGATGAAGGATTTGACTATGACGACGTGTAACATTCTCCTTACTCCTTCCTGATTTCACTACCATTTCAATAACAGCTCGGGTAATAACCATTCAGTTACCCGCAGCTGTATTTATTTTGTAAATATTTGAAGCGTTTATTGCGTGCTATATGCTTACTTTGCTTGCTCAGCACGGCCTATGCCCTGCATCAGGAAGCATCTGCGGCTGCCCTTGTTACTGAAAAGACTGAGTCTCTTGATGAAACGGAGTATTTAGATGAAGAGGACCGGCGCATCAGAAGGGTACGCTTTATAGGCAATGAATCTTTCAGCAATGGTGAACTCCGGTCGATTGTCCGAACCAGACCAAACCGTCAGTTCCTTGGTATTCCCGGCCTGACAATCTGGTACCAGCTCAACCGGATTTCCAGTCGTCTCGGCGAGTCGGCCGCCCTTCTGGATCATCGTGTCCTTGAAAGAGATATCGAAAGGCTGAACAATTTCTATGAGTCGAGGGGTTTCCGGAATGCAGAAATCGACACCAATCTGACGATGTTTGACCGGGACCGCATTGAAGTATCTTTTATTATCAGGGAAGGTGAGCAGTCAAAAATCCGCGACATTTATTTCAGCGGCATGCCGGAAATGGGTTCAGACAGCGATCTGTTTGCATTTTTTAAAAACAGCGACCTTGTATCCGAAGCCATATCCGACACTTCTTTCCATTCCAACACTCCTTTCACCTATGAAAAGGTCGCTGAGGAACGCAACCGGATTATCAGCTATCTGCGGAATCACGGATATGCATCCGTAAACCGAGACTCGGTTTACGCTGTTGTTCGTGAAGACAATGAAAACGAGCTTGAACTCGACCTGATGTTCCGGATATTCCACGGCAGGACGTACCGGTTCGGGGATGTCCACATTGACCTCAGCGGACCGGACGGAGAGTTTGACAATGTGCGCTACGACACGCTGCAGGGGGAGCCGTATACCGAAGAGCCCTACAAAATAATCATCAGGGTGGATGAAAACGCAAAAACAAGATCCAGGCTGCTTGCCAACCAGATTTTGTTCAAACCCGGAACCATTTACAACAACAGCTTGTACCGAAATTCGGTCAATCAGTTTCAGAATCTGGGCATGCTTGCAGTAAATCAATTCAGCCACACAGAGGACGGGTCCCTGCCCGATTACTCCAGGGATGTGCTTCCGGTATATGTCAGGATGCAGACACTGCCCAAACACCGCATCCAAATGGACTTTTTCGGTATGAGAAGACTTGGTTTCGGAGCCGGGGCCGGTGTCCGGTATATCAACAACAACCTGTTTCGGGGTGCGGAAAACTTTGAGGTTGGCGTTCAGGGCAACTTCGAACTCGTTGGCGGCACCTTGCTGAACAGCACCGAGCTCAGTACCGCTTATACTGTGCAGCGACTCAATTTTCCGTTCCGGGCTCTCGACCAGACTCCGTTTTTTCTTAACGCCAGTACCCGTTATCGTCTCAGCTGGGCGCAAAGCCGTCAGGAAAATTTCACCATAAATGCCAATTTCCGCTTCAATAATCAGTTTGAGGTACGCCACCGGCCTCAGATGGCAAGTCTGTTTGACCTCATTGAGCTTGACTGGCTGGATGCCTCTGCTACCGCCGATTTTGAGCGAAACCTGCGTGACCGCTTTGACGATATCATTGTTGAACGCATACTTGAAGACTTCAACCCCCAGTTCAGTTCAATTGTCAGATATACCTTCCGCTATGCCAATACGGATCTGATCAAACGGAATTTCGGATTTTTCAGCGAATCATCCATAGAAGTGGGTGGCACCATTCCCTACCTGATGGACCGGCTCATCTTCGACCCGGGTGAAATCAAGGGAAATGTCCCCTCTCTGAGTCTCAGCGACAGTACTCTTACCTACAGCCAGTTCCTCAGAGTCTCTCTGGATTACAGGAATTATACCCCGGTACTTGAAAACGGAGTGTTTGCATGGCGTGCTTTTGCAGGTTATGCCTACTCTTTTGGCGAAAATGAACAGATACCCCTTAACCGCCGGTTTTTCGCCGGTGGAAGTAATGATATCCGGGGCTGGCCCCCGCTGCGGCTGGGTCCGGCAGATCTTGATGCTTCGGAGGGAGAAGTACCCATTAACGGTGGCGACATCAAAATTGCCGGGTTTCTGGAATACCGCCATACCATCTTTCATAATTTTTTAAATACCGACTGGGGCATTGCCGGTTTTACCGATTTCGGAAATATCTGGTACGGCGCCCGCAGCCCGTTTGATGAAGGCAAATTCCGGCTCGACCAATTCTATGAACAAATTGCCGTGGGTTCCGGCTTTGGCGTCCGGTTTGACTGGGATTATCTGGTTTTCCGTATCGATGTGGCCTATCGCATTCATGATCTGCAGCGGGGATGGTTCAACAACTCCAGTCCCTACTGGCATTTCGGGATCGGCCATTCCTTTTAGTTACCCAATGCCCTATTTTGTGAGAACGAGTCGAAGACTCTGTAAAACGTTTGCGTACACAGTACTGATACCCTGAATAACTTTTTTGATCAAATTACTGATTTGATTAATTGCCAGTGACCGTGCTGGCCACCCTTGCGCACTGGCGCATGTGCATACGACCTTGACATCACATATAATGCTGGAAATAAAATTTTAAAGCGGATGAAACCCAAATTCCTGAAACGGATAAAATCACAATCTGAAGTAATTTTTCAGTCCCCATTTCTGAAGAGACTATCTCACCTGGAGCGGTATGAGTTGCTGCAGCTCAGCCACCGTCGCAGATACAAGGCCGGTGAATTTGTCTACCACCAGGGAGATCCCGGCACAGGTCTCTATCTTATTGAGCAAGGTTCCGTAGAGCTGCTGTTCAAACAATCACAGGACTCTGAAGTCATTCCTCTGACCGTTCTGCATTCTCCTGAATCTTTCGGAACATTCAGCGTAGATTACCAGATCAGACGAAAAGCATCCGCCAGGTGTACCAACGACTGCATTCTCTATGGCTTTTTCATCTCCGACTACCAGACTTTAAGCAAACGGCATCCGAGAATTGCACTGAAACTTCTGGAAACCCTTAATGTGGTTTCTGTACAGCAATTTGATCTCGCCTATTCACGACTCGGCCGGGATTCCGAACCGGAGTCTTATGCCATGTTATTTGAAACCTATGACATTCCATCCGAAGAATCGGTTGACGAAAAAGTACAATAAATGAGCAGTCAGCAAGCCCCTTCCCCTGTAAAAAAAGGCCGTATACTGGATCTGGAAATTACCGCAGCTGCATTCGAGGGAAAAGGACTGGGCAAGGTGGATGATTATGCGGTGTTCGTGAAAAATACGGCACCGGGTGACCGTGTCAGAGTCCGCATCATAAAGAAAAAGAAAAAATACGCAGAAGCAGTGCTCCTTGAATTACTCTCCCCCTCTGAAGAGCGAATTACTCCAAAATGCCGCCACGCAGGCGTTTGCGGAGGCTGTACATGGCAGCATATCTCTTATGAAAAAGAGCTTGAATACAAGTCCGGACATGTAAGGGATCACTTTCAGCGCATAGGCGGTTTTAAAGATTTGCCGATGGTCCCTGCTATTGAAGCAGACCACCCGTTTTATTACAGAAATAAAATGGAGTACACATTCGGTGACCGCAGATGGCTGACCGATAGAGAGGTGCAGTCTGACGAACCGGTGGAGGACAAACACTTTGCACTCGGCCTGCACGTTCCCGGGCGCTATGACCGGATACTGAATCTTGAAGAGTGCCATTTGCAGAACCCCGTATCCTTCCGCATTCTCGACACCGTCCGCTCATATGCCCTGGACCATGACATTGAACCGTACAACACACACAAGCACACCGGTTACCTGCGCAATTTAATCATCCGGGACAGTGTGCATACCGGTGAGCTGATGGTCAATCTGGTTACCAGAGAAGATGATCCGGAGACCATAACGGCACTGGCAACACATCTGAAGCAGCAGTTTCCTCAGATTACGACCATTGTCAACACCATCAACGACACGCGCTCTCCTTCTTCTGAAGGCAGATACCGCAACATCATTTCCGGACCCGGATTTATACAGGAGCATCTCGGGCCCTGCCGTTTTCGCATTGATCCGGACACCTTTTTCCAGACAAACACTTTACAGGCGGAAAAGCTTTATGATTTGGTAATGCAGGCGTTGGGAGATACCCGGGTTTCAACGCTTTATGACCTTTACTGCGGCGTTGGAACACTCTCCATTTACCTCAGTCAAAAGGCTGATAAAGTTATCGGCATTGAGCTGCATCCGGGTGCCGTCGAAAAAGCAAAAGAAAATGCTGCAGACAATGATATCGGCCATGCCGTTTTTAAGCATGGTGATATGAAGGATATATTCAACGATGACCTTGTCGGGCAGTACGGTCATCCGGATGTTATCATCACCGACCCGCCCAGAGCCGGTATGCATGAAAACGTTATCAACCAGATTATTTCCATTGCACCGGGCAAAATCATTTATGTCAGCTGCAACAGCTCAACACAGGCCCGTGATATCGCCCTGTTGTCCGATCATTATGAATTGAAAAGCCTGCAGCCGGTCGACATGTTTCCACGGACATATCATATTGAGTCGGTAGCCGTTTTAGAAGCAAGATAAAAACTCATTCGGGAAGACTGGAAATTGAATCAGCATTATACCGGAGCAGAATTTGCAGTTCAAACAGCACCCGATCCCGTTTTCAGAACAAACAAACCTTTGTTCGCATTGTAGTACTGTCTGACCGGAAAAAATCCCGGACATACGGTCGTATAACAAAAAACAGTCCTGGAATTTCACTTCGTGACCTTCGGTTCATGTGACGATATAAATCCAAACATTTAAAAAGATGAAATGAACATGACCGGGTCGGCGCCCGGACACAAAGGCGCATGATTACATACGGTCATGACATTTCACTACGTGACCTTCGGTTCAT
>Ga0207421_10000022_pt1 | contig 153219 bp, 149 predicted proteins | sample SodLakKL_010_SED_4_FD_187542 | JGI IMG/M metagenome (GOLD analysis project Ga0207421, IMG submission 187542) | Alkaline sediment microbial communities from Lake Tanatar, Kulunda Steppe, Russia - 8KL_010_SED (SPAdes) (version 2) | ecosystem: Environmental > Aquatic > Non-marine Saline and... | reverse complement strand
TACACCACAGGACCATTTGGTTGCGGGGGAAGGATTTGAACCTACGACCTTCGGGTTATGAGCCCGACGAGCTACCAGACTGCTCCACCCCGCGATATAAACTATACTAATATTACCAACAAATAACTAAACTGTCAATGGCGGAGGAAGAGGGATTCGAACCCCCGCGACGCTCGCGCGCCCTGTCGGTTTTCAAGACCGATCCCTTCAGCCAGACTTGGGTATTCCTCCATATAAACGCATCTGATTCATTGGTGGACCCGGCAGGATTCGAACCTGCGACCGACCGGTTATGAGCCGGGAGCTCTAACCAGGCTGAGCTACGGGTCCATACATGGTAGCGGCGAAGGGAGTCGAACCCCTGACCTTTCGGGTATGAACCGAACGCTCTGACCAACTGAGCTACACCGCCGTTATTACTAAAGTGTGCAATTCTTCCCGAGGTAGGGCTGAATTCAAGGTGGCAAACCTGCCAAAGTAAGCACCTTGAATTACTTAAGCCCCACCCGTATGTACTACCATAAAAAGAACAAACATGGTGCCTAGGGCCGGACTCGAACCGGCACGGTATATAGTACCATTGGATTTTAAGTCCAACGCGTCTACCAATTCCGCCACCCAGGCATGGTGTCCCGCAGAGGATTCGAACCTCTGACCCTCTGATTAAAAGTCAGATGCTCTACCAACTGAGCTAGCGGGACATAATTTATGGTGCCGGAAACAGGAGTCGAACCCGTGACCTACTGATTACAAGTCAGTTGCTCTACCAGCTGAGCTATTCCGGCGCGTGGTGGAGGATAGCGGGCTCGAACCACTGACCCCCTGCTTGTAAGGCAGGTGCTCTCCCAACTGAGCTAATCCTCCGCAAATATGGTGGAGCCTAGCGGGATCGAACCGCTGACCTCCTGCGTGCAAAGCAGGCGCTCTCCCAGCTGAGCTAAGGCCCCATAAAAATTGGTGGGCCTGAATGGACTTGAACCATCGACCTCACGCTTATCAGGCGTGCGCTCTAACCGAGCTGAGCTACAGGCCCTCCCACCATTTAACACATAAATGCGAGTAACATTCTACTACTTTTGTTGTGGGATGTCAACAATATACCTTGAATATTTTAATGTTTAACATCCTGAGAGAAAAATTGGCTGGGCTAGAAGGATTCGAACCTTCGATGTCGGAGTCAAAGTCCGATGCCTTAACCACTTGGCTATAGCCCAAAGTGGTGGAGGGGGACGGATTCGAACCGCCGAACCCTGAGGGAGCAGATTTACAGTCTGCCGCGTTTAGCCACTTCGCTACCCCTCCAAAACCGCAAGCTTTATTCTATAACAAAGCCATAAAAAAAGCAACATTATTTTTTTAAAGGATATTTGACTTCATTTTTCTTCAGTTTTTCAGTGATAATGCTCTCGACATCAAGTTCTAAATCATGTGTGAGGGCAAGCGATAAAATCAAAATATCTGCAAGTTCCTCTTTCACATTCTGCTCATCATAGCTAACGGGACCCCATTGAAAATTTTCCAATAGTTCCGACGCTTCGATTACAATAGATTTTGTCAGGTTCTCTGGCGTATCATGATCTTTCCATCCTCGAGCATCTCTAAAATCAATAATCTTTTTTATAATCTCGTCCATTCATTTTCACCGCCATCAAATTTCGCTTGTTACCACTCAATCAATGATTTTTTTAATGTTTTTTTTAAACTTCGGTCTTTCCAACAAAACAACTCTATTGCAATTCAAGCATTGGAGTTTGACATCGGCACCATATCTGGTTATGACCCATTCATTGGTGCCACAGGCATGCGGTTTTTTCATTATTACTTTGCTTCCAACTTTTAGATTTTCTTCCATATTTTTATTCCTCTATAATCCGATTCAGCTAATATTAGGGTAGAAAGTCATTCTTTTGATGTTATATCTTCAATCACCTAACTTGTTGACTGCTGCAATCAAGTTTTCTTTAGAGTCAAACTCAATGTTTATTGCTTTTTTAGAAAAGGAGACTTTGACGTTTGTTCCCGAAAAAAGACTACTCAATTTTTCTTCAGCGTCCGTTTTTCCGGAAATTTTGTAGTTTTTCTTTTTGGACTCGCAATCATATTTTGCTACTTTATCTCTTTTTACCATGGCTTCAACTTGTCTCACCGTAAGTTTGTTGCGGACTATCATGTCTGTATAATCAATAATTTTCTTTTCATCTTTTAATTTACTTAGTACACGTGCATGACCCATATTCAATTGCCCGTTATTCACCACTTCAACTGTCGCAATAGGAAGTGAAAGAAGACCGACTATATTTGTCACATATGACCGGCTCTTACCTAGTTTTTTTGAAAGCTCTAAATGTGTCATATTCATCTCTTTCAGGATTCTCTTATAAGCGACAGCTTCTTCGATAGGAGTTAGGTTCTCACGTTGAAGATTCTCAAGAAGTGCAATTTCGGCAAGATAAATCGCATTATAATCTCGGATGATTGCCGGCACTGTTTGCCGGCCAGCTATCTTAGACGCTCTTACCCTGCGTTCTCCCGCCACCAAAACATAGCTGTTTTTCGAACGTTTTAATATGACTGGTTGGATAACACCGTGTTTTTGGATGGATCTGGCAAGTTCATCCAATGCTGGTTGATTGAATACCACTCTAGGCTGTTCAGGATTTGGATGAATTTTGTCGAGGTCAACCTCAACAACTTCTTCATTATCATGAATATTTATTTTGTTTTCTTCTATAAGATCAAGAATTTTTCTTCCTAGTTTTTCCTTATCCGCCACTGTTCATCACAACCTCTTTGGCAAGGTTTTGGTAACTGATCGATCCTTTAGAACGGGGTGAATATTCTGTGACAGGTAAACCGTAGCTAGGAGCGACAGACACCTTGACATTGCGGGGGATAATGGTTTTAAATACCTTTTCTTTAAAGTAGGTTCTTACCTCGTTGATCACTTCGTAGCCAATATTGCTCCGAGTATCAAGCATCGTCAGTAATACGCCCTCAATTGTTAGTTTTCTGCTGCTGAACTTAAGTTTCCTCTGTATCAGTCTGATGGTATTCAACAGTTGGGTTAAACCGTCAAGAGCCAAAAATTCACACTGAACCGGAATTAAGACACTATCGGCTGCAATCAAAGCATTCATGGTGATGATTCCTAACGAAGGCGGGCAGTCGATAATAATGAAATCGTAGTCATCTCTAACAGACTCCAGCGCATTCGAAAGAATATAATCTCTGTTATCGTTTTCCAATATTTTGGTCTCTATATTGGCCAGTTCAAACCTTGCTGGAACAATATCGACTTCGACACTATCGACTTTCTGGATAATTTTATCCAACTTAATTCCATTTGTGAATATGTCGGCGACGGTATAAGTCAAACTTGACCTGTTTATGCCCATGAAGGTAGTTGCATTAGCTTGATGATCGATATCAACCAGAAGAATTTTTTTTCCCATATAAGATAAAGAACTAGCGAGATTTACGCTAGTTGTAGTTTTTCCTACGCCACCTTTTTGATTGCTAATAGCCAATATTTTACCCATGACGCACCTCATAGTCCTATCTATCGATAGATACATTTTATCATAATCAAATAGAAAATTCATCCGCAGTCGGATAAAGTTATCCACAGAAAATGTGGATAACTTCTTTTTTATCGTAATAAGCTCATAAATGTTCCTTAAATAGCTTTTCATTCTGTAGGAAGAAGTTCATATCTTCATAAGAAATGAAGTCTCTGAACAGTTTTGACTGCAGCAAATTTTTTACTTCCTGATGCGATAATATTTTATTCACTCTCCCCCACTTATCGAATTGAGTTATCTCTGTTGTGAGGAATTTATAAATCATCGCAAGACCCAAAATCCTGTTGGTCTTATTGCTGAACATCTCATCAAGGTGCTGATTATAACGTTTTATCTTTATTTTGAGTCCTTCTTTATGCAAACCAATAAACTCGAATAATACCGTATTTAAATCATTATTCTTGTTAATAAGATAATTGTTGAATTGTTCTGCATATTTTATCGCAGTTGGTGACGCATTGTTTTTTTCAAGAATTGATGTGATATTTTGTTTGTGTAAAAAGAAGTAATACTCAATGATTTCTTCAAGGTTTTCAATTTTTTTATCCATCTCTGCATTGATGAGTAAAGAAATCCTTCTCACGGATTCTTGAAAATCAGCTCTTTCATATATCGGTGTGATTTGATCACGTTCTTCAAGTTCACTAGTATATCTCAATGTATAGGACCGGAAGATATCATTCGCTTTTTGAGTTTTCAAATATTCTTCATTCAGTTTCTCATTCATGCTTTCAGTCAATATAAAATGAATCAGATAAACCACAAAGAAACCGATGAGAATCGATTGATATATGATTGGCCCCAATTGCGGAATTGTGTCTGTAATCGTAGAAATCAAATTCTCATCTGTTTGGATGTAATAGAGTCCGTAGGCCGTCAATACCCCCCCATAAAGAATATACGTAGTTATGTCTTGGTAGAATATGATTACAGTAAGAGTGATGAAAAGCAGAAGATATCCATATAGTTGACCTGAACCACCCACATAATAGACTGTAAGGCCAAGAAAGGTATAGATGCTGAAATGCATAGCCAACCGGGATTTATCAAGAATCAGCATTAAAAATGTGAGAGAGAACAATGCGACAAAAACTAGTGGTACTACAATCTTGATTGTCAGAGCAAAATCTTCAAAGAACGATATCGGGACCGTCATCATACCGAAAATAAGAAGGAAAATCATAACAAGTGAGACTTTAACCTTCAATGCCTCGTTCAGCGTGAGAAACTCGCTACTTCTAACTTTTTCTATGAGTCTTTTCATGATTTCACCCTCGAGAGCGCGATGTCTCTTGTGGCCTTATCAAATTCGGCATCGTTTTTCAAAAAGATATCCAAGATTTTGTCATCGACAAGATGTCTGACTTCTTCGCTCTGGATTGTTTTAACAATCTGTTTGTGAGATAACGCCCTGAAGAAAGCCTTGTCTATCCTCAATAGAGCATAAAAGACAGCGAAAGCAATAATTTTGGTTTCCAGATCATCTTCTCTTTGATTCAAAGACGGTTGATTCTTTTCAGTCAGCAGTTCCTTTTTCTTAAGCTGTATCCTTTCTATCTGTGCCGCTTTCAAAGCGGTGAAGGATATCTTATTGTAGATAGAGAGTTCTAGCTGTTTCAACTCCTCTAAATCGGCTTTGTTGTAGTCTGGGTATTTGTTTAGAAGTGTTGCTTCTTTGCTGTCTTTTAGTTGTCTTAGAAGTCGGATGCGTTCATGAAATACATTTTCCACCCCGATGGCTTTTGATAATGCTTTCGAAAAAGATTCCAAATGGTTATAATATTCATCAACATTCTGTTTAGATCCACTATATTTTTCTTGAAGGTCGAAGAAAATATCCATATGCTTGAATTCTTGTTCCTTAATCTGGGCAACCTGTCTATAAAAATGCAGTTTCCTCTTGATCAAAACAAAAGAAGAGATCGATAACAAAGCAACAAAGATGGTGAGAAATGCAAGAATATAGAGCGCGCTGGGTGAGAGTGTATGCGCTATTTCAAAAATATCAGGGAACTGACTGACAATGAAAATGCCTGAAACAAGCAAAAGAATGCTGTTCATAACAGCAACCTTCAGATCGTGATAGATCGATATGATTGCGTAACTCAAAAATAAGACTGTGAAAATACTCGATGATTGGATATCAAGAACGAGGCTAACCGATAAAAGGTAAACGCCCAATGTTGTGATGTACATGGATAGCTTAATATTTGGTAGAAGGTGGCTATAGATGTAGAAACTGCTATTGATCGCAATTATAAACGTGAAGACAAGAAAATACACAACAATGTCAAGAAGCGCCACTTCAACAAGATACAACACACTTGTGATTGGGAAAATAAGAAGAAGTAAGATGATGTTGACAAACAGTGTCCGTGTCCTTAAGTGGTCATGCTCAATCTTACGCACTTGTTTGGTGATTTCAGAATCCGCTACGCCTATTGTTTTGGGGGCCATCAGAAACCTCCTTGATCAAAGTGGTCTGGATTTGATTTTTTTGAATTTTCTAGGATATCCGTCGGGTGTTTCTTCAATTTTCTTCACGGCAATCAGGGCTCGCTTCTCCTTGATAAGAGTGAAGGTCTCAATCCTTTCAACTTCACTTCTTAAAATCCTGAAAGAATTCGCGCTGCGTTTCAGTTCTTCATTATAATTGGATCCTTTATAAGCGACAAAATAGCCACCGATTCTCACAAAGGGTAAGCAGAGTTCGCTCAGGATGTTCAAACTCGCTACAGCCCTTGCTGTTACCAGATCATAAGCATTTTTACGGTCATGTTCTTCGGCTCGTCCATGAATGAGCTCGACCTCGATTCCTAGTTCATCTGTCAGTAATCTTAAAAAATCAATGCGTTTTCTTAAGGCATCAATGATTGTGAGCTTTATCTCGGGAAAAAGAATCTTAAGGGGAATTCCGGGAAAACCGGCACCACTTCCTATGTCGAGCATTGTCTGATCAGAAATATCAATGACTCTCGTCATTTCAAGCGAATCCAAAAAGTGTTTCGTGTAGACTTCCTCTTTATCCGTCACCGCTGTCAGATTGATTTTTTCATTCCATTCGATAAGGCGTTTATAGTATGTTTCAAACAACGACAGCTGTTTTTCTGTTATTTCAAGTCCTGATCTGTTCAGAATGTCAAGTTCTCTTTTCACATATATCACCTTGGCTACATTCTATCATACCCGGACCGGCTTTTGAATAAAATAAACCAGGCTTCCTCCCTTAATCGAGCTTCAAGGAGAGGCGCCTGGTTACTGTTATGGTTATCTTGTCTTGAGATAGAGACTCAAGATTGCGATATCACTTGGGTTGACACCACTGATTCTGGTCGCCTGTCCCAGTGTGATCGGCCGGACGGTCTTAAGTTTTTCCCTGGCTTCATGAGCCAGATTGCTGATGTTGTCGTAATCGATATCATCAGGTATCCTGATATTTTCCTGGTCAATGAGTTTCTGAGCCTGCTTATGGGCTTTTTTTATGTATCCTTCGTATTTTATATCGATTTCAGCCTGTTCATAGATTTCTTCGGAATATTCAGCGCTCTCATCGAATTGCAGAATGTGGCGAGCTTTTATTTCGGGACGTTTGACAAGGTCATAGAATGACACTTTGTCTTTTATCGCTGTAGAACCGATGCTCTCCAGCTTGGTTTGAACATCCGCTCTCGGATAAAGGATGTGGTCACGTAATTGTTTTTTCAGGGTATCGATCGCGGTCATCTTATCTTTGTAAAGTTCATATTTCCATGAAGCAAGAAGACCAATGGCATTTCCTTTTTCCATCAAACGGGCATCGGCGTTATCATGACGTAACAAAAGTCTGTATTCAGCTCTGGAGGTTAGTAGCCTGTAAGGGTCGGTGGTTCCCTTGGTCACGAGGTCATCAATCAATACACCAATGTAGGCTTCATCACGTCTCAATATTAACGGTTTTTTGCCATCAAGACTCAATACGGCATTGATACCAGCCATCAGTCCTTGACCCGCGGCTTCCTCATAACCGCTGGTGCCGTTGATCTGTCCCGCTAGGTACAGATTCTTGACCGGTTTGCTTTCAAGTGTCGGCCACAGTTGTCTGGCGTCAATCGCATCATACTCTATCGCATATGCGTATTTCGTGATAACCGCATTTTCCAGGCCCGGAATGCTTTTTACCATTTCCTCTTGAATGTCTTTGGGCATAGAGGTTGAGAATCCCTGGATATAGATATCATCGCTGAACTGGCTTTCGGGTTCAAGAAAAATCTGGTGTCTTTTCTTGTCTTTGAACCTGACGAGTTTATCTTCGATCGACGGACAATACCTGGGGCCCACTCCTTCGACAACGCCACTATACATGGATGATTTGTCGAGGTTGTCCTCGATAATCGTGTGGGTTTCGGGGGCGGTGTAGGTGAGGTGGCAGGGGAACTGCGCTTCAGTGTCGTATTGTTCGTCGTTGTAGAATGAGAAGTGTCTATGGATTTCATCCCCTGGATGCGTTTCTGTCTTGGTGAAATCGACACTGCCACGACTGACACGGGGCGGTGTGCCCGTCTTGAGTCTCGATAGGGTGAATCCGAATTCTTCAAGCTGTGGACTGAGCCCCAGCGAGGGTTTTTGGTCTTCGGGACCCTGGGATATCTTTTCGCTTCCGATCAGAACTTTGCTGTTGAGAAATGTTCCGGTCGTCATGATGACCTTACGGGCGAAGTAGGATTTCCCGCTATGTGTGTTGATTCCCTTGATATGTTTTTCTTCGACAATCAATGACTTGACGTAGTCTTCTTTGACCTCGAGGTTCTCCTGATTCAGAATTGTTTCTTTCATTCTCCGGGGATAGAGGACTTTGTCGGATTGGGCCCGCAATGCCTGGACGGCAGGACCCTTCGAACTGTTCAAGAGTCGCATCTGTATTTGGGTGCGGTCCGCGTTCAAGGCCATCTCTCCGCCTAAGGCATCTATCTCGCGCACGACAATGCCTTTGGCAGGTCCGCCGACAGATGGGTTACAGGGCATAGCGGCAATATAATCGATATCGCCGGTGACCAACAGGGTCTTCTTATTCATTCTTGCGGTGGCCAGCGCAGCTTCACTACCGGCATGCCCCCCGCCAATTACAATCACATCATACATGGCTATCACCTTTTTCACAGTCATTTTATAACTATTTTACCGAATAGTAAACTGTTTGACGATTATATTTGAAGGACTGACGAAAAAACTTCAGTTGATTGTTCATAGAGCACAATCACGCACTTCGATCATCAAAGATCAACATGACTGACAGTCCTGAATATTAAAATCTCCCATCATGCATCCCCACTCACATAGACAGAAGGCTTAAGGCTGCTCCGTTCCCGGCCTGACCTGGTTCACCACTACCTATTGAATGGGGATGCATGATAGGAGATAATCTTACCGCATATACTATAACTCAAATTCCTTCTTTCGTAAAGTAAAAAAGAATTTTTTCAGTATGTCGGCACACTCATCTTCCAGGATACCGCTTCTTACCAGCACTTTATGGCTGTAATTACCTGAAAACACATTGATTCCGGAAGCACGGGATCCGTTTTTATGATCCTCGGTCCCATAGACAACGGTATTTATCCTGGATTGGATGATCGCACCAGCACACATCGGACAAGGTTCTAACGTCACATACATCGTGCAATCTTCCAGACGCCAGGTACCAGTATTCCTAGATGCATCCTCTATCGCGAGCATTTCCGCATGGGCTTTGGATAATTGCTGTTGTTCTCTTTGATTGTGGCCCCTGCCGATGACCTCGCCGTCTTTCACAATGATGGCGCCCACGGGGACTTCGGCTTTGACGAATGCTTTTTGTGCTTCATCGAGTGCTAAACGCATGTGCTTAATGTCATCAGGCATCTTTCAATTTCCCTTTCAGCGGTTTGGGTTTACGGTACACCTTATGGCAATGACGGCATCTGGCTTCATATGATTCTTCCGCACCGATAAGGACGATAGGATCGTGGTATTTGGCCGGTTTACCATCAATGATTCTTTGCGTCCTTGTGGCTGGTGCGCCGCACTCCAGACAGACCGCGGATAGCTTAGTGACATATTCCGCCATCGAAAGCAAAGTCGGCATCATCGAAAAAGGCTCTCCCCTGAAGTCCATGTCGAGTCCGCTGACAATCACTCTTTTATTGTTGCTGGAGAGATAGTCGATAACCTTGACGATATCGTTATCCAGGAATTGAACCTCATCAATTGCGATGACTTCAGTATCGGTCGTAACAAATTCAAAGATATCGGCCGCTTTGACGATATTGATTGAACGGGCCTTGTTCTTGTTGTGAGAAGTGACTTCGTCATCTCCATAACGGTTGTCCAACGATGGCTTGAAGATAATGATTTTCTTTTTCGCATACTCGAGTCTTTTGACGCGTCTTAACAGTTCTTCGGTTTTGCCTGCGAACATCGGTCCTGTGATGACTTCGATCCAACCTTCTTTTTGTTTCAATCTCATGACGTACCCCCTAAATAATAAAAGGCCACAAATGTGGCCTTTTTTTGTCGATTATTCCTCGTCTTTGTCTTTTAAGCCATAACGCTGTTTGAAACGTTCGACACGACCGGCAGTCTTACCGTGTTTTTGTTTACCAGTATAAAAGGGATGACAGTTTGAGCAGGTATCAACCTTGACCTCATTCAGGACCGAGCCAGTTTCGAATTCGGTTCCGCAAGTCGTGCAGACGACTTTTACCTTTTTATAATCTGGATGAATGTCTTTTTTCATGTTTAATTCTCCTTCCGCCATGATTATTACATCATAGTAAGTAAACGCGTAATGATTATAACAAAATATACAGTCTAGTGCAAGTGTTAATCCCACATATTTATAACCGGTAATCCATTAGCATTATCAAGGGGTTATGTTATAATTGAGCTGTAGTTGAAGGAGGGTTTCAAAATGCGGAAAATCTCGCCTGATATAATTACCGAAAAAGTGCGTGATGCTTTGATTAAATCAAATTATTCACTTGATGATTCTTTTGTGGGTCTCCTAAAAAAGGCGAGGGACAAGGAATCAGACGACCTCTCCAGATCAATTCTTGATGACATCCTTGAAAACCAAGAGATTGCAAAAACTTCCAATATCCCGCTTTGTCAAGACACCGGCATTGTTGTTGTTTTTGCCCAAATTGGCAGGGAAGTCTTGATAGAAGGGGATCTGGATGAATTTATCAATGACGGAGTACGACAGGCCTATGATGAAGGTTATCTCAGAAAATCGATTGTGGACCACCCTTTTGAACGTAGAAATACAATGGACAACACCCCGGCAATCATCCACACGAAGATTGTCGAAGGCGACAAACTCACTTTGACCATTGCTGCCAAGGGAGCCGGCAGTGAAAACATGAGCAAAGTCATCATGCTCAAGCCGACTGACGGGGTGAAAGGTGTCAAAGCCGTCGTGAAAGATGCCATTTTCAAAGCCGGTGGAAAGCCATGCCCTCCAATTATTGTCGGCATAGGCATCGGGGGAAATCTTGAAAAGAGTGCGCTACTGGCCAAGGAAGCGCTTTTTAGGGACCTGGACGATAAGAATAGCGATGCCTCTTTGGCCAAACTTGAACAAGAACTTTATGAAGAAATCAACGCACTCGGTGTCGGGCCGATGGGCGTCGGTGGCGATACAACCTGTCTCGGTGTTAAAATCAATACCTACCCGATGCACATCGCCTCTTTGCCCGTGGCAATCAATATCCAATGCCACGCAAACAGACATGAGAGGGTGGTCATATGAAAAGACTTCATCCGCCGGTGTCCGAAGAAACATTGAGGAGTTTGAAGGCAGGCGAAAAAGTTCTAATCAGCGGAACAGTCTATACCGCTAGAGATCAGGCTCATATACGCCTCATCGAGGAGAAGAACCTTCCCTTCGATTTGAAAGGTGCAGTCATCTACTATGTCGGTCCCACCCCGGCAAAGGAAAATCAGGTGATTGGTGCCGCCGGCCCCACCTCGGCTTACCGCATGGATGAACTTGCTGTTCCTCTCATGAAGAAAGGTGTCCGAGTTATGATAGGCAAGGGGGACCGCAGCAAGGCTTTCCAGGAAGCCATGCAGAAACATAATGCCGTTTATATGATGGCTGTTGGCGGTGCGGGTGCGCTACTCGCAAGCAGAATAAAACGGAAAAAACTGTTGTTATACGAAGAACTAGGAACCGAAGCGGTCTATGCGTTGACCGTTGAGGATTTCCCTTGTTTTGTCGCTTATGATTTGCACGGAAACAGTATTTTCGCAGGAGATCGAAAATGAGTGATCTCAAGCGTAAGAGTTTAGAACTCCACAAAAAATACAGAGGAAAGATTGAAATCAGGAGCAAAGTTGCTCTGAAAACGATGGATGATCTCGCATGGGCCTACTCGCCCGGTGTCGCCGAACCATGTAAAGCAATCAGTAAAAACAAAGAAGATGCCTACCTCTATACCTCCAAGTCAAACATGGTCGCCGTGGTGACAGATGGTAGTGCGGTACTTGGCCTCGGCGACATCGGTCCCGAAGCGGCACTTCCTGTCATGGAAGGCAAGGCGATTCTTTTCAAAGAGTTCGCTGGTGTTGATGCGTTTCCCTTATGCCTCGACACTAAAGACCCCGAAGAGATTATCAGGGCCTGCATGATTATGGCACCTTCCTTTGCGGGAATAAATCTCGAGGATATCGCTTCCCCGAAATGTGTTGAAATCGAAAGAGCCTTGCAAAAACGCCTTGATATACCCGTTTTTCATGACGATCAGCATGGAACCGCGATTGTCACTGCCGCCGCACTGATAAACAGCTGCCGGCTTACAGGCCGTGACATTGAAGACCTCCGGGTGGTAATCTGTGGAACCGGAGCGGCTGGTTGTGCAATCACAAGGATGCTCAAGACCCTTGGGGTGAAAACCATCCACGGATTCAACATAGACGGTACCGTAACCAAAGCCAAGATATCACAATACGACTTTGTCATCAAGGAACTTCTCGAGTCAGGTATGCTCGATGACCCCGGAACCTCTGACACTCTTGAAGAACTATTGACAGGTTCCGACCTGTTCATCGGTGTCTCCGTGGGGGACATCGTCACACCGGCCATGATTAAGAAGATGAATAAGAACCCGCTTGTTTTCGCTCTTGCGAATCCCACACCCGAAATCGATCCGGTGGTCGCAAAAGAAGCGGGCGCCAAAATCATCGCCACCGGCAGAAGCGACCATCCCAACCAAGTGAACAATGTGCTGGCCTTTCCCGGCTTGTTCAGAGGTGCGCTCGACGCGAGGGCCGCAAATATCACCGAACCAATGAAACTGGCGGCCGCCTATGCCATCGCGGATATCATACCCCGTGATGAACTATCTTCTGATTATGTCATCCCTTCACCCTTTGATAAACGTGTTGTCAAATCAGTAGCCAAAGCGGTCATCGATGAAGCGGGAAAATCCACTGAAGGTAAAAAATAAAAGCGTCTTCTTTACAGGCTCTCACTCAAGGTGAAACCGGTAAAGAAAGACGCTTTTTTCATTCGGAATCGAAAGTGATAAGATGCAAGACCGATACCAAATCATCAGTCGATGTCACCGCGACGCCAGAGGGTGTTATGTGGTAAACGGCTTCTTCTGAAAAGACTGTTCTATACACGAATGGATCCATGTTGTGAATCTCCGCAGGAAGATCGATTGAATCAATCTCTGTGAACGACAAGGTCTCCTTATCGAAATCATAAATCGACAAACTGGTATAGAAATTAATCTGCTTATCCTGTTGTGTCATGGAGATCGTGGGAAACAGCAACAGGTTTTTTTCATCGATATAAGGCATGTCCTTGATTCTATAATAGTCGCTGAAATAAGAGAGGCGGTAAGAGGTACGCATGAGTCTGTTTTCAAACAATGGCTCATGTCCGTTTTCGGCTTGTTGGAAGATGGTTACTGCCACATAATCGCTTCTGATATCCATACCGACCAGGAATGCATTCTGTTCACTGAATATCACATTTTCAGGCATCAATGCGGTGGTTCTGCCCGCCTGCAGTGTTATTTCTGTTGCGCCGAAGTCCAGTACATTCATCCGGCTTTCACCGGTATCCAGATAAAGCGTATTATTGAAGAAACTGATTCGTTCAATCCTGTCAAAGGCAGTGGTACTCGCCTGGGAAACGAGATTCAGGCGGTCATCCAAACGATGGACCGTCAGGGTATCTTCATTATTCATGTTGAATATCAGAACCATATCGTTTTTGCAGAAAATCGCATTTTCTCCCAACATCGCGCCTTCGACAATCTTGGTGCGGAAATACATCGGGTTACGGTTACCGATATTGAACTTCGTCACAGCCGTACGGTGTGTTTCAACCGGGTTTTGCATTTCCATATAGTTTGCGATTGTTCTGAATTTGTAACTTTCACTTAAGAAATAGACACCATCGCCCTCGATTACCACTTGGTTATCTTTACCGGTGAGTGTGGTTTCCATCGAGTAATTTCCGTTTTTAGGATTTATGCTATAGATTGTCAATAGGTTGTTCGGTTCAGTTCCCTCGATGTAGCGGATATTCGAGTAAAGTTGTCTCTCTGTTTTATCGTCATGTGACAAAGTAGGCAGAAAATCATCTGAATCAAACCCAGACCATTCAAATGGAAGATACTGATTCGCAACAATGATAATTCTGCCGGCATTTGTGCTAAGCGCTTTGAGGCTTCCCGACAACCTGTAGCTGTCAACAAGTTCCAAGGTTTCTCCTATTTCATAGACAGCTATGCGCATGTGAGGCTGTCGGTCATAAAGCATCAAATCGGAGTCAATGTTTTTTAGATCAATAACCTTTGTCATTGCCAGGACCAGCTGCCCCTCATCGACATAGAGGCCTTTGATTTCATAGTCGGTCTCAGGATAAAGCGTTTTCAGATCAATGGTGCCGTGGTGGGCACTATCGACACTATTTTTGCCTATGATGTTGATCCCATCCCCGGAAACGACAAAAATGAACTCTTCGCTTGAGGCTACGTAGTCGAACGCTCCTCTGATGGCCGCTTCCTGGGTATATTGTTGCCTGAGAGGCGAGACGGTTTCGTCCTGTGGATCCCTCAGGGACATCGAATAAAATTTCCCGTGGAATGACTCATAAATGTTCTTCAGGTCATCACGGGAGGTCACGTGATTGATATGGTCATCATAAACGACCGGGCTGCGGACAAAGGCCATGATGAAGACAATGGGCACCAGCAATGGAATGGCGACCTTCAGTATTTGTTTGGTGGAGGGTTTTTTCCTTTTGAAAGAACTGAAATTTCTAAGTTTTCCTTGTTTCAGGTTCAGACGTTTGTTAAACAGAAACTCTTTTGTTATAATCCGGAACATGAACACAAAAACCATGATAGAGGCGATGACAATGCCTATAATCAGAAAGTTATTGTATAGAAACTCGAAAAGTGCGATCATCGCAATCACCTCCTATAGATTCAGAGCGTCCTTGAATGCCTTGTAGTATCGCCGGTTCACTTCCACTTTGTCGCCGTTTTTCATCAGCAAAAGCAACTTGGAGTTGAAGGCTGGTTTGATGTAGTCGATTCTGTTGATATTGACGAGGGCGTACTTGCTGACGCGGATGAAATATTTGTTCTTGAGCATTTCTTCCAGCTCATAAAGCTTCATTTTGACAGTGAACTTGTTTTTCAGCAACACCGCCATGACTTCCTCATCTTCGATGATAAAATAGTGAATGCGTCTGGACTCGATATGTTTCAGGCCTTCTTCACTCTCTACTGTGATGTAGATGTCTTCGCCTTTCGCAATCGAATCGAGCATCCGGTTCACTTTTTCAGCGTTTTCTTCAGAGAAGACGATATTGATCTTGTCTTCTTCGATTTCTTCTTTCTGGGTTGTCACAACGTATTCATATTTCTTGCTGTCTACAATCTTCAAGATGTTTCGAATACGTGCCCGAGACTCTTTGGGAACTTTTAGTTTGAACATCGGAACCTCCTCGGACGCTATAAGAATAACATTTCTACGATAACGTCACATCATCTAAGCGTATTGTACATTAATTTCAGCGTAAATTGCAGTCTGTGAAAAGCACACCATTCTCAAAGTCTTTTAAATACCGGTAAAGCTTTGAAACAGGTAATCCCATAACCGTGTGGTAATCGCCTTCTATGTACTTTACAAAACGAGCGCCATAGCCTTGGATCGCGTAGGAACCGGCTTTATTGAAGGGTTCTCCAGTGGCCACATAGTCCTCGATTTCCGCATCGGTCATCGGGTTGAATACAACTTTTGTCTCACTATGGAATGTGACGGACTGTCCGTTCAAGTTCAATGCGCAACCGGTAATCACTTTATGTGTTCTTCCGCTCAGCAATTTGAGCATTCGAAAAGCATCGTCCCTGTCTTCTGGTTTGCCCAGATGCACACCATCAATGTAGACGATGGTGTCCGCCCCGAGAATCATCCGGTCCGGGTAGTCTTTCAAAACCGATCTAGTCTTAGAAAGCGCCAAAGCCATAATGGCTTCTTCAGGCCGCATGGTCAAATCGATGATTTCATCGGTCTCGACCGAAACACTTTCAAACTCATACCCCGTCAAAGATACAAGCGCTCGGCGTCTGGGGGATTGGGATGCCAAAACAAATTTTTCATCGTTCATGAGAAACACCTCTTTTGTCATTAATATCATTATAACACGTGTGAACCATTAATTTCACGAACAGGAATTTCCAAGTGTTCTATGTTATAATGATAGATGGTGATGAGAATGATTGATATTGTCGAAAACATAAGAGAACAAAGCTATTTCGAGGAACATGAAAAAGTCGTCATTGCCTTGAGCGGCGGCGTTGATTCCATGGTCCTTCTCGACGTTTTGAAGAGGCTCGGACTCTCCATCATCATCGCACACGTCAATCACAATGTCCGCAGCGAATCCGCTGATGAGCTTGAATTCCTACGGTTGCTGGCCGAAAAGGAAGGATACACATTCGAATCCCATGTCATAAAGGAAAACATTCCCTCGAATTTCCAAGCGACCGCAAGAAGGATACGCTATAATTTTTTTCACCGGATTGCGCTGAAAAACAGGGTGCGTACCATTGTTCTCGCCCATCACTTAGACGATCAGGTGGAAAACTATTTCATGCGGCTGATCAACAACCATGACACCTTGACACTGAAAGGCATGCAATCAGTTGAGATAAGAGATTCACACCGGATTGTAAGACCTTTTTTGAACCTTCGCAAGGAAGCCATCAGACAATACGCCACCGAAAATGACATCCGCTATTTCGAGGACAGGAGCAATCTCGACAAGTCCTACACGAGAAACCGGTTCAGGCATGACATCCTTCCCATGTTGACAAAGGAGAACCCCCGGCTCCATGACGCAATCAAAAACCACATGGACGCAATCGCCGATTTTGAGGCGCTTGTCGGTCATGAGATAAATAGACTCGACAATAAATGGGGTTCCGTGGTACCGGTCCCGGAGTTTTTGACCTTGAGCGATACAATCAAAAAACACTATCTGCTCAACAAACTTAAAATGATTGACGGTGAAGCTCACCTGTCGGAAAATGAACTTGAGACCATTATCGACCAGATTGGTGGTCTAAGCAACTTCAAATATGATATAAATGAAAGTGTTATTCTTCACAAGGAATATGACGTTTTCTTTCTAACTGAAAAAGGTGACAGAAAAGATGTATACATCTCGATCAATGGTCCGGGAGAATACCATATACAAAAAGATTGTCTCTTCATTGTTTCTCATGATAAAATAAGTCATAAGACTTCAAAATGTCTCGAGTTATGGTATAATGATAGCGTATTTCCCTTATATCTTAGAAACAGGTCATCCGGAGACTATATGACATTCAGCTATGGACGAAAAAAAGTCAAGAATCTTTTGATTGACATGAAAATATCACCTTATGAACGAGATCGGCTAATTTTGCTTGCGAAGGGGAAAGAAGTGCTATGGATCCCTGAACTGGACATAAGATCCAAGCAAGAAAGCGGCACGAAGAAAATCCATATCGCTATGCTTTGCGATAACAATAATGACATGTAGTCGTATACCAAGGCAAACTGCTTATTTTAGGCCTTTAAAGGGTTTAGCCCTTGAGGCCGTTTCTTTAGAAAAATACTTGTTCACCAATAAGGGATAAATTTGATTGAGGAGTGACAATATGACACAAAAAAGACCAACACCCCCACCGGACTCAAAAGCGAACAAAATCGGTAATCTGATTGTCATGATGCTGATTTTGCTTTTCGTGTTCATGGCCATTTGGATGTTCCGTACCACCAATGATGAGCCTATAGAATTCACCTACGACGAGTTCATGACCGAGCTTGTCGAAAACGAGAACGTCGAATCAATCCGTTCCACCCCGATTTCGGGCGATGTCAACCAAGGATCCTTTCTGCTCGAGGGAACCCTTGTGGATGGTGACGAATTCTATCTCGATATTCCCACCCGGGACCTGCTGAACAATATCATCGATATCGCATTGGGCATGGATATCGAATACAGTCACGAAAGAGGGGCCACGTATACCTTCTGGAATATCCTGCTCATCTTGCTACCGATTATCCTGATTATCCTGTTCATCGGATTCTTCATGCGTAGCAGTGGCGGAAGCAACAAAGCCTTTGATTTCGGAAAAAGTAAAGCGCAGCTATCCAAAGGCAAAACAACCACCTTCAAGCATGTCGCCGGCCTTGATGAAGAAAAAGAAGAGGTCAAGGAACTGATCGACTTCCTCCAAAACCCCAAGAAGTACATCAAGCTGGGTGCACGCATCCCCAAAGGCGTCTTGCTCGTAGGGCCGCCGGGTACCGGTAAGACATTGCTCGCCCGCGCTGTCGCGGGTGAAGCCGATGTTCCGTTTTATTCAATCAGTGGTTCCGACTTTGTCGAGATGTTCGTCGGTGTCGGTGCCTCTCGTGTCAGGGACATGTTCAAAAAGGCCAAACAAAGTGCACCATGTATCATTTTTGTCGACGAACTCGACGCCGTCGGTCGTCAACGTGGGGCCGGCATGGGCGGCGGTCACGATGAACGTGAACAGACACTCAACCAGCTCTTGGTCGAAATGGACGGTTTCGGAATCAATTCCGGAATCATCGTCATGGCCGCCACAAACCGGCCCGACATTCTAGACAGCGCCCTTTTGAGACCCGGACGTTTCGATAGACAGGTCACAATAGGACGTCCTGATATCAAAGGTCGTAAGGCAATCCTCAGAGTCCATGCGAGAAACAAGAAAATTTCGGATGACGTCACGTTCGACGAGATTGCCAGAAGGACACCGGGGTTCACCGGTGCGGACTTGGAAAACCTGATGAATGAAGCCGCTTTGCTGGCCGCCAGGGAAAACAAAAACGCCATCGAACTCGAACATATCGATGAGGCGGTCGACCGTGTCATGATGGGACCTGCCAAAAAATCGAGAGTCTTCACTAAAAAAGAGCGGAATTTCATCGCCCATCACGAAGCAGGGCATGCCGTGCTCGGTCTGAAACTTGATAATGCCAACGTGGTTCACAAGGTAACCATCATACCCCGTGGACAAGCCGGCGGCTACAACCTGATGCTGCCGGAAGAAGAAGAAGCATTCTTGAAGACCCGTAAAGGTCTCGTGGATCAGATTACCGGACTCTTAGGCGGCCGTGTGGCTGAGGAAATCATCTTCGATGAGGTCTCTACCGGCGCACACAATGACTTCCAAAGAGCCACCGAAATCGCACGTTCCATGGTGACCGAGTATGGAATGAGCTCTCTTGGCCCCATTCAATATGAGAAACGTTCAGGCACACCTTTCCTCGGCAGAGATTACGCCACCGATAAATCTTTCTCCGATACTGTCGCACTAGAGATTGACAACGAGGTCAGAAAGATCATCAATGAATCCTATGAACAGGCGAGAGATGTCCTCAACGAAAACCTCGATCTGCTTAAACAGATCGCTGAGACCCTTCTCGAAGTCGAGACCCTGACCCGCGAGGAAATCATGGAAATTGTCGAAACAGGCAAACTGAAACGCCTCGAAAAGAAAAAGAACGATAACGACAAGCAAGACAATGAAGACAAGGACTCCGCGACAAAAGAAGATTCCGACAAAAAGAAAGAAAAAAAGGAATCCTCTTCCAAGCAATCGAAACAAAAAGACAATGAAGAAAAAGAAAATAAGGAATCAAAAGGAAACAAGGATGATTCCGACAATGACAACAAAAAAGAAGGATAAATCATAAAAGAGGATGGTTATCCGTCCTCTTTTATCCTCCACAAGGAGCGCCCATGCGATTAGACAAGTATCTCAAGGTATCAAGAATCATCAAAAGACGCAGTGTTGCCAAAGAAATCAGTGATGCGGGACGCATCAAAGTGAATGACAAGACCGCCAAGTCCAGCACGCAACTTGAAATCGGCGATATCATCACCATTCAATCAGGTAGCAAGCGTCTAATAGTCAAGGTCCTTGACTTCAAAGACTCAACAAAAAAAGAAGATGCGAAAATGATGTATAAAATAATAGAAGAGGAAAATCAATGATGCGAAAAATTCTAATACTGAGCCTGATGCTCATCACCGCTTTCACCCTTACTGCCTGTAATGACGATGAACTACCCGAAAACAGCGTCTTTGTCACAACCTATCCTGTCAAGTTTCTAGTGGAGGAGATTGGAAAAGGTATCGTTAATGTCCAGTTCGTTCCCGGTTCCCAGCAACATGGCGAGTCCATTGACTGGGCTGCCAAGGATATCATTGCCATGCAAGATTCCGACTTCCTTTTTTATGTCGGTGCCGGTGTGGACCCCTATATCGATGTGAACATTGACTCGACGTTCAAAAATCAGAATGTCCAGCTTGTGAAAATGGAAAATTACCTCGATATTCTCCATGTTCATATGATTCACGACCACGATGACCATGATGACCACGACGACCATGATGACCACGACGACCATGATGATCATAATGACCACGATGACCATGACGATCATGACGATGACCATGATACTGAATTGATGCCGGATCCTCACTTCTGGCTTGATGTATCAAGAATGATGGAAGCCGCTTCCGTCATCCGTGACTATTTGTTGCTCCAATATCCTGATGATGCACAAAAAATAGAAAGCAACTTCACCGTCCTCGACAAGCAGCTGGAGAAGTTGCACGAGGACTTCCAAAACGCTCTTTCTTCCCCGAACCGTCCAATCATCACCAATGTCAAGTTGTTCAGTTATTTCGAAGATGCCTACAATCTCGATATCCGACCATTCACTTTAAACACCCATGCGCATGAGGATGAGTCCATTCCCACGGACTTTGAAGACTTCATTCACCTTGCGGAAAACTACGATATCAAATACGTCGTGTTTGAGAAAAATGCTGTTTCTCCCGCAGGCGAGACCCTATTGAGTGAGTTGCGAAAACACAATCCAGACACGGACAGACTCACCCTTCATAACCTCGAAATGCTGACTTTTGAAGAGATACAGGTTAATAAAAACTACATCAACATCATGTATGACAATCTAGAAACGTTAATCAAAGCCATCGAATAAAGGAGTCCTAATATGCCTGAATTATCCGAACAAGAACGTGTAAGAAGAGATAAGCTGAAGCTTCTCGAAGAACATAACATCACTCCCTTTGGCGCCCGCTTCGATCGTAACTCAAACACAGAAAAAATCAAGGCATCATTCGATGCGTATACTAAAGAGGAGCTTGAAGCAAAAGAGCTTCCCACGCTTAGAATCGCAGGAAGAATGATGACGAAACGCGGGAAAGGAAAAGCCGGTTTCGCCCATCTCATGGATCAAGAAGGTCAGATTCAGATCTACATCAGAAAAGACACGGTCGGTGAAGCCGCTTTCGAAATCTTTCAAAAGGCCGACCTCGGTGACATCATCGGAGTCAGTGGAACCGTAATGAAGACCAAAGTCGGTGAGCTCTCGCTAAAGGCTGCCGAGTTCACACATCTTAGCAAAGCCTTAAGACCCCTGCCTGAGAAGTATCATGGCTTGAAGGATATCGAAGAGCGCTACAGGCGACGTTATGTCGATTTAATGACCAATGAGGATACCCGCAGAACATTCATCTTACGCTCAAGAATCATTCGATCATTCAGGCGCATCCTTGAAGAAAAAGGGTTCATGGAGGTTGAGACCCCGGTTTTACACCCCAATCTCGGTGGTGCTGCCGCAAGACCCTTCAAGACCCACCACAATGCCTTGGACATGTCTTTCTATCTTAGGATTGCTCCGGAGCTATATCTGAAACGACTACTCGTTGGTGGATTTGAAGGCGTCTTTGAAATTGGAAGAACCTTCAGAAACGAAGGCATCAGCATCAAACATAACCCTGAGTTCACCATGCTCGAGCTCTATGAAGCCTATGGTGATATGGATACCATGATGGCCCTCACGGAAGAACTTATCACCACCGTCACTGAAGAAGTGCTCGGTACGACCGTCGTCACCTACAACGAAAAAGAGATCGATCTTGGAAAAGGATGGAAAAGAGTCCACATGGTCGATCTGGTCAAGGAAAGATTGGGCATTGACTTTTGGAGAGAGGACCTCACTATGGATGAGGCCATCGACTTCGCTGAGAAAAACGGACTCGAAGTGGCCACGCACCACACCGGAACCGGTCATATTCTGAACCTGCTTTACGAAACCTACATCGAAGACAAGATCATCGAACCGACATTCGTCTACGGACACCCGATCGAAATCAGTCCGCTTGCGAAGAAGAATCCTGAAGACCCTCGTTACACCGACCGTTTTGAGATTATCATCGATGGGCGGGAATACGGCAATGCCTTTAGTGAGCTTAATGATCCTATCGATCAAAAAGATCGTTTCCTCGCACAATTGAAGGAAAAGGACCTCGGTAATGTCGAAGCAAACGAGATGGACACCGACTATATCGAAGCCCTGGAGTACGGTATGCCGCCTGCGGGTGGTCTTGGCATCGGAATCGACCGTCTGATCATGTTGTTGACTGACTCCCAGTCCATCCGAGATGTCATTCTGTTTCCCCACATGCGACATAAGAAATAATCAAAAGACACCGACATATCGGTGTTTTTTTCTTTAGCATATGTTTCGCATTCAACCACGCTTTTGTCTATAATAAGAGAAGAAAGTGAGTGATCGTCATGATAACAGATAAAATCCATAATCTCATAGGCAACACCCCGACTGTCAAGTTGAACCGTATCACAAAGGACATCCCTGCCGATATCTACTTGAAGCTTGAATGGTATAATCCCGGCGGCAGTATCAAAGATAGGATTGCCAAAAGCATGATCGAGGCCGCAGAGAATGACGGACACCTTAAACCCGGGGACACCATCATCGAACCGACAAGTGGAAACACCGGCATCGGCCTTGCACTCGTCGCAGCGTCTAAAGGTTACAAACTCATCATAACCATGCCCGATACCCTCAGTGTCGAAAGACGCAAGATCCTCAAAGGGTATGGCGCCGAGCTCATCCTGACAGACGGTGCCAAGGGTATGAAGGAATCCATCCGTATTGCCAAAGAATTGAGTGACGAACACGGGTATTTCATGCCCATGCAATTTGACAACTACAACAACCCGAAAATCCATATGGAAGCAACCGCTAAAGAAATCATCGAGGATTTCGATACACTTGATTATTTTATAGTCGGTGTGGGAACCGGTGGCACAATCACCGGTGCGGGTTCCAAATTGAAGGAACGTTTCAAAAATATCAGTATCAAGGCTGTGGAACCGAACGATTCAGCGGTTTTGAGCGGCGAAGCCGGAGGGCCCCATAAAATCCAGGGAATAGGCGCCGGATTCATACCGAATATCCTTGATACTGCCATCTACGATGAAGTCCTCAGAATCACCAATGACGAGGCCTTTGAGATGGCAAGAAAGCTCGCGAAGGAGGAAGGCCTTTTCGTGGGTATCTCTTCCGGAGCCAATGTTGCCGCGGCACTGAAAGTTGCCAAAAAGATCGACAAGAAAGCGACAATACTCACTGTTTCACCGAGTAATGCGGAACGTTATCTGTCCACCGATCTGTTCAAGGATGATAAAACCCCCGTGCTATGACGCTTCAGAAATAGAAAAAGACCGACAGCGCAACGCAAGTTGTTAATCTGTCGGTCTTTTGATTTGTTCTTTTTGGACAAGCGAGCATAAGGTTGGTGGGGTATCCTCTTTAGGAATGATCCGGGCGGGAATGCCTACAGCCGTCGCATGGTCAGGGACATCCCTCAAGACAACCGCATTCGCACCAACTTTACTGTAAGCGCCTATTTTGATGTTTCCCAGTATCTTAGAACCCGAAGCAAGCATTGCGCCCGTACAAACAGTAGGGTGCCGTTTGATGCCTTTTTCATTGCCTGTGCCACCAAGCGTAACGCCATGGTAAATCAAAACGTCGTCAGCGACGATCGCCGTCTCACCGATAACCACTCCAGTGCCATGGTCAATCACGACATTTTTTCCAATTTTCGCAGCAGGATGTATTTCCACACCGGTCAGAAAACGGGTGAAGGTACTGATCATTCTTGCTAATAATTTAAGCTTCATTCGCCACAAAAGATGCGTAAAACGGTATATCCAGATAGCGTGCATACCATTATAGGTCAATATGACCTCGAGCGCATGCCTTGTCGAAGGGTCCTTTTTCTTGATAGACTTGATATCACTTAGTATTCCCATAGCAGTTCTCTCCTAATCCTGAAAACAAAAGAAAAGGCATCCATTTTAGATGTCTTTTCCAACGATGAATGATTCTTCTGTCGACAGGTCGACATCTAGGTTCTCTGAAATCTCAACGAAGATGTCAACAATGCTCACATATTCAAAATCCAGCTGGCTGACAATGTTGTCAAGGCATTCGTTGAGTCTTTCAGCGGCATATTCGAAGCGGTCATCCCGTTCGGCAATCATGTTTTCAAGCATCGTTTCAACGTTATTGAGCTCACTGAAATCAATGCTGTCCTCATAATCCTCCAAATCGGATCTGAAATCGTAGATATACATCAGATACCCGACCAACGGTACATATTTACTGAATAGCTGACAATCTGAATCGAAGAGTTTCTCATAATAGATCCGGATAACCTCGAACTGGGTGTGTAGATAGTTTAGGCCAACTTGAAATATGGTCTTGAGATCCTCATTGAGTTCCTCACCTTCGACCGCCTGCTCATATATTTTGTTCAAAACAACATAAATGGGCTCCAAGCGGTCATAGAGCAAAGAATGGTTGGTTTTGAATTTTTCTAGGACTTCCACATTTTCCAGTTTCCAGTTGACGAAATCTTTCAGAACAATGTTGAATTGTTCCATACTATCACTTCCTAATTATGCCTTATCGACAGAACCAAACAGTTCCATCTTTTCCCTCACTACATCCATAATCGCATCAGTACCCGGTTTAAGTAGTTTTCTAGGATCAAAGCCCTTACCTTCTTTATCTTTACCGGCTTCAATATACTCTCTAGTCGCCTCTGCGAATACAAGCTGGCATTCGGTATTGACATTGATTTTCGAGACACCGTAACTGATGGCTTCCGCGACCATATCATCGGGAATTCCTGTTCCACCGTGCAGCACAAGTGGAATTTCATTCGTGGTCTCGCCGATTTCTTTCAAGACTTCCATGTCGAGACCTTTCCAGTTGGCTGGGTAGGATCCATGGATATTACCGATACCCGCAGCGAGCATCGTGACACCGAGTTTGGCAATCTGACGGCATTCCTCGGGATCGGCCACTTCACCGGTTCCGGTGACGCCGTCTTCCTCGCCGCCGATGCTGCCGACCTCAGCTTCAACACTGACGCCCTTATCTTTAGCCATTTCTACAATTTCCTTGGTTTTTTGAAGGTTTTCCTCAATAGGATAATGTGACCCATCGAACATGACACTGGAAAAACCTTCCTTGATACAGGTTTTCGCACCCTCATAGGACCCATGATCCAGATGGAGCGCCACAGGCACTGTGATGTTCAATGTTTCAAGCATTCCATTGACCATGGCCACAACCGTATTGTAGCCGACCATGTATTTCGCTGCGCCTTCGGATACCCCTAGGATAACCGGGGAATTTTTCTCCTGAGCGACCGTCAATATTGCTTTTGTCCATTCAAGATTGTTGATATTGAACTGGCCGACAGCATATCCTTCACTGCGAGCCTTTTCAAGCATGTCTTTCGCACTTACCAAACCCATATGTTTCCTCCTATTATTGAATAATTTACACTAATTATACATGAGGGCCCAATAAAAGTAAACCAAAGTAGCTCACGCTCATGAAGTTAACGCTTTCAAGAAAAAAAGCCCCTCTGGTAACCCAGAAGAGCTTCGCTTGCAATTATTCACCTGAGACGATGACATTGTTGATTCTGAGAGTCGGGCTTCCGATATAGGCGAAAGTGAATTTTAAATCCTCACCTACAGAATCCACTTGCTTTAACATATCAAGATAGTTTCCAGAGATGGTGAAAAGAGCGATCGGACGTTCGATTTCGCCATCCTTGATAAGATAACCGGTGGCTTGAAGACTGAAATCACCACTGATTGGATTGGTTCCCGAGTGAACACCCTGAAGACTGGTAATCACAAGGCCGTTATCAAGTTCGCTCAACAGTGCATCGAAAGATTCATTTCCTTTTTGGATATACAAGTTGGTCGGTGCGATCCCACCAGCAAAAGCGTTCCCGGTGGAAGTCACGTTATCCTTCTTGGCTGTTTTGAGATCGTAAAGATAGGTAGTAAGTTTACCTTCTTTGATGATTTCCTTATACTTCGTTGCGACACCTTCATCATCAAAGCTACCACTCTTGGTGCTTTTGAGTTTGAAAGGATCATCGACAAGGGTGATATTGGACGATGCGATGGTCTGATCGAGCTTGTCTTTGAGCTTGGACATTCCCTTTTGCACGGCTTCCGCTTTGAACATGCCGACGAACCCCTGCAATAGTGTCGCGCTCGCACGATTCTCGAGGAGAATATCATAACGCCCCGACTTCAATGATTTGGCACCGAGCTGGCTCACCGCCCGGTCAACAAGGTCACGTGCGATTTTATTGAGGTCGAAATCGGCGGGATCGTTGGATTGTACGAATTCAAACGAAGAGCGTGAGTCATCATCTTCTCTGGCCACACAATCAGCGCCAAGAAGCGCATTAGTCACATTTTTCGACAGATCGAGACCTTTTGAGTTCTTCAGTGTAACCTTTTTCGTCGCTTCGCCATAAAAGGCTTGCGATATCTTGATACGGTCATCAAGTTCCTTGACTTTTTTCTCAAGATCGAACGTCATCTGCAGTTTTTCATCATGAGAAAGGGTATCAAGATGGGATTGTGAAAGTTCGGGGATGTCCCTATAATCGGTGTCGCCCTCGTAGATGAAGACCGGATCGGTTGATTCGACAGCCTTAGCACTGTCTATCAATGCGGCGATCCACTCATCCATGTTGTCATCATTGATATCTTCAGTCGTCATTTTTCCCATCTTTCCATCATAGATGCCTTTTAGGGATAGACGCCTTGTATCAGCGAGCTGATGTTTATCAAGTTCACCGTTGAAGATATGAAAGTCAATTTCCTGCACTTCTTCGAGGTGGACCTGGATCGCTTCAACATTCTTTTTCTTCGCTTTATCGAACAGTAATTTGAAATCCATATCAGGCATTCCCCTTTCTTCCGCCTACGGTGATACTTGAAATACGCAGCGTCGGCTGTCCCACATCAGCGGGCACCATGCCTGACAGACTGCCACAGACCCCTTGGGCGCGCAGGAGGTTGTTTCCGACCATATCGATCTTTTTGAGTGCGTCTTTCCCCGTACCCACAAGCGTCGCTCCTTTGACAGGCTCGGCAAGCTTGCCTTCTCTGATCATATAGCCTTCCATGACTGCGAAGTTGAAATCACCAGTGGACGGCTGGACACTGCCGCCACCCATTTTTTTGGCATACAGTCCGTATTCGGTTGCAGCGATAATCTCATCGAATGTCGATTCACCGTTGTCTATGAATGTATTGCTCATCCGTGAGGTTGGTGCGTATCTGTAAGATTCGCGGCGCGCGGAACCGGTTGGTTCTTCATTCATTCGTTTTCCGTTTAGGTAATCAACCATGAAGCTAGTGAGGACACCATCCTCGATAAGGACACGGCGCTGTTGAGGACGTCCCTCATCATCGAAGTTGGAACTACCCCATGCGTTCTCGATGGTGCCGTCATCAATGGCGGTAACCAGTTCACTACCGATCTTCTCGCCTTTCTTACCACTGAAAACACTGGCATTCTTTGCAACAGAAGTTGCCTCAAGACTATGTCCGCATGCTTCATGGAAAATGACCCCACCAAAGCCGTTATCGACAACAACCGGCATGGTCGCACTTGGACATTCATCCGCATGCAGCATAGTCACAGCGATGCGTGAGGCTTCCTTGGCCGCCTCTTCGACATCAAATGTATCGTAGAACTCAAAACCATAATGACCACCAGGTGCGTTGAATCCGCTTTGCATGTCGGTATCACTCTTTGCGACACTGCTGATTCCCAGGCGGGTACGGACGCGCTCATCAGTTACGTGGATATTCTCGCTACTGGCAATCCATACATTCTGCACGATATCAGAATAATTGACATTGACTTGCTGGATTTCATCGCTGTAGCCACGCGCAGCACTGTTCGCTTTTTTTACGAGCGCCACTTTCTCCTTGATATCCACAGTGTCCGGACGTCTTTTTACTTGATGTTTTTCTCCCTTTTCAGCCTCGGGTAAGACGATTTTTTTTCTTATCCGCTCGCCTTCAAAGGATTTGGCCAGGTCAGTAGCAAGTCTCAACAAAGTCTCTTCATCCGTCTTGTTGGTGTAACCATAGACACTTTGATGTTTTTTGGCAACTCGGATTCCGATACCGAATTTATCAACATTCACGGCATTTTCAATCTTATCACTTTGAAGTGTGATTGTACTTTGAAGTGTCTTTTCCACAAAAATCTCCGCAAAATCGGCTGCGGAATCTAACGCTTTGTTTATGACACGTTCCATTGTCTGTTTCTCGATCATACAACTGTGCCTCCTTGTCATTTGAAATCATTATAACACAAAATAAAAAGCTTAAAAACATATTAAGTGCATATGTTTTTAAGCTTATCTTATTTGTCGTACTCGTCTTCGTAATCGTCCATATATTTAAGATACTTGTCTTCATCGAATTCGATTTCGTCCGGTTCGTCCTCTTCCTCGATTGTCTTGGTGCTTTCGTCGAGTTCTTTGACTTTTTCCTGTCCTTCGATAATGGTACCAAGTTCGTCATCAGGCTGAATTTCTTCTTCAATCGCTTCAGAGATGTCTTTGATATCCTCAAGTGGATCTTCTTCTTCAGATACCGGTTCGCCTTCGGCTTCTTTGATCGCTTCAGCTTCTTCTAAAGCTCGAACCCTCGCGATTTCTTCTTCATCGCGGCGACGCCTGTCCAACATTTCCTGATGGGCCTGTTCTTTTTCTTTCTGGGCTGCGATACGTTGATCGAGCGCCAGATCGGAAACTTCCTTATATTCGTTATAGAAAGAACCATCTTTCTCCCAGAGTTCAATCGGTTGGTTACTTTTCAAGTCCCAGGTATTGGCACCCGTATAGACAAATTTTGCACTGCTCGATAGTTCTGCATAGAAATCATTGAGCAACGACTGGGGTTCATCAATGCTCAAGCTCTTGCGATTGACAACTTCATCAAACAAATCATAGAGATCGACAGGTTCCTTTTTTTCTTTCAGAACAATCTCCGCAAGACTGATCAGACTCAATTCATTCACATCAATCATTCTCATGCCTCCTTCGCACGTTCGTACTTAATCATCAATTCACTGTGTCCTACAACGACATCGCCCTGTCTCAAGGTGTAGACTAGTGCGATCGTACCTTCCTTCACGAGCAACTGATGGGTCTGGATGTCAAACGTCATCGTGTTGTGATCCACTTTGTAGTCGCACGTGTGTGTCTTTCCCCTCTCGAAGATAAAATCGAAACTCGGGTTGCCGCCCCGTTGATATTCGATTCTTCTATCTTCAAGAATCAAAATATGCTTCTGGTCCTTTTCATCATGAAAAGTGAGCGTATCACCTTTCAGAGCACCAGTGGTCTCGAACGCTTGTTCCTGACCCTCCGTGCGGATGGAAAAATCAACAAAAACCTTGTGCATTCAATCACCAAAACCTTTATTTTCTGGATATGCGTATGTATTATATACTAAGTTGCTTTTTCATGCAAGGAAAAATGTGCAAATGCGCCACGAGAAAAAAGAAGCGCTTAAAGATTCGCTTCTTTATAGTCTTTTGCCAGCTCATCGAGCGCTTCGATAATCTTATCCGCGCGATCCCATGTACCAAGATTGACACCGCTTGCCATCGGATGGCCGCCACCATCGAAACGATTAGCGACTTCGTTGACCACCGGCCCCTTGCTGCGAAGACGGCCTCTGACAATTTTCTCTTCGTACTCGGCGAATAAAGCCCATACGGGGCAATCCTCGAAGACACCGAGTTCGTTCACAAGGCTTGAAGCTTCATCGATAGTGACACCGTATTTGTCTATGAGTTCGTGGGTTATCTTGATGTAGGCCACACCATTTTCCGTTTTTTTGTAGTTAAGAAGGACATAGCCCTTGAAACGTACAAGTGCTTCACTTTTCGTGTCAAGTCTCATGAAAATACTCTGTGCGTCCAATCCGAGGTCATAAAGCATGGCAACTCTTCTGAACGTATCCCCATCGACACCGGGGTATTTGAACCGTCCTGTGTCGGTCAGGATCCCCGCATAAAGCGCGGTGATTCCCTTGCTCGATATCTTGTATTCTTCCTGGAAAAGATAGAAGAGATCAAGAATAATCAACGCCGCCGCCGGTCTATTTGTGTCGACATACTCAATGTCACCAAAGGAGTTGACGAGAAGGTGATGGTCGATTTTGATTAGGAAATCACCTTTATTGTATCGTTGGTCAGCGATACGGTCGACATTCCCGGTGTCTACAACAATGACGAGGGCGCCCTTGAAGTCTTCATCTTCAAGTTTGTCAACTCTGCCGATAAAGCGGGTAAAATCGGATTCTTCTCCACTGACATAGACGGATTTTTCCGGGTAAGTATTTTCAATGATATCCTTCAGTCCGAAGGCTGTTCCCATACAGTCGCCATCGGGGCGCCCGTGCGGGAGGATGATAATGGTCTTGTACTCGATTATCTTATCATGAATCTGTGATAGTTTCTTTGTATCCATCATGTTTCAATCCTTTCAGCTATTTTGTCGAGTTCTTCTAAGATTCTGTCGGTCTCATCCCAGGATGCCACAGTACAGCCACAGGCCAGGTCGTGGCCGCCGCCGCCGAATTTTTTTGCGATATCGACGATTGGCACTTCCTTGCTTCTGAGTTCGCAAAGAATATCTTCGCTGTCGGTCTCTGTGAAATTGGCCCATATGGGGATTTCTTTAATCCCCGCCATCTGATTCACCATGCCTCTAGAAATGGTGAAAGTGCTGACGTTATACTCATTTTTAAGGGTTTTGGGATTTTTCATGTAAGCGACATTGTTTTTTGTCCACTTGAAATGGTTGATGAAATATCCCCTGAGTTTTCTTTTATTCAGGTCTTCCTCATAGACGAGGTTGTAGACTTCCTGGATTCGAGCGCCCCTTTCCACAAGATAGAGCGCCGAATCAAAGGTTGTCGCATCTGTCGCCGGATAGAGAAAGCGGCCACTGTCCGTGGTCAGTCCCGCAAAAAGATAGGTTGCGGCATCCGCATCGATTTTGAGTTTCTCATCCTTACACATCTGCACGAGCATCTGGCACGTCGCCACTTGCTCGGGATCGGAGATGAATATATCGGCAAAATCGGTCGGGTTTCTGTGATGGTCGATCACTATGGTCTCCTTGGCGTCTAAGAAACGTTGATCGCTCACCCTGTCTTTCCCCGCAACATCGAGGACAATGGCGAGCGCTTGCTCGAAGACATGGTCCTCGGGACGGTCCATGGGACCGAACATATCGTAATCTCCACCCTCACCGACAACATAAACCTTCTTGTTCTTGAAGTTCTTCTTGATGATATTCCTGAGACCAAGCTGACTACCCAGTGCGTCGAGATCGGGCTGAATATGGCGATGAATCACAATGGTACCATAAGCATCAATCTTGTCAATCACAACTCCGTACATAAAATCCCCCTATTGATTTTTCATTATTTTCATTCATTTCAGGACGGCCAACGCTCCGGATGTGGCATATCGTTTTCATAATCCCAGTAGAAATCAATGAGATCATCACTGAACATGCCCCGTTCTTCTTCCCTCGCGAATGTTTCGGCTTGGTGCATCCATTCGTTGTAGCGCTTGCCGTCATAGACCGTTACGTCGGTTTCGCCGGCGCCAAACTCATAAGCCACCACCCCGAGTCCCTGACGGATCACTTTGTAGTTAAGGAGTGTATAATCATCGGCTTCGGGCATAAGAACCCAGACCCACCCCAACAGGCGGCCGTGATTTCCAAGGAGGTTATCCCCTGGATCGGTCTGAATGACAATGCTTTCGGCCATCGCGAGGATGCCACAGACATACTGTGTTGCCGGTTGGCCCCATTCTTCCTCGCCACCCGGCCAGGTCTCTTCGGTATCCAGATTCAGATAACGCACACTCGGAGTTCCAGACTCGATACGCTCAAAAATCTCCGAAGGATATTCGAATACCGTTGTGTCGCCGTCGATGCAGCCGCCGGCACGGTTGTTGATCCAGTTTCCACTATCGTGCCAGCGTCCGGCCTGATAACCGACCTCAAAAGCACCACCGCCACCGATATAGCGATCTGCGACCTCAATGAAATAAGGGTGGATTTCCTGGTCGAAGAAACCAGGGTCGAGATAAGGGCCGTCATAGGGCATATCGACCGGGACAAAGTAATTTTCGTCTTCGGGCAGACCCGCACTCACAATCACGGCTGCGAACTGTTGTTCGGGATTGGTTGTCGCGCCGTACTCGATAAACTGATATGAACGTTCCAGTTCCACGGATCCACGAACGGTAAAGACGACATCCCACCCCTTATCATCAAAGATTTCTTCTATTTCTTCTCTCGTTTTTCCTTCCAGGTCCGGTAGATCGTTTTGCTGTTCACACGCAGCAATCAGCAGGCTGAAAAGCAAAATGAAACCGACTAATAATTTTCTCATCTGTAACACTCCTCATCGTGAATTCTTAACAGTACATAATAACATAGTTGACTAAAAAAAACAGTACAATCATAAGAAAAAGGCACATCTCTTCAGAGACGTGCCTTTAAAATCAATAAAGTATCTTATTCCTCAAACGCCGGATCACCGAGTTCGAGATCGACCAGTACCACACGGTAGTTACCGAAGTGGATTCTTTCAGTGATAAAAGTCATGGATTCGATCAGGATGTCAGCGGCGATATCCTCAGCGTCAACGCCAAGATCAATCGCATTGTCAAGGTCGAAAATCAGGTGCATCTTGATGTCGGCCTCACCAATATTGATGATTACATCTCCATACTGGTTGATATCCGTGATGACAACATCTTCAATGGTGTAGATTCTCGAGTTGGTTTCGCCACCACGTTGATAAGGTTCCATATCGTCAAGCCATGGAATGAATCCACGCAGGATGTCTTCGATTGTCATTTCGGTTTCGATATAGAGTTCATTCTCTTGACCATCATTGGAGGTGATAAGCTTGGAGCCACTGATCTGACGTTGGTTGTTACCGAAAGACACGTAGCGGTCAAGTTCACCGAAAATGGTGATCTTGTTGCCGACTGCGACTTCATCGAGAAGATGAATGTCCCTGTCGAAGATGCGAACGAAGATACCGGTGCCATCAGCCTCATCCTGGATATAGAAACCAGGGGAGTCGAAGTTGAAACCGGTGACTAGTCCTTCAACATGGACCATATCGCCATCAGGAAGATCCAGCGCTGCATCAACAGAGATGGTCTCGTTGCCAACCACGATGACAGTGATGGTCACGTCTTTCGTGTGTTCTTCGAGTGTGGCGGTTCCTGTGAACTCAACAACCGCGTAATCGGTAGGTAAATCGACAATGGTTCCATTATCAGCGATAATGGTGTCATCACTTGATGTCCAGTCGCTGAATGTGGTTCCGCGTGGGCCTTCTGTCGGCAGGGTGAAATCGTCAGCGGTCAGATGATCGTCGCCTGTCAAAGCGGCGATATCAGCATCAAGCTGTGCTTCAACATCGAGTTCGAGCACTTCGACATCGACGTTATCTTCATCAAAGAAGAAGAGGAAGCCGTCAGAACCGTGTCTCGCATACATGTGGACATCGATACTGATATACTCACCATCATAAGTGGCGATATAATCAAGGGCCGCACCACGGGAATAGTGGGTGAACATCACGAAGTGCTCAGGGTTGTCGATACTTTGCAAATACCAGTTGGTATAACCGGAACCAGCAAGGTCACCTTGGACGACGATGCCTTCAAGTTGATACTTGAGTCCATGGTTGTGTGGATCGGAGTAATCGAACTCATCGGTGTCGAATAATTCGGCGAAAGAGATTTCAATCGCTTCGATATCAAAATCGACACCGGTATTGATGACATTGACGTTCTCAGGACTGGCTATCTGATAGAGTGAATGCCATTTCGCGTAGTTACCGGTAACCTCAAGTTCATCACCGAGGTTGTAAGTACCGCCGCGGAAGACGCTCAGGACATGCTCACCGTCCCAGATGAAGTAGCCTTGGCCAACACGGGCCACAACGACACCGGTCACAGTGACAAGCTCACCGACATTCGCTTCAGCGTATAGCTGTGAAATCGAGTCAAAAGCATCGGACTCTTCTTCAGCCATGACGCGTCCTTCGAACTCTCTTGTGTCAGAGAAATCACCAAACGTCAGTGTCGCAGTCAGGGTGACGTCAAGATGGTCTTCCCCGGGTTCGGGGCGTGTGACCCTGATCAGTTGTTCGCGCAGTGGGTTCAAGTCGCTCGGTTCACGGATGGAGTCGAGGTCGAGATTGTCTGGATGACTCACTTCCCATGACACTTCGACACCACCGCGTGCTTCAAGCGGAACATAGAAGTTGCCTCTGATCATGCTGATGTTTGTGTCGTAAATCTGCAAAGAAGCACTTGCTTCTTCCAAAGTCAGTTCATCCTCATCGGGGCCGCAGGCCACGAGAGTGAAGGAAGCGAAAAGCAGTAGTGCTAACATTAATAATTTCTTCATTCGTTTATCCTCCCAATTTTTTGGTGATAAGATATGGTCCAGAATCAGTTGATTTCAAGTACGTCGGTACGTCTTGGATCAAAATTGGTCAACTGGAAACGTCCGTGCCAGGTTGTACCATAGAGTTCCTCGATACGGACTTTGTAGCCGACCTCAATTTTAGAAGTCGTATTGTGCGCGCCATAGACATAAACCTCATTTTCTCCGTTTTCATCGACAAGGTAGAAGTTGGCGCCCTCCGTCCTGGAGACATACCCCTCTAAATTGATGAACACACCCAGATAATCATCACGGTTTTGAGTAAGTTCTGCCAGGGTTATCTCTTGAGGTTCCGCGACAAAGGACGGGTCGTCTTCGCCCCAGATTCTGAGTCCTGTCGGACGGGCTTTGTCTTCGGCTTCACGCATTTCATCGGCATATTTGAGCCCACCAACACCTTGTGCGTAACTGTAGGCAAGTTCGATCAGCTCAAGGTTGAGAAGCCTGTCGTCATACCAGATGTAGGCAAGATGACGACCGTAATTCCCGGTCTCATCAGGGGTTTCCGCTTCAAGAACGATGGTGCTCGCGCCTGAGAGTCTGTCACAGACAAATTCGCTGGCCGCATGCCCCCATGGTTCGACGGAGCCGGTGGATTCCGGTGTGTCGACCGCAAGATAACGGACGGTCACGGTTCGACCGCTCACATGGAACCTTGACGTATCCCCATCGATACATGAGGAGAGCGTCGCCTCGGCGATACCGTCGGTAAAGAAATCCTTACCTTCGTAATCACGATCGAGACGCAAAGCATTGGTCAGTCTCGTGTCAAGTTCTGTCGGGGGTGGTTCCTCCTCTTCGCCGTTACAGGCCGCAAGTGTGAAGACCAAGGCGAGAAAGAGTAGGGCGGTTAGTATTTTTTTCATTGGTATCAAATCCTTAGGTATGCTTATTGTATTGCGGAGCCTCTGACAGTGAAAAATATTCAACTGGGTCGACTGCCTCTCTTTCGCAGAGGCAGTTGTCACCAGTTAGGAAATCAGATTTATTGTCCAAGCTCTCTCAAAGCACGTTGTAGTGCTTGTTCGACGGTACGGGTTTCAGCATAGATCGCTTCCATCATGAGTCCGACTTCGGAGCGGACATTCGATGAGGTGACGCGACCGACGAACGGCGGTTCGAAGGTATAATATGGAACCTGTGCTTGAGCCACACGGGCAGCTTGAGCGAAAGGCAGACGGTCAGCGTCATCGAAACGGCCTTCGTCAAGAAGTTCTTGGCGGGTGTAATCGGCGATCGCAAGGAATTCCTGGTATGCTTCATCATCAAAAGCGGATTCGCGTACAGGGACATAGCCGGTGTTCATCGCGAAGAAGGCGGTATTTTCAGGGTTGGTCATGAATTTAAGCAGTTCCCAGGCCGCAAGACGCTCTGCGTCAGTAGTGTCGGCCATAATAGCGATGTTCGGACCTTGTTGGATCGCTGATCTGTTTTCAAGATCATACTGTACGACCGGCATGATGCTCATCTCGAAGATTCCAAAACGGCCGGTTGGTTGGTCGGGGACGTTGTGGCGTGTACCGGCTGTCGAGCCTTGGCTCATGAGGACACGGCCATCTTTGAAAGGAATGGAACCATAGTTCTCATCCCACTCGATTGGAAGGGTGAGGATGTTTCTGTCCATCAGATCTCTATAATAATCGAGCATATCCTGGGTCGTGGGATTGTCAAAGAGAATCTCGCCTTCGGCGGTTGTGTAGCCAGCGTTCCATTGTTGTGATGAGTTGATGAAGAAGTTGCTCTCAGAGTCGACGTTGAAGAGGTGAGGGGCCTGCCACTCGCCGCTACCCAGGATATCATGGTCCGCGACGATTTGTTCGAGGTCGTCGAATGAGATTGCTTCATCAAGGCTGAACTCGATACCGTAGTGGTCGAAGACAGTCTTGTTGTAGACAACCATCTCGGTTGACTTGGCAAACGGCATTGAGTATTGAAGGCCGTCAAGATATTGTTGGTTTTCAAGTAGGAAACCTTCGATGTAGTCATCAAGTTCGACACCGAATTCCGGATGTGCGATGTATTCATCCAGTGGAATCAGTGAGTTACCATTCAGATACTCTACGAAATGGTCGGGATAACCGAATACCATTGTAGGCGTGGATCCGGCCACTGTACCCTGGATGGTGGATTGACGGAGACCATCATAGCCACCTTGTCCGAGATGTCTGATGCTTACATTCGGGTAAATCTCTTTGAAATCATCAAAAATTTCATCGAGCAGAGCCATGTTGTCATCACCAAACGCATGCCACATGAGAATCTCTACATCCTCTTCTGGGAACTCGTCAGGGATGTTGATGACAACTTCAGCCCCGCCGCGGCCCGGAAGACATGCAGAAAGCACGAATACTGTTGTTAAAGCCATTAGCAGTGAAAATACTTTTTTCATGAATATTTCTCCTCCTTATTTTTGTTTCTTTATATATAATTATATATAAACTTTTATGATAGCGCTACCTTAGCTTACCAAGTTGCAATAAATCAACCTTTAATACCACTTCGGGAAACACCGCGCATGATGTACTTCTTAAGCAAGATGAATGCAATGATGAGGGGGACGGTGACAATGATGGCAGCGGACATCTGCTCATGGTACATGATGACACCAAGCGTGTCGTCGAAGGCATCACGAAGACCATTTGAGACGAGACGGTAATCTTCTTGTTGCGTGACAAGACGTGGCCAGATGTAGGCGTTCCATGTGTTCATCGCATTCAAGATGGTAATGGTTGTGAGAGTAGGAATCGCGATGGGGACCATAACGCGCCATAGATACTGCCAGTCACTCTTACCGTCGACTTTCGCCGCGTAATAAAGTTCATCGGGTATTGTCTTGAAGGCCTGACGTAGGAAGAAGATGTAGAAGATGCTTGTCATGAACGGAATCGTCATCGCAAGCAAAGCTTGAAAATAAGTCTGGTCCAAAGCTACCCAGCCGAGACGTGCAACGGTGATGAAGTTGGTGATGACAAAAATCTCACCGGGAATCATCATGGTTGCGATAAAGATGAGGAATAGGACTTCACGACCCTTGAAATTGAGTCGGGCAAAGGCGAAAGCACTGAGAATCGTTGTCAGAACCGTCCCGATTGTCGCGATAATCGCAACAACGACAGTATTGAGCGTGAATCGCATGAACGGTGCTTGTTCGAGTGCGGCACCAAAGTTGCCCCATTGCCAGTTTCTAGGGTCAAGACCGATAAACAGGATCGGTGGGCTGGTGAAGACTTCGGTTTCAGTCTTGAAGGCGGTAATGACCATCCAATAGAAGGGGATGATGATGAACAGGGCGAAAAAGACGATAAATGCATAGACCACGCCAAGGCGGATCATCTGTTTTCTTTTTATCTGTTTCTCGTTTCCGTATACGGCTTCATCCATAGTTTTTCAACTCCTAATAGTGCACTCGTTTTTTACTAACTTGCATGTTGATGTAAGTAAAAACGAGTGTCACAGCGAATAAGATTAGAGCGGCCGCAGCGGCTTCACTCAATGCTCCGGGAACACCGGAACGGTCCAGTGCGCGGTATACCAGCGCAACCACGGTTATCAATGCGCGGTCATCGCCCGGTGGCCCGAGGCGTTCACCGAACATACCGATAACCTCGGTATACGCTTTGAACGCACCGATGAAGGAAGTGACAGTAATGTACATGATCATCGGTGAAAGCAGGGGTACAGTAATACGTCTGAAGACACGGCCACGTGAAGCGGAGTCGACGCGGGCCGCATCGTAATATTGCTTGTCGATGCCTTGCAGACCACTGAGGAAGACCATGATCTTAAACGCGAGACCGAGCCAGGTGACGTAGACAAGCAGACTGAACATCGCGTTGCCCCAGCTCGCACCCATACCGACCCAGTTGATCGGACTGACTCCGAAGATACCGAGAAACCAGTTAATGAGTCCATAGCTTCTGTTGAACAGGAACGCGAATGCCATACCGATGGCGATGGCGTTGGTCACATAAGGTAGGAAGAATACAGTCTGGAAGAAACCTTGCAGCTTCTTGATCGCATTCAGCCATACTGAAATCAGAAGGGCGATGATTACTGAGACGGGAACAGAAACAAAAGTGATCAGCATCGTATTGAGCATCGCTCTTCTGAAGTTGAAGTCTCCGACCACATAACGGAAGTTCTGAGTCAGTGTGAATCCTACATAATGACCGGTCTGGTAGTTGTAGTCTTCGACAAAGACGAGAAAGATGGCATTGAGAATCGGATAGAAAATAAAGATACTGAGAAGAATTAGTGCGGGAAGCAGATACAACCAGGCTTTGACATTACTTTGATCCTCTAACATCTAGACGATCTCTCCGGTCTCACTGTTGAAAACATGCATCTTGTGCGGTTTGACAGTGAACTTCACAGAATCGCCTGGTTCGACTCCGAAGTCCGCATCAACAATCGCTCTGAATGTCTGGGATTCATCATTGGGATGCTTGATGATAAGGGTCGTGTCACGCCCGATGGTTTCAACAAATTCGACCTCGGAATGGAACGAGGATTTCTCTACGAGTTTGAATCCTTCCGGACGGATGCCGATGGATACTTCCTGATCTTCTGCATCATATTTTGCAATCTTCGTATCACCGATTAAAAGGTTGCCTTTTTCAACACGGCCTTCGAAGATGTTGATCGGTGGGGTTCCGAGGAATTTCGCGACAAAAAGGTTGGTTGGCTTGTCGTAGACTTCTTGTGGCCGACCGACTTGCTGGGTGACCCCTTCGCGCATAACGACGATTTCATCACTGATACTCATCGCTTCTTCCTGGTCATGCGTGACGAAAATGGTTGTGATTCCGGTTTCTCTTTGGATACGTTTGATTTCCTCACGTGTCTGAAGGCGAAGACGGGCATCGAGGTTGGAAAGCGGCTCATCAAGAAGCAGTACTCTCGGGGACTTGACCAATGCGCGGGCGATGGCAACACGCTGTTGCTGCCCACCGGAAAGTTGTTTCGGCTTACGGTTCATCAGATGACCGATGCCGACAAGGTCCGCAATTTCCTGAGCTTTCTCCAAAGATTCCTGCTTGTCCATCTTGACATTTTCAAGCGGGAACATGATGTTTTGACGTACCGTCATGTGAGGATAGAGGGCATAGTTTTGGAATACAAGACCAATTCCCCTATCTTCGGGCGGGACAGGGGTGACATCTTCATTTCCAAATAAGATCTTGCCTTCCGTTGGTCTCAAAAGACCGGAAATCATGTAAAGCGTGGTTGACTTCCCACAACCCGAGGGGCCTAACAAACCGGTAAGCTGTCCGGATGGAATGGTGATGTCGAGGTTGTCGACCGCGACAGTCTCCTCTTCCTTCTTGGACTGGAATACCTTTGTCAGATTCTTAAGCGTAATCTCCATAGTTTATTCTCTCCTAAAATCTTTTAGTTTATGATTTTGTGTTGAAATCCCGACTTTTTATAAAGACGCAATTTTCAACAGTTTAGTATACTATAAAATAAAAACGTTTTCCATAAGAAAAGAGGGATTTCTCGATTTACATTAATTACATTGTCATAATGAAAAGAACGTCATCGCGAGCAGGCCTTTTCCTAGCGGAAAACGCCCTGTTGATATAAAATGCCGAGCGCAATGATGATCGTGACCACAATAATGATTTTCGTCAATACCTTGACCAGAGCGAACAGACCCATGAAAATGACAACGATACCGAAGATCATTGTTCCAAGTTGAGCCAGATAGGGAAGGTCTGAAACATAGTTGTAGATGCTGTCGATATAAGACTGTACCCTGACGATATCCTGGAGGAAATCCGTAATGGGACTGATGAAATTCCTGATTGTCTCCAAGACCAGAAGCTGAGCGGGTAGAAAAGCACTTAGGATATTGTGGATCATATTATCACCTTCCAGAGGTTGAAATGATTGACACTTTGTCCTTGAGGTAAATCAAATTTCAGAGTTTTTTACGTCCTTCAAGGGCTTTGTTCAAAGTTATCTCATCAGCGTAACTGATGTTGCCGCCTGCCGGCATTCCATAAGCTATCCTTGTCACCAGAAGGTCGGTATCCTTCAAAAGACGCTGCAGATAAAGTGACGTGGTTTCACCCTCATCACTGAAATTCGTCGCCAGGATGAGCTCTTCGTGTTCCTCGTCTTTAAGTCGCTCCAGAAGGTCCTTTATTCGCAGTTCCTCGGGGCCGATACCGTTGCTCGGCGATATCACACCACCAAGGACATGATAGAGGCCATGGTAGGTTCTTGTCTTTTCAATGACAATGACATCTTTGCTTTCTTCGACAACCAGTATCTTCGACCGGTCTCGCGTTTTGCTTGTGCAGACCTCGCACTTTTGTCTGTCGGTCAGATGCCCGCAGACTTCGCAAGGACCGATTTCAGTCTTGATCCGGTTGAGCGCATCCATGAAATCCAAGTAATCCTGATCCTCAAAGTTGCTTATGGTATGAAGCGCATAGCGTTCAGCGGTTTTTCTACCGACACCCGGATAGCGCATGAATTGTTCAATGAGTAGTTTGATCGCATCGGGATAATCCATAGACGACTAGAACATTCCCGGCATGCCCTGGGTGAACTTGCCCATGGTTTCTTGTGTCTCATCGTCGATTTTTTTCATGCAGTCGTTGATGGCGGCAGTGATCGTATCCTGGAGCATATCGATATCTTCGGGCCATTCGAAGGCCTCTTTGTCGATCTTGATATCCTTCATTTCTTTGGCGCCGTTGAATTCAACCTCGACGGTTTTACCTCCGGCCTGTCCGTAGAAAATGGAAGCTTCAAGCTCTTTCTGCGCTTTTTGCATATCCTTTTGCATTTGTTGGATTTTCTTTATCATTCCTGGGTTCATGTCATTCTCCTTTCTTGACTTTCACAATATCCCCGAAGATGTCTTGTGCTTCCTTGACGGAGCGGCTTTCGAGATCCTCATAATTATCTTTTGTATCGGGAATCTCGATAAGACGGGGGTGTTCGATCGGCGATAATGTGATTTTCTCGTCGTTATTTTTCTTTTTTCTGAACTTATCAATGAACTCTTTCGAGATGCTCGACCATACTTCTTCGGGTAATGCCATGAACATCATCTTCCTGTCGAAATAGCTTTCGAGAATGCTCAGAATCTTTGATTTCACCTGGGGCTTCATCAGTCGGTTGCACAAGGTCGGTGACTCGTAGGTGACAATGATCATGGTGCCGTTGGTCGCGACAAGTTTGCCGTCGGTGATCATCTTTGCGTGGGAGAGGTCCTTAGAGTCGACGAAGCGTTCAATGTCATACCACTTCTTGACCATGTCGATTTTTATTTCGCGATCGGCGGTATCAAGTACATCCTCGACATATTTGATATCGAATGTGCTGTAAGGCTTTTTTGAGAATTTGTCGTACATCGCCTGGTAGTGCTCGAGCGTTTCGTCTTTCGGCACTTCCGGTTTGACGCTTTCGTTTACTTGTGTCCTTCGCTTCTCGTCATCCTGTGCCGGTTTCACTTCCTTTGAAGTCGGCGGATGGTCCGTTTTTGCAGTGTCATCAGTACCGTTCTTCCGAGATTCACCGGTATTGTTTTCAAACGCATCGAAAACATCGTCTGCCGGGGTCCTTTTCTTCGGTTCGTTTTGTTTGAATTCATCCTGGTTGCTGGCCAGCAATGCGATATCCTCTTCAAGAGAACCGAGTTTCTTCTGCAGTTCGTCGATGGTCTTTTCTAGCGCATCGTAGTTTTCTTGGGACTGTGCGCCGCTTTTCAAGGTCTTATCGACCATCTTGATACAGGCGAGTTCAAGATAGAGTTTGCCTTTGGGTGCGTAACGCATCTGTTGTTTGGTCTCGTTCAGGATGTCCATATAATGGAAAATCATCGGATTGCTTAGCTGTCTGGTGAGAACCTGGAATTTTTCTTTGTCGAAAAGACTCTTTTGGACAATGTTCTCGGTATTCTTATAAAGCAGGGCATCGCGGTAAAAACCAATCAGATCGCCAATGATATTCTGACTTTCCTTGCCCATTTCCACCAGTTTGTCGATAAGACTCAAGGCGCGAACGGCATCTTCATCCTTAAGGGCGTGTGCAACATCGAGCATGGCTTCCTGCGAGACGGAACCGCGGATCGCATGGATATCGTCGATGCCGATCTTGTCTTCACTGTATGATATCACCTGGTCCAACAGACTGATCGCGTCCCGCATTCCGCCTTCAGCGGCTTCAGCAATCAACGTGACCGCTTCATCGTCAATCGCGATGGATTCCTTTTCGATGATGCCGTTCAAGTGTTCGATGATATGGGATTTCTGAATGCCTCTAAAATCGAAACGCTGACATCTCGAATGGATGGTTGAAGGTATTTTGTGCGGTTCGGTGGTCGCGAGAATGAAGATGACATGTCGGGGAGGTTCCTCGAGGGTCTTGAGTAGCGCATTGAATGCGCCCGTTGAAAGCATGTGCACCTCATCGATGATATAGACCTTGTATTTACCCACACCGGGAAGATATTTGACTTTGTCCCGGATTTCCCTTATCTCATCAACGCCGTTATTGCTCGCCGCGTCGATTTCGACAACGTCGCTGATCGCGTTTCGGTCGATTTCGCGGCAGATGTCGCATTCGTTGCAAGGATTTGGGACCGGCGCTTTCTCACAGTTGACCGCCTTGGCGATGATTTTGGCCACACTGGTCTTGCCGGTACCTCTTGGACCACTAAATAAATACGCATGCGACAACTTGTTGTTGGCAAGCGCATTCTTGAAAGTCTTTGTGATATGTTCCTGACCAGCGACTTCGTCGAAATCGCGTGGTCGGTACGTCCTATAAAGTGCTCGGTAAGCCATCAATCACACCTCATTCATCGCCTTGATTCTTATCCTGCCCGGACGATTCACGTTTCTTTTTCTCCATCAGGTTCTTTGTCTCTCGAATGACGACATTGACGGCATCATAAGCGAAATCGTCTTCGCTGAATCGTTTTTCGAGATTATCGAAATTCATTGCTTCACTCTCACCATTCTGATAGATAAAAAAAACATCCTGGTAAAACGTCTGGAATTTCTCGTCTTCCTGCAGTTTCTTAAATTCCTCTTTACCATATTGCAACTCCTCCATCACTTTTTTGGAGGTATGCATCAAGAACTCCTGTTCATCTGTCTTTTGAGGTTTCCTTTTGCCAAGAACCCGTTTGGCGAGCCGGTCATAAAAATAAAGCAGAATAACCAGGAAGAAGGGAACATAAGCCAGTCCGCGCAGCGCTTCCATGAAACTCTCCGCGGGCCATTGGAAGAATTCAGATGTCAGACTGACAAGAAAGACAGCCAGGACACCGGAAACAAATACTCTCACATAATATTTGAGATCTTTTTCTTTTCTGAAGTAACTCATATGTTATCACCCGTTTCTTATTATACTACAAAACCATGCTTTATGATATAATAAATTTGGGTGATAACCATGAGTAATGACACGATAGCAGCAATCTCGACGGCCCTCGGACAAAGCGCCATCTCCATCGTCCGCATGAGCGGGGAAGACGTCTTTTCAATCATCGGAAACGTCTTCAAGGGAAAAGACCTCGCCACCGTCGATTCGCATACAATCCATTATGGGAAACTCATCGATGGGGCGCAGATAGTCGATGAGGTCCTGATCAGCGTCTTCAGAGCACCGCGAACCTTCACTACCGAAGATATGCTCGAAATCAACTGCCATGGTGGCCCTTATGTGGCAAAAAAAATATTGGAACTCCTATTGACTCACGGTGCGCGTCTCGCCGAGAAAGGCGAGTTCACTGAACGGGCCTTTTTAAACGGACGTATCGACCTGACACAGGCCGAGAGTATCATGGATATCGTCGAGGCGAGAAACGACTACAGTCTCGCGCTTGCGAACAAGGGACTTGACGGTAAGATCTATACGCTGGTCAAGGATCTGAGACAAAGGCTTCTCGACATCATCGCCAACATCGAAGTCAACATCGACTATCCCGAATACGAGGACGTCGAAGAACTGACCGATGAGATCCTGATACCGAAAATTGAAGACCTTATGGATAAAATCGGCGATGTGCTCAAGAAAGCGAGCGTGGGCAAGGTCCTCAAAGACGGTATCAAGACCGTGATCATCGGGCGGCCGAATGTCGGAAAATCCAGTGTTCTCAATGCGCTTTTGCGGGAAGATAAGGCCATCGTCACCGAAATAAGGGGAACCACCAGAGACATTGTCGAAGGTGAGATCAATATCGGTGGCATCATTTTAAACCTGATCGATACGGCGGGAATCCGCGATTCGGACGACCTCATCGAAAATATCGGCATCGAAAAGGCCAAGAACCTGATCAAAGAAGCCGAGTTGATTCTCTATGTGCTGAACAATAACGAACCGCTCAGCGAGGAAGACACGAAATTGCTAGACATGACCAAACACAAGAAGAGAATCGTCATCATCAACAAAATCGACCTTGAAAGCAAAATTGGCCGCACTTTTGAAAACAGCGTCCATATCAGCGCGCTCAACCGGACAAACATCGAAAAGCTTGAAGAGCGGATTGAAACCATGTTTTTGGAGGGGGATATCGACCTTGCCGGTGAGACCTATCTCTCCAACGCCAGACACATCGCCAAAATGAAACAGGTCAGGCGCAACCTCGAAGACGCCCTCGCCTCAGCACAGGACCACCTGCCTGTCGACATGGTCGAGATCGACCTGAAGACCGCATGGGATGCACTGGGCGAGATTATCGGCGACACAAAGGACGCCGCTTTGCTCGATGAACTCTTCTCAAAGTTCTGTCTCGGAAAATGATCAGTCGTCGAAACGGAACGTCCCGCCGTCTTTCTCCCAACCGATCACGTGGTCGAGATTAACATTCTGCGGGGCTTTGAAGATTGATTTATCGATATCGGGATTCGTTTTCTTAAGTTCGCGCACAAGCGCCTTCATCTCCGCACGCTTCGATGCGGTTTCCCCGGCAGCGACGGTGCACCCGCAATCAAGGGTGTCGATGCTGTTTCTGCCCATAATGCGCCTGATATCTTTTTCTCTGACATAATACAAAGGACGTATCAGTTCAAGTTTCTCATAGTTATCGGAAGTGACTTTCGGCATCATGCTTTTGAATGACCCGGCATAAAACAAGTTAAGCAAAATCGTCTCTACCACATCATCGAAATGATGCCCCAAGGCGAGCTTGTTGCAGCCGAGGCGTTCTGCCATCCCATAAAGTATCCCCCTTCGCATACGTGCACACAAAAAACAGGGGTACTCCGGTGCCTTCTCGGATACCACTTCGAATATATCGTGGCTTTCGATATGCAGATCGATATCGAGTGCGGCAGCGGTCGCTTTAAGTTTTTCTTTATTGTAAGGCGCATACCCCGGATCCATTGAAATAAAGACCACTTCAAAGTCCACCAGTGGATGTCTGGTCAACTCCTGCAACAGCTTGGCCAGAAGGAAGGAATCCTTGCCACCGCTGATCGCCACGGCGACTTTGTCCCCGTCTTCAATCATCCGGTAATCCTTGAGCGCCCTGATAAAGGGACTCCATATCTCTTTACGGTATTTCTTGACGATATCCTTTTGAAAAGATTGCGCTTTATTCATCATTATCACTCCAAGTCCTATTATATTACATCAGATGACGGACAATCTCAAATATTAATAAAAATAATAAAGTCTAATTTCTTTGCATTTTATGTAATTCAAGCGTATAATCAAGGTATTCAATACCGGAGGTGATTGTGTGTCATCATTTGAATGGACATCCCGAAAACCCAAAGAAGGCATCGCAACCATGTATGAATCCAATATCACACTGAACAAGAGCGCGAGCATGCACTTCGAAGATGCCTATTGTGTCCTTCTGGGCCTCGATAGTGAAAAAAAACGCATCGCCATCAAGCCTGTGACGAAACAGGAATATGAGCGGGGTGCGATTCCCGAAGAGAAAAGACACAAAATAACCGTGCGCCCGAGCTACGCGAGGGTCTGCAACAAGAAATTCATCAAAGAAGCCGCGGAAATCGCGGAGATCGACCTTAAAGAAAACAATGCCGTAAAGTTCAAAACTGTCTGGAGTTCGAAAGATCAGGCAATGATCATAGACTTGAATGAACAAAGAGGTGAGTTGAAATGATTGATGTCAATGCTTTATTCCTATTATTGTGGTTCGCCATTATTCTATTCGCGGCCATCATCGAAGTCGTAACGATGGATCTGACAAGTGTCTGGTTCAGCATCGGGGCCATCATCGCCTTTATTCTCGCATGGCTTGAGGTCCATATCGGCGTCCAAGTCGGTGTGTTCATCGGTGTCTCGATCATCTTGCTTCTCAGCGTCAGACCCTTAGCCAAAAACTATTTCAGAACCAATATCGTGGGCACCAACGCCGACAGCCTGATCGGAAAGATTGCCGTTTGCACCAAGGAAATTCCCGTCGGCGAACGCGGCGAAGTGAAAGTCGAAGGCAAATACTGGAGCGCCATCTCTTCAGGCGATGAACCGATCGAAGTCAATGACAAGGTGGAAATACTCGCCATCGAAGGCAACAAGCTCATTGTGGTGAAAGTATGACCGCAGGGCCTTTCAAACGATTCGCGAGTTTCGCGATCGACTTCACCCTCATCATATCAGTTGTCTTCACATTGTGGCGTATTTTCGGTTCCGGCATTGCCGAACGACTGATTGATTACGGTGCGCAAGAAGGCCTTGAATTCTATGTGCCACTCGCATTCCACGTCATCGGTTCAACCATAGTCAATTATCTCTATCAAGGCATCGCCAGAGGCCAGACAATCGGGAGACGTTTCTTGTACCTGAGAATGAGCGGCCGGATCACCTGGTGGAGTCTGTTCATGAGAGAGGTGGTATGGAAGGCCTATATCTGGATCTTCGCCATCACATTCATCAATATTGATTATTTCGGTTTCGCCCTTTACCTCTATAGTATATTCTGGATCCTCGATTTTGTCCTGATCGCTTTCACAAGAAGCCGCAAGACCATCCGGGATAAAGTGACCCAGACGAAAATCATTCTCGATGAAGTTGTCTATCCGTTTTAAATTTCAAGTATACAAAAATTATTAAGGAGGCAAAACATGCCAATACCACTGATTCTCGTTATCGCAGTCATCATCATCTTTTTGATCTACCTTGCCACAAGATTCACCATTGTCACGCAGGCGAACCGTTTTATTGTAGAACGTCTCGGGGGTTATTATACCACCTGGGATGTCGGCATCCATTTCCTGCTTCCATTCATCGACCGCGTTAAGCTGAAAGTATCGATCAAGGAACAGGTCGTGGATTTCGATCCACAGCCCGTCATCACAAAGGACAACGTCACCATGCAGATCGACACCGTCGTCTTCTTCCAAATCACCGACCCAAAACTCTACACCTACGGTGTCAACTATCCGATCAAAGCCATCGAAAACATCACCGCCACCACGCTCCGTAACATCATCGGTGATCTCGAACTCGATGACTCCCTGACCTCAAGAGACTACATCAATGAAAAGATGCGCACGATTCTTGATGACGCAACCGACCCATGGGGTATCAAGATCAACCGTGTCGAAGTCAAAAACATCATTCCTCCCAAGGATATCCGCGAAGCCATGGAAAAACAAATGCGCGCCGAGCGTGAAAAACGTCAATCTATCCTTCAGGCAGAAGGTAAGAAGCGTTCAAGCATCCTGACAGCCGAAGGCGAGAAAGAGGCCCGCATCCTGACAGCCGACGGTGAGAAACAGACACGTATCCTCGAGGCCGAGGGGCAGGCGGAAGCGATTCTAAAAGTCCAGAAAGCGACCTCGAAAGGTATCGAATTGATCAAAGCCGCTGGTGCCGATGAGGCCTTCTTGCGCCTTGAAGCGTTCAAAGCGATGGAGAAAATCGCCGATGGACAGGCGACCAAGCTCGTCATCCCATCCGACATGCAGGGCATGGTCGGACTCGCAAGCACACTCTCAGAAGCGTTCGAATCCACACCAACCCTTCCAAAAAGCGCCAAGAAACAACTTCAGGAACAACAAGACTCCAAAAAATCATCCTAAAAAGAAAAAAAGGGCTGTAAGAATGAAATCTTGGTTGATCTCATTTCATGACAGCCCTTTTTATTTTTATCCTAGAACTCGCAGTTCTTCGGTGTCCTCGGGAAGGGAACCACATCGCGGATATTCTCCACACCGGTCAGATACATCAACATCCTCGCAAAACCAAGACCATAACCGGAATGCGGCGTCGAACCGAATCGGCGCAAATCGAGATACCACCAAAGCTCCTCTTCGGGAACATTCATTTCCTTCATGCGTTTTTTGAGATAATCCAGACGTTCTTCACGTTGCGAACCGCCGATCAGTTCTCCGGCGCCGGGGACAAGAAGATCGACGGCCGCGACCGTCTCACCGTCATCGTTCAAACGCATATAAAACGCCTTGATGTTTTTCGGCCAGTCCGTCACGAAGACCGGACCCCCGAAATGTCTGACAAGATATTTTTCCTGTTCGGTCGGCAAGTCGCCATCGTAAGCGGGTTTCTTCTCGAAACTCTCTTTTGATGCCAACAACACGTCGACCGCTTCTTTATGCGTGATTCTTCTGAAAGGTGCGTCCTTGACCTTCTTCAATCGCTCAAGGAGACCCTTTTCGACGAACTTGTCAAAGAAAGCCATCTCCTGGGGCGCCTTTTTCAGAACGTAGTCGATGATGTATTTCACCATCGCTTCGGCCAGGTCCATGTTGTCACTCAGATCGGCGAACGCGATTTCGGGTTCGACCATCCATATCTCACTGATATGGGTCATGGTATGTGATTGTTCGGCCCTGAAAGTGGGACCGAAGGTATAAACATCACGGAAAGACTGTGCGAACACTTCGGCCTGAAGCTGTCCGGAGACAGTCAGATGGGCCTTCTTACCGAAAAAGTCCTTGCTGTAGTCGATGTTTCCATCGTCATTTTTCGGTGGTTTATTCAAATCGAGCGTGGTCACCTGGAACATTTCACCAGCGCCTTCGGCATCGCTCGAGGTGATGATCGGCGCGGTCAGATGTACGAAATCCCTTTCCTGAAAGAAGGTATGAATCGCTTGGGTAAGCAGACTTCTCACACGGAAGACAGCGGTGAAGAGGTTGGTCCTTGGACGCAAGTGGGCGTGCTTTCGCAAGAATTCGCGTGAGTGGCGTTTGGGTTGAATCGGATAGGCCTCTTCGGAATCCCCGATCAGAGAGATTTTTCCCGCTTTTATCTCAAAAGGTTGGGGACGGTTGGGCGTCACTACAATATGGCCTTCGGTCATGATTGCTGCACCGACCCTCATTTTCTGGACATCCTTGAAATTGTCCAACTTATCATCATAGACAACCTGAATGGTTTCGAAAAATGTGCCGTCATTGAGATTGATGAACCCGAAAGATTTTTGGGCACGGTTGGCTCTGACCCAACCAAAAAGCTTGACCTTTTTGTCCTGATATTGCTCATAATTCTGATAGAGATGTCTTACTGATGTTTTCATGACGATTCCTCCTAAATAAAAAAAGTCCTTTATGAAAAGGACGAATGAGTATCCGCGGTACCACCTTAGTTCGAATGCACTTTTGCTTTTAACGCAAGCCTACGGATGGGTCTACTCGATTCTTCCATCTCTCCTGGTGTTTTTCATCTGCCATTCATCATCCGGCTCGCACCATCCCGGACTCGCTTTGAAGAAGAGGGCGGACTACTCGTCCATTCATCGATTTCACTTATAATATCATTATATAGAAAAGATTTCTTTTGTCAATAAACATTGGTAAGCCTATCAAAGGTCTCGTGGTCGTTTTGTTTTGGTTTTATCTGATTTTGGCGTATCATAGAACTATAGGATAGTCACTCTCGTTCATCAACCAGGAGGTTTTGAAGATGCATAATAAAAGACCCGTGAAAGGTAAACGTATCGTCGCTGCGATCATCGATGTGTTGTTCTTCACTTTACTGACCATGCTTATTGGCGGAATATTCCTACCGCTCTTCGGTCTTGAAGTCGCCGATCCATTGGAGTTCATCAACAATGGTGATTTTGATTTCGGGACCCATCCCACGCCAGTTGCCGCGGTTATTGAGACCATCACGTTTTTCGCGATCGGCATTGTCTATTATGCCTATATCCCATTCATGAAAGACGGGAAGACCCCGGGCAAAATCATCATGAAAATAAAAGCAATCGATGAAACAGGCGCAAACCCCAGTTTCAAACGCCATCTTGCGAGGGCGATCGAACTTTACTCCTATTATATATCGGTCCCCGCGCTCGTTCTTATCTTCTTCGACCTCAATACCTTCCTCTGGGTCAACACCATCATCATCGCAGGAACGTTTCTCTTGTTCATGATTTCACTTACCACCATTTTCACACGCCTCGATGAAAGAGGCGTCCATGACATGATTGCCAAGACCTACGTCGTAAGCGAGGATTATGACCCGGAGGCGCCGGAGGAGGATGACCATGGAACCAAGAAGCTCGTCTGGGATGAAGACGATGATGAGGAAGAAGACTTCATGAAAGGGTATGAAAAGGAAGATATCTGGAAAAGATAAAAAATACCTGAGCCGGAAAACACATTCCGGCTCAGGTTTCTTTATTCGTGATGCCCAGTTTCCGAAGATAGTTCCCATAATCCTCAAGTAGACGGAAGAGGTTTTCCTTATCCGTGATTGAAGCGATGGCACGCTTGATCCGTGTGGACTGCGGCAGACCTTTCAAGTACCAAGCCGCGTGACTCCGCATCTCAAGCAGGGCCACATCGGCGCCTTTTTGCTCGATCAGTAGTTCCGTGTGTCTTTTGATCATGGAAAAGATCGCATCGATCGGAATGTGTTTTTCATAAGTGCCTGTGCGCAGATAGTCATTGATCTGGGAAATAAGCCAGGGATTCCCCTTGAGCCCTCTTCCGACCATGACCGCATCCACACCAGCCCGCTCAAGCATCATTTTCGCTTCCTCAGGTGTTGTGATATCCCCGTTTCCTATCACGGGTATATCAACGGCGTCCTTGACAGCCTTGATGGTCTCATAGTCGACATAACCCCCATACATCTGCGCTCGGGTCCGGCCATGGATGGCAATCAGTTTTGCCCCTGCTTCCTGTGCTTTTTTCGCGACTTCGACCGCGGTGATGTTTTCCCGGTCCCACCCGGTACGGATTTTCACGGTCACCGGAACACTGGCGGCCTCGACCATGTTCCTCACCAGATCATAGACCTTGTCGGGATCAAGCATGAGACTTGCGCCGGAACCGTTCTTTGTGACTTTCGGAACCGGACAACCAAGGTTCAGATCAATGAAATCAGCGCGGGTATGCTCACAGGAATAACTGGTCGCTTCACGGAGCGCGGCCGGGGTGTTTCCGAACAATTGAAGCGCGACCGACCCTTCATCCGTATCTATTTTCATCATGTCGAGCGTCCGTTTGTTTCGGTAGGTGATGGCGAGGTCGCTGACCATTTCGGTATAGATGATCGCCGGAGAGAACTCCTTAAGAATCTTTCTGAAAGCGCGATTGGTGATACCGGCCATCGGTGCGACGACCACCTTTGAATCGAAAATCCTATTCTCTATTTGAAACATTGTCTCACCCTCTTTTATCATAGGGTATTTTCGCACAGTGTGTCATTTTTTTCAATTGTTTTGTGATTAAAATAAATCATGCTATAATAGTCGCGGTGATTATAATGAAAGATTATTTGGCAAAAGCTTATGCGTTCGACGGTAGAGTGAGACTCTATGCCGCTAGGACGACGAACCTCGTATTCGAGGCTCAAAAAATCCACGACCTCTGGCCCACTAGCAGTGCCGCACTCGGACGGTTGCTAACAGGAAGCGTCATCATGGGGGCGATGTATCAAGAAGACCAGGAGCTTACAATCAGGATAGAATCCGACGGTCCGATCGAAGGTATGGTCGTCACCACGAACGCCAAGGGGGGCGTGCGTGGTTATGTTGGCAATCCGCACCTGTTCTTCCAGAACAATGATGGCAAGATCAATGTCTCAAAAGCTGTCGGAAATGGTAAGATGCATGTGACCAAAGATGTCAAGGTCCGTGATATCTTCACAAGTACCGCCACACTTCAAAGTGGTGAGATCGGCGAGGATTTCGCCTACTACTTCACCGCAAGCGAACAGATTCCTTCGGCGGTCGCGCTCGGTGTCAAGGTGGAAGAAGACAATACCATCCTTCATGCGGGGGGATTCATTCTTCAGCGGATGCCCGGTTGTCCCGAAGAGACCATCGCGCTGATCGAGGAGAGACTCCGCAATATCAGGCCGGTCTCAGACATGTTCGAGGAGGGTTACACCCCCGAAGATATCATTCAGGAAATCACACACGGTGACCACAGGATTCTCCATACGCTCGATCTCTCCTATAACTGCGACTGTAGCCGGGAGAAATTCGAAAAGGGCCTTCGGTCACTCGGTGCGGACCAGCTTGAACAGATTCGTAAGGAAGACGGCCGCATCGAAACGGTCTGTCATTTCTGCATGTCGGCCTACCAATTTGATGATAAAGATATCAATAGACTGATCAAAGAAGCAAAAGACTCAAAAAAATGAGACCGCGGTCTCATTTTTTTTATAGCCTTCTGAGGTACTTGTCTATCTCCCATTTGCTGATGCTCTGCCGGTAATCGGACCACTCATTTTCTTTCGCGATTTGAAATTTGCCATAGACATGTTGGCCGAGTGCGTCTTTGATGACCTCGGAGCGTTTCAGTTCCTTGAGCGCATCTTTGAGGTTTTCAGGAAGGTTCTTGATGCCAAGTGCCTCTCTTTCCTCTCGGTTCAGCGCATACAGATTTTGTTCGACAGGGGGAACGTGCTTGGTTTTGTTTTCGATGCCGTCCAGTCCGCTTGCTAGGATGACGCTCATCGCGAGATAGGGATTTGCGGCTGGATCCGCACTCCTTACCTCAGCTCGGGTCGCAGCCCCTCTTGCGGTCGGAATTCTGATCATCGCGGTCCGGTTCGCATCACTCCATGATACATAGATGGGGGCTTCAAAACCTGGAATGAGACGTTTATAGGAGTTGACGATCGGATTGGTGATTGCGGTGAAACTTCGCGCATGTTTGAGCACACCCGAGACGAAATACATGCATGTGTCGGAAAGTTGCATGGGTTTGTCCGAATCAAAGAACACGTTTTTGTCGTTCTTGTCGGTCAAAGAACAGTTGATATGCATACCGGAACCGTTGATACGTTTGATCGGTTTCGGCATGAATGACGCATGGAGGCCGTGCCGTTTGGCGACATTGCGCACAACAAGTTTGAATGTCTGCAATTGGTCGCACGCCTCCAGGGCATCGCCGAATTGGAAGTTGATCTCGTGCTGGGATGGCGCCGCTTCATGATGGGAAGCCTCCATGTTGAAATTGAGCCTTTGAAGTTCCAGGACGATATCCCGCCGGCATTGTTCGGCCGCATCGACCGGCGCAAGATCGAAATAGCCGCCATAATCGTTGAAATCGAGGGAAGGATTGCCGTCCTTGTCGAGTTCGAAGAGAAAGAACTCCGGCTCGACTCCGACTTTGAATTTTTTGAATCCCATGGATTCCTTATTCTTAAGATTCCTTTTAAGCACATAGCGGGGATCACCTTCGAAGGGCATGCCATCAGGCTTGTGTACATCGCAGATGAGTCTTGCGATTCTCCCGTAATCGGAATCTTCCCAGGTCAGAACAAGCCAGGTGCGTGTATCGGGATAAAGATACATATCCGCTTCCTCGATCCTCGCAAATCCGTCAATGGAAGACCCATCGAACATCGTCTTGTTTTCAAGCGCATCTTTAAGGCCTTCCACAGGAATCTCGACATTCTTGGTCGTCCCATGGATGTCACTGAAAATCAGCCGGACATATTTCACATTCTTCTATTTCGCGTCGTCGAGTATCTCAGCTTTGCTCATCATAATAATCGCCACCTTAATCAATATTCTAACCTTGCTTATTGGAAGATTGGTTATAGGGTCTGAGGGTCGGAAACTTGAAACGGATCGAATGTCTTATCCGTTATAAAGCGGATATCTGTCTGTCAGTCGTTTAACGTCCTGTCTGATTTTTTCAAGCACAGTCTCGTCTTCGGGATTCATCAATGACTCATGAATCAAACGGGCGACGATACGCATGTCTTCAGGGGTGAATCCGCGTGTGGTGAGCGCCGGCGTTCCGAGTCGGACGCCACTGGTGATAAACGGTTTTTCCGGATCGTTGGGAACGGTGTTTTTGTTACAGGTGATATGGACGGTCTCGAGTAGTGTTTCCGCATCTTTTCCCGTAAGGCCGGTCAGTGATTTGACCTCAACTAAGACGAGATGGGTATCGGTACCGCCGCTGATGACCTTGAAGCCGAGATGCATAAGTTCTTCGGCCAGTGCTTTCGCGTTGGCGACCACCTTGCTCTGATACACTTTGAAATCGGGACTGAGGGCCTCCTTGAAAGCCACCGCCTTCGCCGCAATTATATGCATGAGCGGCCCTCCCTGGATACCGGGGAATACGGTCTTGTTTATCTTCTTGTAGATCTCTTTGTCATTGGTGAGGATGATGCCGCCCCTGGGCCCTCTCAATGTCTTATGGGTTGTTGATGTCACAATATCCGCGTAATCGCAGGGATTTTGATGCAGTCCAGCTGCCACAAGGCCGGCGATATGAGCCATGTCGACCATGAGATAAGCCCCGACCGCATCCGCGATCTCGCGGAATTTCTTGAAATCGATTGACCGTGCGTAAGCACTCGCCCCGGCGACAATCAGTGCCGGTTTGATTTTTTTTGCTTTAGCAAGCACATCGTCGTAATCGATTTTCTCATCATAGTCACTCACCCCATAGGAGTGGAAAGTATAGTCTATCCCGCTGAAATTGAGGGGATGCCCATGCGTGAGGTGACCCCCATGGTCCAAAGACATGCCAAGGACCGTATCCCCGTTTTTCAAGATAGACCGGTAGGCACCCATGTTGGCTGTTGAACCGGAATGGGCCTGAACGTTCACATAGTTGACGTTGAATAGTTCTTTGAGACGGTTGCGTGCGAGATTTTCAACCGTATCGACATGCTCACACCCGCCATAATAGCGTTTTTTAGGATACCCTTCCGCATATTTGTTGGTGAGGATACTGCCATCGGCCTCCAAGACCGCATCGGAGACAAAGTTCTCACTCGCGATGAGTTCAAGATGCGCTTCTTGTCTTTTTTTCTCGTTTTCAAGGGCCTCGAAAATTTCAAAATCCTGTGCTTTTATCGATTCCACTCTCAAACCTCCTTTTCATTTTCCAGTAATCTTTCTTTGAAGAATTTTCTTGTTACGAAGGATGTCACGAAAATCGCCACCGTCAGCAAGAAAAGAATGATAATGCCGCTCACCATCCAGAAGGTCGGTGGTAGAAGCTGAATCAGCGCGTCATTGTAACTGAATGTCCAGTTCGCATCGAAAAAGATCTCATGAAAGATCGTGAACGCATAATCGAAATCGATCACAAACCAGGATCCGACAAACAGGACAAAAAGAAGGGGAAGAATATAGATGTCCCTAAACGTCCGATAGAGTGTGGACGGCGATTTTTTGTACATGTAGGCGCTGAGTGTGACGACACCGAGAAGGCTGAGGATTCCCGCGATACGGATCTGCGTGTAGACAGCGCGGACATCCTTCATGTGTTCGATTTCACTGATCAGTCTTTCTTCGCCGTTCACTATGACGATTTCGTGTCTGAGCAGTGTATCTTCATCATCCTCATGAGCACCAAACTCAAGGTTGTTGTGTCTGTAGTTCAGATAATCAATGAGTTTGTGACTGACATATTCATGATCGAACTCAATTCGCTCATGGCTCTCATAACGATCCTTGGATATATCCATGTAGGTCCTTGTCGTCAGAAGCGATGCGAACAGGGCGATCAATACGATTGGATACATGATCCAGATGGCGTATCTTATAAAACGCATAATATCACCTTGTGGTTTTGTCACCTGTTATTTTATCATACTTGCGCGAAGTAGAAAAGTGAGCCCGGTTATGGGGCTCACTTTGTCTGATGGCTATCTACTTATTCTCAAGAACCTCAAAACATTCGATGGTGTTTTGAAGCAATGAGGCGATGGTCATCGGACCGACACCACCGGGTACCGGGGTGATGTGAGAGGCTTTATCTTTTGCGGTTTCAAACTCCACGTCCCCGACAAGTTTGTCACCGACACGGTTGACGCCGACATCGATGATCACGGCGTTGTCTTTAATCATGTCACCCGTAATCATGTTCGGTCTTCCTACCGCGGCGACAAGGATATCGGCATCGAGGCACTCTTTCTTCAAATCAGCGGTGCGCGAATGGGCGATGGTCACCGTCGCATGTTCTTTCAAAAGCAGTTGGGCGACAGGTTTTCCAACAATGTTGCTCCGTCCGACGATCAGGGCCTTTTTGCCCTTGATATCGATTCCGACGCTTTCAAGCATCGTCATGATTCCCTTGGGGGTCGCGGAAACGATTCCCGGTGTCCCAAGCTGAAGTGCGGCCACATTCAGCGGATGGAAACCATCGACATCCTTGTTCTTTTCGATGGTGTCTATGACCTTGTTCTCATCGATATGGTCGGGTAGGGGAAGCTGAACCAGGATGCCGTGTACATCGTCATCGTTGTTCAGGTCTTTGACAATTCCGATGAGTTCATCTTCGGTGATCGAATCATCCTTGGTGATCATGGTGCTTTTGATGCCGGCTCTTTCACAGGCCCTGTTCTTCGCCTTGACATAGCTTTGGCTAGCCGGATCCTCACCGACCAGTATTACGACGAGATGTGGGGTCTTTCCATATTTTTCCTTGAGGTTCTCAACTTTCTTTTTGACATCGGCACGGATACTTTTTGATAGTGCCTTGCCATCAATGATGTTCGCCATTATTTATCATCCTCCGTCAGATAAGTGTCGACGATCTCCCCATAAAACATGATATGGGTGTCGTGATTCGGGTAATAACGCTTCTTTATGTCCTCGGGAATCAAGGCCGGCTCCTGAGTCTGGGTGTAGATCAGCTTGCATTCATACTGAAGCTCGCACTCCTCGATTACCGGTGAACTGACTTTCCGTGACCGTCTGGGTGTGAGACTGGTCTCTTTGAATTTGTTGATGTCTCGACCCGATTGTGTTCCAGCGACTTTGAGCGCCGCTTGCAGCGTGCCTTCTTTCGGTACATTGATGGTGTAGTCTTCGGCTTCTCTCAAAAGGTCATAGGTGTAGCGTGAATACCGCACATAGGCGATAAACACCGGTTTCCCCCAGATTACACCGATATGTCCCCAGGCGATGGTCATGGTGTTGGTGACACCTTTTTTGTCCTTCACAGTGATAAAGACGCCTTTGGGAAGTTGTCTGAGCAAGCGTTCCGCATGTTTGTGATAGTCTTCCAACATTATTGTCACATCCTATCTCAAATAGAGTTCTGTATATTTTTCTTTCAGATAACGTATGTAGTATTTCGGATCGAATGGTTCTTTGGTCACTTTTTCGAGGATTTCAAGTGGCTTGAGGCTGGAACCGTAACAATGGATGTTTTCTCTGAGCCATTGGTTGATTTCGTGAATCTTGTCCTCGAGAATCAGTGTCTCGAAGTCGATCGCCTCTTTCATCGCATAATAGATCTGTGCCGCATAAGCGCTTCCGAGCGCATAAGTCGGAAAATACCCGAACATTCCGCCGCTCCAGTGCACATCCTGTAAGATACCATTGCTTGCTTTGTCGACTTCCAGGTTCAGATACTCGCCCATCTTCTCATTCCAGACCTTGGGAAGCTCATCCACAGGAAGATTGTCATTAAAGATTGACCGCTCGATTTCATAGCGGAGCAGAATATGCAGCGGGTAGGTGAGTTCGTCGGCCTCGACTCTGATGAATGTCTCTTCGACTTTGTTGATGCCGCGATAAAAATCATCAAGGGTGACATCTTTTAGTTGTGTCGGGAAAAGAGCCCGCATCTTGGGAAGGTGGACTGTCCAGAATTCACGGCTTCTGCCCAGGATATTTTCATAAAAGCGCGATTGTGATTCATGAATGCCCATCGAGGCACCGCTTTTCAGATTCGTCATGTCGAAAATCTCATCGATCTGTTGTTCATAAAGCGCGTGGCCGAGTTCGTGGATTGCTGCGAATATGGAAGAAAAAACATAATTCTCAAGATAACGTGTTGTTAGCCTGACATCCCTTGAATGGGTATTCCAGGTAAAGGGATGCACACTCTCCTTCAACACGCCTCTGTCACGGTCAAAGTTGAAGACATCGAGGAGATACTCCACGAATTCCTTCTGTTTATCCTTGGAATAACGCGCATGGATGAACCGATCCTTTTCATCTTTCCTGTTTGCAAGGACTTCTTTGACGAATGGGACGAGGTCCTCCTTGATGGTCTTGAAAAACGCATCGTATTTTTCCATGCTCATGCCTTCTTCGAAGTCATCGAGCAACACATCGTAAGGCTCTAAATCAGGGCGACGGTAACTGACCATCTTTTTCTGGAAATCGATGATTTTCTCCAGGTAGGGTTTGAATTTATCGAAATCATCCTCTCCCTTCGCCTCTTCCCAGACGCGCTGGGCAAGTGTGGTCAGTTTGGAGTATTCCACGTAGTCGGCTTTCGGAATCTTGTCGATCTTATCGAGATTCTTCTTGGCCTTTTTGATTTCTTTTTGTTGTCTTGTGTTGAGATCGTCAAGGTTTCCCATGAGCGTGTTGACGGTTTCTTTGTATTCGGGAGACGTCAACAGGGAAAAATGTTCGCCGCTGATGATGCTCAGCATCTCGGCGCGATAAGGAAAACAGGCTTTTGGCGCTTCAGTGTGCGAATCCCAGTTGGTGACACCGAGCACGAGCTGATAAGCCTTCTGACGTTTCTGTATCTCTTTGAATGTATCGAAATCGCTCATGTCAATCACTCCTTTTTCAAGTAAAGACACGCACAGTAAAAACTGTGCGGGTCTTATTAGAATAATCCTTTAGCGTTACCGTCCTCGTCGATATCCATATCCATGGCCGCAGGACGTTTCGGTAGTCCTGGCATGGTCATCATTTCTCCGGTGAGCGCAACGATGAAGCCGGCGCCGATCGACGGCCTGAGTTCACGCACGGTGATCTCGAAATCGGTCGGCCGACCATAGCGTTTCGGATCGTCACTCAATGACATCTGGGTCTTCGCCATGCATACCTGCAGGTTGTCCCAGCCTTCACGCTTGAACTTCTTCAGCTGATTGCGGGCTTTCTTGGAAAACGAAACTGAAGCGGCACCGTAGACGGTCTTGCTGATGGCTTCGATTTTTTCTTCGATGCTCTGTTCGTTCTCATAAAGCCGTTTGAAGGTGAGGGTGTTGTTTTCAATCTGGTCGATAACTTTTCTTGCGAGGTCCTCGGCACCTTCTCCACCTTTTTCCCATACTTTGGACAGTGAATAGGGATGATTGTTTTTCTCTAGCCATTGCGCCAAAGCCTTATGTTCGGCATCGGTATCGTGGATAAAATGGTTGACCGCGACGATATAAGGAAGATTGAATGCTTTGATTGTCTCGATATGCTTCTGCAGGTTCTCTACGCCTTTTTTGAGTGCGTCGACGTTTTCTTCCTTGAGTTCGTCTTTTTTCACACCACCGTGCATCTTGAGGGCGCGTACCGTGGCGACGATGACCACTGCACTCGGATCGAAGCCGGCCTGTCTCGATTTGATATTCAAGAATTTTTCGGCGCCGAGGTCGGCCCCGAAACCGGCTTCGGTGATGACGTAATCGGCCATCTTGCGGGCCATGTTGGTAGCGATGATACTGTTGCAACCATGCGCGATATTGGCGAAGGGTCCGCCGTGGACGAGCGCAGGGGTGTTTTCGAGTGTCTGTACGAGATTCGGTTTGATCGCATCTCGTAAAATGAGCGTGATGGCGCCTTCCGCACCGAGGTCACCCACAGTGACCGGTTTGCGGTCATAGGTGTTTGCGATAACAATCCGTTTGATTCTCTTTTTGAGGTCGTGCAGGTCTTTCGCAAGACAGAGCACGGCCATGATTTCCGATGCCACACTGATATTGAATCCGTCTTCCCTCGGAATGGAGTTCCCGATGCCGCCAAGACCGACGGTGACCTGGCGCAAGGCCCGGTCATTCATATCAAGGGCACGTTTCCAACTGATACGTCTTGGGTCGATGTTCAGTTCATTGCCCTGATGAAGGTGATTGTCAATCATTGCACTGATGGCGTTGTTCGCGGTGGTGATCGCATGGATATCGCCGGTAAAATGCAGGTTGATATCCTCCATTGGGACGATTTGGGCATGCCCGCCACCGGCGGCACCACCCTTGACACCCATGACAGGACCGAATGATGGTTCCCTCAAAGCAACCATCGCGTTCTTCCCGATTTTCTCAAACGCTTGTCCCAGTCCCACCGTGGTCGTAGACTTTCCTTCTCCAGCCGGGGTCGGCGTAATCGCGGTGACGAGAATCACCTTTCCATTCTTATCCTTGAGCGTCTCTTGTGCCTCTAAACGGATTTTGGCCTTGTAATTCCCGTAACGCTCGATATCGGTTTCCTTGAGACCGAGTCTTTCGGCGATTTCACCGATGTCCAGCATCTTCGCTTGTTGCGCAATCTTCAAATCTTGATTTTCCATTAAGCTTCCTCCAATCGATTATAAATCTTCCTTTTTATTATCACATATCTGCACCCCAAATTCAACGGATAAATAAAACGCTTTCAGTTTCTCTGTTATGAGAAATAACCGAGGTATAGTATAATTAAACCGACACTGTAACATCAGGAGCGTTGCCCTATGCGTTACGATATCACAGTCCATCCTTCTAAACTCAGTGGAAGCATTGTTGTGCCGCCCTCTAAAAGCCAGACGCACAGGGCAATCCTTTGCGCCGGAATGGCTGAGGGTAAAAGCGTCATCGAGCCCTTCGAGCCAGGTGACGACATCCAAGCTTCCCTGCGTGCCATTGAAGCCCTGGGCGCGAAAATAAAGGTGAGAGGCAAGGCCCTGCACATCAAAGGTAGACCCTCTTTCCCGATCAAGAAGACCCATCTTCATGTGGGGAAAAGCGCTTCGACGTTGCGCTTTTTCATCCCGATTTCGATGATCGGGGGACAACCTTTCCATTTCACAATGGACGCCCAGCTAGCAAAAAGACCGCTCGAACCTTATCACAAACTCTTTCCGGATGCCTTGAAACAAGAAGGCGACACATTGACTGTCCACCATTCTCTCACACCCGGTGATTATGTGATTGACGGCAGCATCAGTTCGCAGTTTGTCTCCGGTCTTCTTTTCGCCCTGCCGCTCCTCAAGGAACAATCCACCTTGAGAATAGAAAAAATCACTTCCACGGACTATATCGACTTAACTGTGGATATCCTTGAAACCTTCGGTATTGTCATCATCAAAGAGGACGATCACTTCCGGATTCCTGGAAACCAGACTTATTTTGCCCGTACACTCGAAACCGAAGGGGATTATGGCCTTGCCGCGAACTTACTCGTCGCAGGACTCAAAAACACTGCCTTGGAAGTCTATCCGCTCAAAGCGGACTCTTCTCAAGCCGACAGGTTAATCGTAGATTTCATCAAGGCTTTCGAGGGGAAAATCATCCATACGGAAGAAGGCTTCATGACAAGCGAGAGTAACACCAGAGCCGCGACAATCGATATCGACCCCGCACCAGACCTCGCACCAATCACAGCATTGCTCGGCGCCTATTCAGAGGGCACCACCGAAATTCTCAATACGAAACGTCTACAATACAAGGAATCCAACCGCATAATAAGCACGGTAACGACCTTGAAAAAGCTTGGTTTTGATGTCCTCCATCAAGATAATAGAATAATTATAAAAGGTTTATATAAGCGGTTTCCCACCAACAAAACATTGGAAACCCACGGCGATCACCGCATTGTGATGATGGCTGTTATAGGTGCACTGAACGCCGACAAACCGATAACGATTACAAATGCCCAAGTTGTAGAGAAATCCTACCCGCGTTTCTATGACGATCTGATTAGTCTCGGTGCAAAAATCGATTTCAAAAAGATAACCCCATGAAAATCATCATACGTGGCTACCAAAAACCTACGCCGTACATCTGGACCAGGACATTCTTCACTCAATGGAACGCTTAATCGGACATGACGGGGATATTCTCATCATCACCGACGACGGTGTTCCAAAATCCATCCTCACCCGCATCGAGCAACGCCTGAACGTGCGGGCTAGTATCATTTTTCCTGCCGGTGAAGCGAACAAGAACATGACCACTTTCATGCGTATCACCGATAGGCTTGAAGCGCTCCATGCCACTACAGGAACCCTGATTCTCGCAGTGGGTGGCGGGGTCGTCAGTGACGTAGCCGGTTTTGTGGCGGCGACATTTAAACGGGGTCTTCCCTTAGTCATTGTGTCGACGACACTGCTTGGGATGGTGGACGCCGCCATCGGCGGCAAATTCGCCGTCAACACTTGTCACAGCAAAAATACCATCGGCACCTTCTACACCCCGAGATCCGTCATCATCGACCCCGATACCTTGAGCACCCTTCCGAAAAGACAGATCGCCAACGGGATGGCCGAAATAATCAAAACGGCTTTGATTGGCAGTGAGACGCTTTTTCATCAGTTGAACACTTCCTATGAACACCTCGATATCAGCCATATAATCAAACAAGCAATCGTAATCAAACAATTTCACATCGATATCGACCCACTGGATAAGGGCATCAGAAAACAGCTGAACTTCGGTCACACCATCGGTCACGCGCTAGAAATGTATCACGGACACCGCTATCTGCACGGCGAATGCGTCGCAAAAGGCTTGACGGTGATGGCTAGTGAGAAAGATTACGAAACCGAACTCCATGAAATCTTGCGTAAGCACAACCTGGAAATTACAATCCCCTACGACAAGGAATCACTCCTCGAAATCATAAGACATGATAAGAAGATACAAGGAGATACCATTGACGTCATCGAGGTTGAAAGACCGGGAAATCCCTTTATTAAGCGGATTTATTTTAAGGATTTTGAGAACTATCTTTGAGAAGGGAGTGTCGTGATGAGCACATTCGGCAAAGCGATCGAGGTCAGTCTTTTCGGTGAAAGCCACGGAGAATGTGTCGGACTGACCATACACAATCTTCCCCCTGGTGTCCGTCTTGATGAAAATGCGATCCGAAAAGCATTGGAAAAAAGACGTAGCGTTAAGCCCTACACGACCTCACGTCGTGAAAAAGATGAGTTTGACATCGTCAGCGGCTTTTTTGAAGGCAGAACCACCGGTGCGCCCTTTACAGTCGTCATCCCGAACAAGGATATCCGTCCAAAGGATTACAAGAAATCCATTATGAGGCCCGGCCATGCGGATTATACCGCTTATTTAAAATATCATGGTCACACCGATTACCGGGGTGGCGGCCATTTTTCAGGAAGATTGACAGCGCCGCTCGTCGTTCTCGGCGAGGTCTGCCGGCAGATTCTTGATGATGAGGACCTGATCATATCGTCTCATATCATGAAGATCCACACCGTAAAAGGCCCTTCATTTTATGATGATACCGTCACGATAGATAATATAAAAACCCTTTATTCAAGCGATTTCCCAGTAATCGACGAGGACTATGGGATTCGGTTCCGGCAGGCAATAGAAAAAGCGCGAGCCGACAATGACAGTGTCGGCGGCATCATCGAAACCATCATCATGAATCCTTATGCGTCTCTAGGCGAACCCTTCTTCGGTTCTTTTGAAAGCATCCTTTCGCATCTGCTTTATTCGATACCCGCGGTCAAGGCCATCGCTTTCGGAAAAGGATTCGCACTCACCGACATGCTGGGTTCGATGAGTAACGATGAGATGGCCATTGAAGAAGGCAGAGTCTCTTTTACCTCCAACAACATGGGCGGGATTCTCGGCGGCATCACGACCGGCCAGACCATCATTTTCTCCACCGCCATCAAACCCACACCTTCCATCGGAAAATCTCTGCGCACTGTCGATATGGACGAGTTGAGAAGCACGACCACCTCGACAAGCGGCAGACACGATAGCTGCATTGTTCCACGCGTCATACCTGTGATCAACGCCTTGTGCCATTACGCGGTTCTAGAAATGACTATGAGAAATGAGGGATTGAAATGGAAACACTAAAAAAGCACCGTCAGGAAATCGATGATCTAGACAGAATCATCATTGAAGCATTGGACCAGCGCTTTGATAAGAGCATTGAAATCGGCGACTACAAGAATAAAGAAGGAATCGCTGTTGCCGACAGCGGTCGGGAAAACGAAATCTACAAAAAGATCAACCGTTCCAAATTCCCCGAAAACATTAAAAACGTCTTCAAAACAATCATTGAGGAAAGCAAATCCCTGCAGAAGAAGGATTGATCATCATGTACGGTCTACTCGGCAAATCACTCAGCCACAGTTTTTCGGTCACAGTACACAAAATGCTTAACAACAATATCGATTACCGCTTGTTCGAGACCGACAATGTCGGCGATTTTCTAAAGACACGGTCTTTTGAAGGGCTCAATGTCACCAATCCATACAAGCGTGCCGTGATTCCTTATCTTGATGCGTTGGCCGGTTCCGCAGAAAAGACCGGCACGGTCAACACCATCGTCAATGACAACGGGACCCTTACCGGCCATAACACCGATTATCTGGCTTTACTGAACCTGATAGACAAACACTTCCCAGATGACAGAAAATCAAAGGTTTCAATACTGGGAAATGGCGCCACCATGCGAAGTATTAAAAAAGCACTCGAAGCATCGGGCTTCGTAGACATCGCCGTCTATGCACGAAATCCCAAGGCGAACGAACATCCCCTGAGCACCCTTGACATCGACACAGAAATCCTCATCCAGACCACACCGGTCGGTATGTTTCCGAGCAATCATGACAGGCTTCCGGTCAATCCCGCCGATCTCAAACGGCTGATTTTCGTTTTCGATGTGATCTACAACCCCTTCAAGACTCATCTGTTGCTCGAGTGCGAAGCATTGGACATCCCCTTTTTGAACGGGCTTCCTTTTCTATTCGAACAAGCGGCACTGTCTCAACTGCTCTTCTATGGAAAAGAAGAACCGCCGACCACGGAACCACAATTGAAAGCCTTTGAACGTCAGTATCTCAACATCTGCCTGATCGGTCTTCCTTTCAGTGGCAAAAGCCATTATGCCAAGAGGCTTGCCGGGACCCTGAATAGAGAATTCGCCGATACCGATGCCCTCGTGGAGCAAAAAGCAGGGAAAAAAATCGAAACGATTTTCGCCGATCACGGGGAAGCTTATTTCCGTGAGCTCGAAAAGTCCGTGGTACTTGAGATTGCCAAGAAACACGGTCAGGTTATCGCGACCGGTGGTGGTGTTGTCAAGGACTTAAACGCAATCAGGGCTCTGAAACAGAATGCTGTGATTGTCCATCTCGACCTCGATACCGGCCTGATCGATGAAAATAAAATCAGAAAAAGACCGTTGGTGCAATCCTTGGACGATCTCGCGGCTCTCAAGGAAAAAAGGGAAGTGCTCTATAAAACCCATGCGGATGTGACCATCAGGAAAGACACAATGGATGAGACGGTTATTTCGAAAAGGATAAAGGAGGCCCTCGATGCATATTTTAGTGATTAACGGACCGAACCTGAACCTACTTGGCGAACGGGAACCCGAAATCTACGGAACCGACACCTATAAGAGGCTGGAAAAGACATTGCTAGCCTACGGCGAACAAAAGGGTGTCATGATTGAAATCAAACAGACCAACCTCGAGGGCATCATCATCGACCTTCTTCATTACGCCCATTTCAAACATCATGATGCGGTGATTTTGAATCCGGCCGCCTATACACATTACGCTTACGCCATCCGTGATGCCATCAAAGCCATCAATGTCCCCGTCGTCGAAGTCCATCTGAGTGACCCGAAGAAAAGACCGGAACCATGGCGGCACCGATCCGTGGTCGAGGACGTCTGTGTGAAAACGTTCAAAGGAAAAGGTATTAGGAGCTACAAAGAAGCCATCGACTATCTCGTGGAAGGTTGATTGTTATGATTATTCTCATCAGTCAAAGCACAGATGAAAAGGCGCTAAATACTTTGAAAGATGACCTGGACAGCTTCGGTTTAAAATGGCAGATTCTTGAGGGTCACGATCATACGGTAATCCACATTCCATCTGACACCAGGGATATCGATCACAGACGTTTCTACACTTACCCTTTTGTCGAACAGGTCCATCCGCTTTCTGACAATCTCCGTCTTTCGACTAAAAAAAAAGTGACTGAACATGTGGAAGTTCCCGGTTTCATCTTCGACGGCAAGAAACCCTTCCTGATCGCCGGTCCCTGCAGTGTCGAATCCGAAACGCAGATCCAGGAAATCGCAAAAATCGTGAAAGAAAGCGGCGCTCAGGCACTGCGCGGCGGCGCCTACAAACCGAGGACGAGCCCTTACGCATTTCAAGGACTGAAAGAAGAGGGACTCATCCACCTCGAAAGAGCCGCCCGTCAAAACGGATTGCTCACAGTGAGCGAAATTGTCAGTGAAAAACACATTCCGCTATTTGAGCGTCATGTTGATATCATCCAAGTCGGCGCGAGAAACATGCAGAATTTCGAACTTTTGAAAGCCCTCGGGTCGATAAAAAAGCCTATTTTACTCAAACGCGGTTTCGCCAACACCGTAGAAGAGTGGTTGCATAGTGCCGAATACATTCTCTCAGGCGGCAACAGGAATGTGATTCTTTGCGAACGGGGGATCCGGACGTTCGAACCTTGGAGCAAGCATACGCTCGATCTGGCGGGATTGCTTGCGGCCAAAAATCACACGCATCTGCCGGTTATTGCCGACCCATCCCACGCAGCAGGCGATTATGCCTTGGTGGAGGGCTTATCAAAAGCGGCAATCGCCGCGGGGGCGGATGGTTTGATGCTCGAGATCCACCCCGATCCGAAGCGCGCACTCAGTGACGGCGCCCAATCTTTGAAGCCCGAACGCTATCTTGCATTGATGAGGGATATCGATATTCTTTGTAAAAAGGGATGAAAGTCCACCCTTGTCTATGGTATAATTTTCTTAACATAGCCCACTTATCCCTTATTTTCTTTCGATTCACTGGAGGTCACCATGCGTCAATACAACATCCTGACCATCACACTGTCTTTTTTGACATTGGCAGCCTATATCGTCGGACTTTACGGAACGATATCGTTAGAGGAAGGCTTCTTCCTCTATTTCGGGTTGGGCGTAAGCATGTACCTCGTCATCTTCCATCCGCTTGTCTTTTTCGCACTCGGTCGCGGCATCTTGAAACAGGCCGATATCCGGGATGTACCTGAAAGCCTCATCTTTATCCTCCTGATTATTCCTTTCTTCCCGATTTCCTATGTGCTCATACCGTTGCTTTTTGAACTCTATGAAAGTGTCCAGCAGGCAAGTGCCATCGAATTCGTCTTCATCATCTTCGAGATGGCGGCGTTTGGCGCCGGTATCTATGCTTTTGTCCGTTATGCACGCAAAACAGTCAAGGACCAGATGGTCCCCCGCGATTTCTACGCCATCCACCACTACCTGATCGGAACCCTGATCTACTTCTACTTCGTCAGGCTGACACTTGTTTCAAGTATTCTCGTGACAGGGGTCGTCCCCGGTTAAAAATCATCAAACCCCCATCGATTTTCAATCGATGGGGGTTTTTTTATGCAAGAACCTCAAGGAGCGGAATAATGGTCTCGAGCACGGATCTTTCAAGTTTCATTCGGTCGATATTGATATGGAGCTTCTCGAGTTTGTAGTCGAGATGGATGAACTTTGATATTTCGCTTGCCTTACTGAAAAGCAGCTCACCGTGGATATGCCTTGATGCTTCTTTCGAAAACACGAAGTTAACGCTGGTTTTTGTTTCCCTTACCTTCTCGACACCAGCGGCCAAGGCCAGGTTCTCATAGAGTTTTTCAAGCATATAATTGTTCATGTCCTTCGGGATTTTTCCGAAGCGGTCCTCGCATTCTTCTTTCAATGCTTTGTGGGCCTTCATTGAATCCAGCTGCGCGATGCGTTTGTGCATTGCGATTCTTGTGTCATCATCCGCGATGTAGCTTGTGGGAATGCTGCGGCTGGCGGGTAGTTTCAGCGCCTGTTTCTTCTCGGTCTCTTCCGACATCTTGTTGAGGCCTGTTTTTTCTTTGTCAATCTCTTCTTTGAGAATCTCCAGGAACAAATCGATTCCCACGCTGTCGATGTAGCCTGATTGTTCGGTCCCGAGCATGTCGCCGGCGCCTCTGATCGCGAGGTCTCTTGATGCGATCTTGTAGCCGCTGCCTAGTTCCGTGAACTCCTTGATGGCTTGGAGGCGTTTTGCGGCTTCATCGCTGAGCTGTTTGTTTTTCTCATACATGAGATAGCTGTAGGCGATGCGGTCACTGCGGCCCACGCGTCCTCTGATCTGGTAGAGCTGCGAGAGGCCGAGTTTGTCGGCATCATGGATGATGAGGGTGTTGGCGTTAGGGATGTCGAGCCCGGTTTCGATGATGGTTGTCGAGACGAGCACATCGAACTGATGGTCCAGGAAATCGCGCATCACGTTTTCGAGTTTGACACGGCTCATCCTTCCATGGGCATAGGCGATACGGGCATCAGGGACGAGTTTTTCGAGTTTGTCCCGGATCGAGGCGATGTTTTCGACACGGTTATAGAGGTAGAAGACCTGGCCTTCTCGGCTGATTTCGCGTTCGATGGCGTCTTGTATGGTGTGTTCGTTCCGTCTCAGCACATAGGTCTGGACAGGGAAACGGTTCTTGGGTGCCGTTTCGATCAGGCTCATCTGCTTGACACCGGTCATCGCCAGCTGAAGCGTCCTGGGTATCGGCGTTGCACTGAGCGAAAGCACATCGACATTGAGTTTGAGCGCTTTGATCTTTTCTTTGTGCTCGACACCGAAACGTTGTTCCTCATCGACGATGAGTAATCCGAGGTCGTTATATCTGAGGTCTTTGGAAAGCAGACGGTGGGTGCCGATGATGATGTCGATTTTTCCTTTTTCGATGTCCTTGAGGAAGATGTCTTGTTTGCTCTTTTTGACAAAACGGTTCAAAAGGGCGATCTTGATTCCGTGTTTTTCGAGTCTTTCCTTGAAGGTGTAATAGTGTTGTCTCGATAGGATGGTCGTCGGGGCGAGGTAGACTACCTGTTTGTTGTCAAGGACGGCCTTGAAGGCGGCACGCAAAGCGACTTCGGTTTTCCCGTACCCTACATCCCCGCAGATTAACCGGTCCATGGGCATGGGTTTTTCCATGTCGTTTTTCACATCTTCGATGGCGCTGAGCTGGTCTGCGGTCTCCTCGAAATGGAAGTCCGCCTCGAGTTCTCTCATGAACTCGTTGTCCGGACTGAACTGGAAACCTTGCGCCGCTTCCCGGGCGGCATAGAGTTCGATCAGATGCTGGGCGATGTCCTTGGCCTTCTTTCGGACACGTCTTTTGGTCTTGGCCCATTCGGTGCTTCCGATTTTGTTGATCTTGGGTTTGATACCCTCATGGGCGACATAGCGCTGTATCAGGTGGACATTCTCCACAGGGATATAAAGGGTATCATCCCCCTTGTAGCCGATGACGATATAGTCATTGATGGTCGCGCCGACCGTCATGGTCTCAATGCCAAGAAAACGTCCGATTCCGTGGTCGTAATGGACGATGTAGTCCCCTTTTTTCAGGGATTCGACGTTGCTGATGGATTCGGCTTCCTTGAAAATCTTTCTTTTTTTCTTTTTGACTTTCTTTGAGTCGTCTCCTTGAATCTTTTCGTCGTTTAGCAAGACGAAATCGGCGTCGAACCATTCGAACGCGAGCGGATTGTCGGTATGTTTGATGTTGATTTTTTTCTTGAAAGGTGGGTCGTTCTTTCCAAGTAGCTTGATATCGACATGCGCTTCAAGTGTGTTCATGAGTGCATGCACCCTCTGTTCGTCACGTAACGTGATCAGGACGGTCACATAACCTTCATACTTTTTCAGATCCTTGATGAGCATGTGGATGTTGTTCTCATACTGCATGCTTTCCTTTGCTCTCAGCGGCATGGAGAAGCCTTTGTTTTTTCTTTCGCTGAAAGTATTCAGGTTGATTTTCTGCGGATAGTAGATACGGTCGATGTCCTTTAGGAAATAAAATCCCATCTTGGGATAATCATCGTTCTCGCTAAACCAGTTTTCGAGATCGCTGACCATCTGTTTGTAACCGGTCTTGGTTTTTTCGCTTTCGATGAAGATGGTAAGCGGGTCTTTCATATAGTCGCTGATGGTTTCGGGTTGTTCGTGGCTGAAAGACATATATCTGGCTAACTGATCCTGGTTATCGAAATTGTTGAGTTCATGCAGTTCTTTCGTAATCCTTTCTTTCGCATCCTCACACAAATTTTCTTTTTCCATCTTTTGTCTTGCGTTTTTCTCGATGACGGCCAGGGTTTTCTGGTCATAGAAGAACTCAGCACGAGGAAAGAGGGTGAAGCGGTCCCGCTTTGAAGTGGAACGCTGCGTCCGGGCATCGAACTGACGGATGGAATCAATTTCTGTGTCGAAAAAATCGATGCGCAGGGGGTGGTCCTCGTCGGATAAAAAGACATCGATAATACTCCCCCTCGAGGAGAAATCGCCGATTTTCTCAACCGCACTCACTGGCTCATAACCAAGATGCAGAAGAAGCGCCTTGAAGTCCTCGACATCTATCTCGTCCCCCACCTTGTAGGTCCGGTAATATTTTTCATACTGCCTGAGCGGCCATAGGTATTTGACGAGTCCGCTCGGATTGGTGATGACGATTTGTTTATTCTTGTCGAGAATATTCTTTATGGTGTTCAATCGTTCGAATTTGAGATCCTCACTCATTGCGAGCATGTCGGTGGTCAGAAATTCGTCCTGCGGGAACAAATTGACATCCTCAGGGAGGATACGACTGAGAAGATCGTAGGTCTTTTGGCTGTGGTAGAGGTTGTGGTTGACAATGAGGATGGGTCTTTGTGTCTGCTGATATAGAAAATAGATCAGAAAAACGTTCAACATCGAGAACGTGTCGGTGATTTCGAAACTTTTCTCGTGTTTGAGCGCCTGCTTCAAACGCATGAGAGTCGGGTTGTCTTTAAGGAAGCCGTAAAGTTCTTTCATAATTGTCCTCCACATGGTGAAATAAGCATTGTTGTTCAATGCCCGATAGTTAATTGTACCAAAGTTCACTTGTTTTATCCAAACAAAAAACCCTGTCTCGCAGGGTCAGTTGTATTCATTCATAAGCCGGGTGAAGTCCTCGCCGTTGGCGAAACGCTCGATAATCGTTTTGACTGTGTCGATACCCTTGATGACCATGTCACCCTCGCTTTTTAAGAATTTGCTCAGAACATGGTGGGTGACTTCGACGGCTTCGGGGTTACCGATGCCGAACCTTATCCGCTTGATCTCATTGGTTCCAAGTGCGGGAAGAACGGATTGAAGACCCTTATGTCCCCCGGTCCCACCTTGTGGACGCAGTCTGATTTTCGCCGTAGGAAGATCCAGATCATCATAGATGATCAGGATATCCGCAGGGTCGATATCGTAATAATCCGCCATCTTTCCAACGCTGTTTCCGGATAGGTTCATATAGGTCTGCGGTTTGAGCAGATAGGCGTTCTTGTATTGCGCAATCTCACCGATGAATTTCTTGTCATATCTGAACTTCAGTTTCTTCTCGGCCGCGAAGGCTTCCAGGCATAGAAAACCGATGTTGTGTCTTGTCCGGCTGTATTTTCTGCCGGGGTTGCCGAGTCCGACGATGAGTCTCATTATTTGCGGGGTTTGATGACGAGGTAGCGCTTGTTCTTCTCGCCTTCGGATTTGGTGACAACATCTCGCCAGTCGGAGAGCTTGGTATGGATGATCCGTCTTTCATAGGCGTTCATCGGGTCGAGTTTAACAGGGATTTTGGTCTTGGCGACCTCTTTTGCGGTTTTTGTCGCCAGAATCTCAAGCTGTTTCCTTCGGTTCGCCTTGTACCCCCCGATATCGAGGAGGACGATGATTCGTTCATCGGTAAAGATGTTGAGCAGATTGCGCAGGTAGAACTGGATGCTTTCCAGCGTCTTGCCGTTTTTTCCGATCAGAACGGGATTTTCACTGCTTTCGACACGATACTCAAATTCATTTTCGTTCGGTGAGTGTGATTTGACCTTCGCATCCACACCCATGTTTTCAAAAAGCCGAGTGAGTGTCTTTAGACCGAATTGTTCCAGATCGACATCGATGACGGCCTCGACTTCCAAATGTTTTTTCAGACCGAACATGGATTTTTTCTCTTCCGTTTTAAGAGTGATATGTTCCTTGTTGACCCTTAGCGTATTCTGAGCATATTCCATTGCCTCTTCAAGGCTTTTGGACTCGAAAGTTATCGATTTCATCTTAACCACCTTTAGATAGCTTTTTCGTTCGTTATTTTTTGATGCATCTTTTTGCGGTTGATATAGGTTTGTAGGAATTGGAACATGTTACCGACGATCCAGTAAAAGGCGATTCCCAGGTTGGTGAACGAGATGGAAGTCAGCATGATCACCATGAAATAGGTCATGAACTTCATGGTCTTCTCGGACTGGATCTGTTGGGCGGACTTGGGATAGTTTCTTCCCTTTATATAGTCGGGTTTTTTCATCGCATAGCGCTGATAGAAATACATGGTCGCACCCACAATCAACGCGAGCAGGATGTTGATCCAGTGCTGCGAGAGGTTGAACGTTTCCATCGAGGGGGATTCCGCTGTGAAGTCCATGAAGAAGAACTGCCAGTTGATGTGGTCGTACTGATCGGCCGCCAGGGGCAGTCGGCGGACCACCTGATACATGGCGATGAAAATCGGCATCTGCAGAAGTGGCAGGAAACAACCCAACGGGTTGATGTTGTATTTGCGGTAGATTTGAAGCATCTCCTGTTGCATCTTTTTCTGGGAAGCTTCGTCTTTCTTATCCTGATACTTTTGTTTCAACTGCTCGAGTTCGGGTTGGGCGATTTGCATGTTCGCACTCATGGCGGTCGATTTTGAGTAAATCGGCCAACCGACGATTCTGATGATCATCGTCAAAAGGAACAGTCCGACAATGTAGTGACCACCTGCGAATTCTGACAGTCTCAGCAACAGCTCACCGAGCTGGGTGACCATCCATTGTACCCATCCGAAACCGCCACCTTCACCGATTGGTTGTTCATAGTGGGCGACATCACAGCCCGATGCCGTGACGACGAGCAGCAACGTGGCCACAAGCAGCATTGGCCGCCAGTAACGTTTTAACAAGTATTGTTTCATTTTCTCACCTCTAGGTCAGTTTATGTTTTTTTAAAAGTGTTTCAAGTCTTGATCTGATTTGCCAGTAATCCAGTGCCTTCGCAGTCGGATGGACAATGACGAAGATATCGAACGGTTTGTCGATTTCGCTTTCGTGGAAAACCATACGGATGCGCCTTTTGACAAGGTTGCGTTCAACGGCATTGCCGAACTTCTTCGATACGCTGATGGCGTAGCGGAAGTGGGGATAATCGTTTTCCGCTTTGAAGACGCTGAAGCGTCCATCTTTGCGGACATCACGTTGATTCAGTATCTTTTTTATGGTTTCATTTTTCTTGATCCGATACTGTTTCCTCATGTGAAGTCCTCCTTCTTAAAAAAAAACACTTGAAAAAAATCTCTTCAAGTGTTTGTCAGGTATACAAAGATACGTTTTCGATTATCCGCTTGTTACGCTGTTAGGCGCTTTCTTCCTTTGAGACGGCGTTTTGAGAGAATCCGTCTACCTCCAACAGAGCTCATGCGCTGGCGGAAGCCGTGTTTTTTCGCTTTTTTACGTTTGTTTGGTTGATATGTCCTTTTCACTATCAACACCTCCTAGTCCGTTTTGAAACCATGCCTTTAAATTATATATAAATATATGGGCCGTGTCAACCGTTATTTTTAAAGGACGAAAACGCAGCTTTTTATTTATAGTTTTCCACAGCTCATAATGGCTTTACTTTCAAGTTTGAACATTCGCGATTGTGGAAATGTTTACTTGTGGAATTCTTACCAATGTGGAAAAGTGAAAACCATTCAAGATGTTTAAATTAAGCTTTCTACTCCGTTCCATCATTTGTAGAAAACCGGATGGGACAAGAAAGTTTTCCACATTTTTTGTAGATAAATATTTGTTTTTATTCTACAATAGCTATGCTAGACTACTTGTGAAACAAGGGGGAATTTTTATGCTAGAGACACAACCTCAATTCGAGATTTGGCAGGAAGTCAAGGGTCAGCTTGAAATGCAATTGGAACGCAACACTTTCAGTGAGATCTTCGATTCCGTTGATTCTGTTTTCAAAGTGAGGAATAACTACATTTATCTCATCGTTGAAAACGAATTCATCAAAAAACGTATCGAGATGCTCTATCTCAAGCGAATGAACCGAATCCTTGAAAACTATGTCGACGACAAACATGAATACAAGCTGATCACCAAAAACCAGGCTGAAGAAGAAATGGCGAAGGAGGAAACTCACACATCGAACCAGAAAATCCTCGACGAGGATTTCAAACACACCTATCTTAACACAAACCTGAATCCTTCCTATACATTCAGGAATTTTGTTGTGGGGAATTCAAACCGTTTGGCCTATACGTCGGCGATCAAAGTCGCCGACCAACCCGGCATCGTCGCAAATCCGCTTTATATTTTCGGTGATGTGGGGCTCGGCAAGACCCATCTGATGCACTGTGTCGGCAATTACATACTCGAAGGCGATATCAACACCAAAGTCCTCTACGTCAAGGCTGACCAGTTTGTTGAGGATTATGTCCGCTATGCCAGCAAGAAGCGCTTCAACGAGTTCAATAAAATTTACCGGAACGTGGATGTCCTTTTAGTCGATGACATCCAGTTTCTCGCCAAAAAGGAAAAATCACAAGAGGAATTTTTCAAGCTGTTCGAACAACTTCATAACCAAAGAAAGCAGATTGTCATCACTTCGGATCGAAAGGCGAGCGACCTGAAAGACGTCATGGCACGTCTCACCTCCAGATTCTCCTGGGGCGTCACCGTCGATATCAACCGCCCCGACCTCGACCACCGCATCCAGATTCTTGAAAAGAAACTGATGGCGGAGACCTCCGAGACCAACCTGATGCCCCAGAAGGTCATCGAATATATCGCCAGTGTCTTTGACAACAATGTCCGGGAATTGGAGGGTGCGCTCAAGAGGGTTTTGTTCTATTGCACCGCGTTCGATTTCGAATTCAGCATCAAAAACGCCGAAACCGCTCTTGAAAATCTGGTGCGACCGAAAGAAAAACACAAAGATTTCGTTCGCGACAAAGTCCAGAATGTCCTGAGCGTCGTCAGTGATTATTACAATATCTCCACCAGTGATCTCATCTCAAAGAAACGCAAACGGATCTACCTCTATCCGCGGCAGGTTGCCATGTTTTTGATAAAAGACCTATACGAACTGCCCTATAAACGGATCGGTGCTTATTTTTCCAACAGGGACCACTCGACGGTGATGCACTCTATCGAGAAAATCAACAACGAGATGCAAATGGATGTCAATGTGAAAACCGATGTTGAAAAACTCAAGCACAAATGTGGAGATTTCTAATAAAAAAGCTTATAAAAACCCTTGTCTATGGTATAATTAAATAGATGGATGCAACATTCCACATTTCCACACCGCACTAATAATCAATAAGAAAGAAATAAGAGTAATTATTAAGAGGTGAAGCCCATGCGTTTTGAAATAAACAAGGACAAACTTCTCTATCATCTTCTGATTGCCCAGAAAGCCTTGTCGACGAAAACGCCGAATCCAGCTTTACAAGGTGTCAAAATCGATGTCGAAAAGGACAAAATCTTGCTAACGACAAGTAATTCGGACATCTCCATTAAGATATGCCTTGAGGATCCGTCTCTTGAAGTCGAAGAAACCGGATCGGTCCTGGTACCGGGAAAATACTTCATTGAAATCGTCCGCAAGCTCGATGGTCAGCTTGTCACCATGTCTCATCTGGAAGACAACCTTTTACGCATCGAAGCCGACCGGTCCGATATCACGCTCAATATGCTCGACCTTGACGACTATCCGAACTTGGTGTTCAAGGAAAAGGACGACTTCATCAAAATCAATGTCAGAACGCTCAAGACCATCATCCGTCAGACCGCGTTTGCAACCTCGACCATTGAAAACCGTCCAATCCTTACCGGCGTCAACTTCACCATCGACGGCGATCGTCTCACCGGGGTCGCCACGGACAGTTATCGGCTGAGCCAGAAGACCATCAGTCTCGAAGACTCCTATGACAAAATGAATGTCATCATCCCTGGCCGCAGTCTTGAAGAGCTGATGAAGATCCTCGAAAACAACCAAGAGTCTGTCGAAGTCCACTTCGACCAGAACCGCGTGCTTTTCAAATACAACAATGTCTTGTTCCACTCGCGTCTACTTGAAGGCAATTACCCCGAGACCAGCAAACTGATACCCCAGGAATTTCCAGTCCAGATAAAATTCAACAAGGAACAACTTATCACGGCAATCGAGCGCGCCAGTCTCCTCTCCGCCCGCGATGGTCAAAACGCCATCGTCAAGCTGAACGTGAGACAGGATGATGTCATCGAGATATCTTCTAATTCACCTGAAATCGGCCGCGTGCTCGAAGAAGTTTATCCTGTCGATGAGATTAAGGGCTCTCCCCTGAAAATCGCTTTCAGCTCAAAATACATCCTAGAGGCACTCAAAGTATACAACTCCAGCGAGATTACCGTCAAATTCACCGGCGAAATCAGACCGTTCATCATCACCGGCGAATACGATGAGGACATGTTGCAGCTGATCCTTCCAGTCAAAACCGATTAAGCGCTAAAAAAAGCCGTCGATAAGACGGTTTTTTTTATGAGCAAATTTGCCGAATCGCTTGTTTATAACCATTAGTTATTATATAATACTAGTATATATTATATATAAGAAAAGAGGCCTGGATATCGTGGAGATTGTGAAGATAAAAACCGATTATATAACGCTTGGTCAATTTATGAAATTCGCCAACCTCGCAGCGGGTGGCGGAGACATCAAAGCACTGCTCGCGATGAAGACCATCAAAGTCGATGGCGAGCTTGAAAACAGAAGGGGAAAGAAGCTCTATCCCGGCACTGTTGTTGAAATCGAAGGTGAAGGGATCTACCGTATCGAACATGCCGAAAATTAGCAGGCTTTCACTTGAGCATTTCCGTCTCTATGACCGGGTGTCGACACCCGTCTCACCCAACATCAATATTCTGGTCGGTGATAACGCACAAGGCAAGACAAGCTTCATCGAGGCCATCTATGTTCTGGGGCTCACCCGTTCGCACAAAAGCACGGTTGATGCGACCATGGTTGCCGAGGGTGCGCCGTTCGCCCGGATAAGAGCACAGATCGACCTCAACGGCAAAAACAGGGATCTGGAAGTGATTCTTTCCAAAGAAGGAAAAAAGGCGATTTATAACCGGACCGAATACAAGCGGCTGTCGGATTTCATCGGTATCCTGAGCGTCGTCATGTTCGCGCCGGAGGACCTTATCATGGTCAAAGGAAGCCCGGGAGAACGAAGACGCTTCATCGACCTGGAACTCTCCCAGCTCCGTCGTCACTACATCCACCACCTCTCCCAGTACCGCCGCCTCTTGAAAGAACGCAACGAACACCTCAAGGCTCTTCAGAAGAGAAAAAGCGATGACAAAACCCTCCTTGAGGTACTGACCGACCAACTCATCCATTATGCGAACAAGATCATGGAACGCCGCCGGGAATTCATCACGGAACTGAACCGGCGTGTCCGGCCGATCTATGAACAGTTGAGCGGTGAGCCAAACCTGACCATCGCCTATGAGCCCTCAATCACCGGCGACATTGCGAAACAGTTCCGGCAAAAAACGGCTTTGGATATCATGAGCGGTACGACGATGGTCGGTCCCCACAGGGATGATTGTGGTTTTTATTTTGAGAAAAACGAAGCGAAGAAAATCGCATCTCAGGGTCAGATCAGAACCATCGCTCTGAGCGTGAAACTCGCGGTGATTGACATGATCGAAGAAGCAAAGGGAATCCCACCAGTGATTCTGTTGGATGATGTATTCAGCGAACTTGACCAAAAAAGACAGAAAAACATCCTGAACCACCTCAACAAGAAAGCGCAGGTATTCCTCACGACCACATCACTCGCGCACGTTGACCTGGATGTTTTGGAAGACTATAAAATTTTCCGTATCAACGCAGGAAAAATCGAAGGAGTGGACACACATGGACCAAATCTATGACTCTAGCAATATCCAGATACTCGAAGGGCTCGAAGCCGTCAAGAAAAGACCGGGGATGTTTATCGGATCGACCGGCCCTAAAGGACTGCACCACCTTGTATGGGAAATCATCGACAACTCCGTCGACGAGGCGCTCGCTGGCTATGCCTCGACCATCGATATCAAAATCCTTAAAGGCGATATCGTCGAAGTCACCGATGATGGCCGCGGTATTCCGGTGGACACGCATCCCAAGACCGGCCTGCCTGCGGTAGAGACCATCCTGACCACGTTGCATGCGGGCGGAAAATTCGACAGCAACACCTACAAGGTGTCCGGTGGCCTCCATGGTGTGGGCGCCAGTGTCGTCAACGCCCTGAGCGAATGGCTCGAAGTCGAAATCCACAGGGACGGGACCGAATATTTCCAACGTTATGAAAAGGGTATCACTCAGTGCGAACTTCAGGAACATGGTTCGACAGACAGGACCGGAACAAAAATCACATTCAAGGCGGATCCCACCGTTTTCAAGGAGCAAAGCGTCTATGATTTCGAGACGTTGCGTCTTAGAATCCAGCAGATGGCCTTTTTGAACAAAGGGATCGCGTTCAACCTCACGGATCTCAGAAGCGATGACGGAAAAAGGGACAGCTACCGTTATGAAGGCGGCATCAAGGAATATGTCGAATTCCTCAATAAGAACAAAGATAAGCTTCACGCCGAGGTAATCTATGCCGAAGGCGAGAGCGAGGACATCATTGTCGAGGTGGCGCTTCAGTATAACAATGGATTTTCACAGAATATCTTTCCCTTCACCAACAACATCCACAACAACGAAGGCGGTACCCATGAAGAGGGTTTCCGGATGACGCTGACCCGTGTGCTCAACAGCTACGGTAAGAACAACAACCTTTTCAAAAAAGACGAATCCCTGCTCGGTGATGATACCCGGGAGGGGTTGACAGCCATCATCAGCGTCAAACATCCGGATCCCCAGTTCGAAGGCCAGACCAAGGGCAAGCTCGGTAACACCGAAGTCAGACGCATTGTCGCCCAGGTCTTCAGCGAGGGACTCGAACGCTATCTTCTTGAAAACCCCAAAGACGCCAAAATCATCATCGAAAAGGCACTGCTCGCATCGAGAGCGCGGCTCGCGGCCAAGAAGGCACGGGAAGCAACCCGCCGCAAAAGCCCGCTTGACGGTCTCGGCTTCGCCTCGAAACTGGCTGACTGCCGGCAAAAGGATCCGGCGAAAGCGGAACTCTACATCGTCGAGGGTGATTCCGCGGGCGGTAGTGCGAAACAGGGCCGGGAATCGGCTTTCCAGGCCATCCTGCCGCTTCGAGGGAAGGTGCTCAACGTCGAAAAGGCCCGTCTTGACAAGATTCTCGCGAACAAGGAGATCCTTTCGATGATCACCGCCTTCGGCACCGGCATCGGCGATGAGTTCAACCCGGACCTTGTCCGCTATCACAAGATTGTGATCATGACGGATGCGGACGTTGACGGCGCCCACATCAGAACCTTGTTGCTGACCTTCCTCTTCCGTTATATGAAGCCGCTCATCGAGCGCGGCTATGTCTATATCGCGCAACCACCGCTCTACAAGCTTCAACAGGGCAAGTACGTCGATTATGCCTTCACCGAGGCGGAGATGGAAGAAAAACAGAAGAACCTTTCCAAGCGCGCCCAGACGCAACGATACAAAGGGCTCGGAGAGATGAATCCCGAACAGCTCTGGGAGACCACCATGGACCCGGAGAAACGCACACTGCTCAAAGTGACCCTCGAAGACGCCATGGAAGCCGATCAAATCTTCAATATGCTGATGGGCGACGAGGTCGAACCACGCCGGGACTTCATTCAGGAAAACGCCGTATACGCGAGAAATTTGGATATTTAGGAGAATGCGATTATGGATGCGATGAAACCAACTGATTTCGACAAGATAAGCAATATCAATATCGGCAGTGAGATGAAGACCTCTTTTTTGAGCTATGCGATGAGCGTCATCGTCTCCCGTGCCCTTCCGGACGTCAGAGACGGTCTCAAACCCGTCCACCGCCGTATCTTATACGGTATGGACGAACTGGGTGTCACACCGGACAAGTCATTTAAGAAATCCGCGAGAATCGTCGGGGATGTCATGGGTAAATACCACCCCCACGGCGATAGTGCGATCTATGATGCCATGGTCCGCATGGCTCAGACGTTCTCTTACCGCTATCCGCTTGTGAATGGACACGGGAACTTCGGTTCCATCGATGGCGACGGTGCCGCAGCGATGCGTTATACCGAGGCCAAGATGGCCAAGATAAGCGCTGAAATACTCAAAGACATCGATAAGAACACCATCGATTTCGCAGAGAACTATGACGGGACCGAGAAGGAACCGGTCGTTCTGCCTGCGAAATTCCCCAATCTTTTGGTTAACGGGGCTACCGGCATCGCCGTTGGTATGGCCACCAACATCCCGCCACACAATCTGAATGAAGTCATTGACGGGGTGCTCGCCTACATCGAAGACCCCGATATCGACCTTGACGGTCTCATGCAACATATCAAGGGACCGGACTTCCCGACCGGGGGCACCATTCTCGGCATGAGCAACCTCAGAAAAGCCTACGAGACCGGAAACGGCTCGATAAGGGTACGCTCAAAGGCTGATATCACAGAAATGAAAAGCGGAAAACAGGTCATTACCGTAACCGAGATTCCCTATCAGGTCAACAAGACAAGACTGATCGAGAAAATCGCGGAGATCGCTAAAGAAAAACGCATTGAAGGCATCACGGATCTCCGGGACGAATCAAACCGCAACGGCATCAAGATCATCATCGAGCTTCGCAAGGGTACCAATGCGGAAGTCACCTTGAACAATCTGTTCAAGTACACCCCGTTGCAGACGTCCTTCGGCATCAACATGATCGCCCTTGTCGACCAGCAACCCAAAGTGCTGGGGCTACAAGAGATCATCAGACACTATGTCGACCACCAAGTCGAGGTGCTCACCAGACGATCCGAATACGAACTCAACCGTGCCCGCGCCCGCGAGCACATTCTTGAAGGCCTTCTCAAGGCGCTGGACGATATCGATGCGGTCATCGATGTCATCAGAAACGCCTACGACGACGCGGAAGAAAAACTCATCGAAGTATTCGAGCTTTCCTCCGAACAGGCCAAAGCCATCCTTGAGATGCGTCTCAGGCGACTCAGCGGTCTTGAGCGCGAGAAAATCCAGGCGGAGCTTGTCAACCTGAAAGAAACGATTACCGCCCTCGAAGCCATTCTTGAGAGCGACGAACGGAAAATGGAAGTCATCCGGGAAGACCTGGAAAACTTAAGAGACAAGTTCGGTGATGAAAGACGGACCGACATCTCTCTCTCGCTCGATCTCGATCTTGAGGACGAAGACCTCATCCCCCAAGAAGACGTCATCATCACCATCACACAAGGCGGCTACTGCAAGCGCATGAACGCTGAAGCCTATAAACGTCAACACCGTGGCGGCAAAGGGATGTCCGGCATCAAGATGCACGAAGACGATGCGGTCGAACATATCCTTTATACCTCCACACACGACTACCTTCTGTTTTTCACGAATTTCGGAAGAGTCTACAAGGTCAAAGGGTACAAGATTCCCGAATTCTCCCGTACTTCCAGAGGACTGCCGCTTGTCAACGTCCTTACCATGGACCCCGATGAAAAAATGCAGGCTGTCGCGCCGATTACTGATTTCGAACGCGAGGAATATCTCTTCTTCGTCACGAAGAAGGGCATCGTAAAACGGACGATGACCAAAGAATATAAAAACATCCGCAGCTCGGGCATCCGAGCAATCAATCTGCGGGATCAAGACGAGCTCCTCGATGTCATGCTCACTTCAGGAGACCAGGACATCATCCTCGGCGCGTCCAATGGAAAAGCCATCCGCTTCAATGAGAAAACGGCCCGTTCCATGGGTCGGACCGCTTCCGGTGTGAGGGGTATGCTGGTACCTGGAGATGAAGCGATCATCGGTGCCGACCGTGTTGATGACGATGACAGCGAAGTCCTGATCATCACCGAGTTCGGTTACGGAAAACGGACGAAAGTCAGCGAGTATCGCAGGCAGAACCGCGGCGGGAAAGGTGTCAAGACATTGAACGTCACCGATAAGAACGGCCCGCTTGTCCGTCTCGCCATCGTCTCTGGCGAGGAAGATCTGATCATATTTTCCAACAAGGGAACGATGATCCGGATGCCGGTTGAACAGATCACCTCGACCTCACGCTCGACACAGGGCGTCAGACTGATGCGTCTTGCCGAAGAACACTACGTGGCGACCACGGCCATTGTGCCACCGGAAGACGATGAGGACCTTCAAACACCAACCGATGAGAGCGACGTTGAGGAAGCTAGCGTCTCCGAAGCGAAGCCGGGTGTCCTCGAAGACACCGAACTCGAGACATCAGACCCGAAGAAAACCTCCGAGACAGAAGAAACGGTGGCCGATGCGAAGGAAGAGACTTCTCCGGCCGATGAGGCCGACGATGAACAATCCTCTCAGAAGCTTTCCTTGTTCGATGACAGTGAAGAATAATTGACAAAAATGCTCCGTTTTGCTAAACTCAAAATATAAAGCTATGAAGAGACCAAGTAACCCCTACCCGGGATTCAAAGAGAGTCAGTGGTGCTGCGAACTGACAATCCTCAGGGATGAAATCTACCTCCAAGCGGAAGCGAACACTTCCCGGTACTGGCCGTTATCCAGAAAGAGTGGGTGAGAAACTGTCACCAACCAGGGTGGTAACACGGGTAATGCCCCGTCCCTTTGATGGGGCGGGGCTTTTTTTATCCACAAGACAATAAAGACAAAAAAGGAGGCATCAATATGCTCGATCTGAAATACCTGAGAGAAAACCTCGACGAGGTGATTACCCGGCTCAACACGAGAGGAGAGGACTTCTCCCATCTTAAGGTGTTGCTCGACAAGGATGAGAAAAGACGGGAAATCATCGCCGAGACGGAAAAGATGAAAGCCCGGCGCAACGAAATCAGCAAGAAAATCGGTGAATACAAGCGAGAGGGGAAGGACGTCGCCCCGATATTGAAAACCATCGAAGACAGCAAACAGGAAGTTACCAGACTGGATGCTGAACGTAAGAAAATCGAAAATTCCATCCGCGATACATTGCTTATCACGCCGAACATCCCCCACAAGAATATTCCTTATGGGGAGAGTGAGGATGACAATGTGGAACTTAAAAAAGAGGGGGATATTCCCGCGTTCGATTTCGAACCTAAAGCCCACTGGGACCTTGCACGGGACCTCGATATTCTTGACTTCGATAGGGCGGCCAAAATCGCTTCGAGCCGGTTTGTGATCTACAAGGGACTAGGGGCGAAACTCGAACGGGCCCTGATAAGTTTCATGCTCGACCTCCATACACATGAAGGCGGCTACGAGGAAATGCTCCTACCTTTCATCGTCAATGAACAATCCCTGATTGCATCCGGACAGTTTCCCAAGTTCAAAGAAGACGTTTTTGAGCTCACTGACAAACGAAAACTCTTCTTGAACCCCACCGCTGAAGTTCCGAGTATCAATCTACACAGAGATGAGATTCTCGCCGCCACGGAACTCCCCAGACGTTATGCGGCGTTCACGACCGCTTTCCGCCAGGAATCAGGAAGTGCGGGAAGGGACACCCGAGGCATCATCCGACTTCATCAGTTCAACAAGGTCGAACTGATCAAGTTCTGTCAACCGGAATATTCTTATGAAGAACTGGATAAGATGCTCAAAGACAGTGAAAAAATCCTGCAGAAACTAAAAATACCCTACCGGATCATCGAACTTTGCAGTGGGGACCTCGGCTTCGCCATGGCGAAGACCTACGACATTGAAGTCTATCTGCCCGCCTACAAGACCTACCGTGAAATCGGCAGTATCTCCAATGCCGAGGACTATCAGGCCCGCCGAGGCAATATCCGGTTCAAGCGGGACAAGGATGCAAAAGCTGAATATGTCCATACCCTCAACGGTTCAGGTCTCGCGGTGGGCCGTACCGTGGTGGCCATCCTTGAAAATTATCAACAGGCTGACGGCTCTGTGATCGTTCCCGAAGTTCTAAGGCCCTACATGAATACAGATATCATAAAATAAAACCAAGGAGTGAAACGATGTTCAAAGTACAAGGCGCATTCGATCTCAACAAAGAAGAAAAAATCCTTATCAGCAGCATGGATAGCGACAATGAGTTAGTTAAGACACTTTCGAAGAATTTGGCGATCAATCTTGATGATTACGCGGACAAATCCTCGCTCACCATCCACACACTAAAAAAAATAAAAGCAGCGAAAGTCATCTTCCTCAACAATGAGAAAGTTGACAAAAACGAAAAGCTCGAAGAGGTTTTCAAACCTTTGAAAGACCTTGATGACCAGTCTTTGGTCTTGCTTGATACCTTCAGCAAAGAAAGCATGGAGACCCTTGCGGAAAAAATCGCGACAACCCGTTATAAGTTCATGAAATACAAGTCAGAAAACAAGCCGCCTTTTGTTGTCCATTACACTGGCGAAACCACGAAACAGGCACGTTTCGAAAAAGGGCTGACGATCGGTGAAGCGATGAACTTCACCCGCGATCTTGTCAACACACCCTATATCGACTTGAATGCCGAGAAGCTCGCCGCCATCGCCAAGGATCTCGAAACCTACGACAATGTCAAGGTGAAGATTCTTGAAAAAGAAGAGTGTGAAGCCATGTCGATGGGGGCTTTCCTCGGTGTCAACAAGGGAAGCAAAGACGCACCGAAACTGATCCACATCACCTACACCGGTAACCCGGACAGCCTCGAAAACACATTCTTCGTCGGCAAAGGCGTCATGTATGATACCGGTGGCTACTCGCTCAAGACGGTCCAATCGATGCCGACGATGAAGATGGACATGGGCGGTGCCGCAACGGTTTTGGGCGCCCTCAAGGCGATTGCCGCCTTGAAATACAAGTATAACGTCAGTGTCGTCATCGCGGCGACTGACAACCGCATCGGTGATGATGCGATCGTACCCGATGATATCCTTCACGCCGCCAACGGCAAGAGCATAGAAATCATTTCCACAGATGCTGAAGGCCGTTTGACATTGGCCGATGCGCTTTGGTATGCCCAGAAAGAAGGCGCGACCAGATTGATCGACGTCGCGACGCTTACAGGTGCGGTTGTGGGCGCATTGGGCGATGACATCGTCGGAGCGTTCACCAACAAAGAAGAGTTCTACAACACTTTGAGCGCGACCGCAAAAAAAGCGGCTGAGAATGTCTGGCTCCTCCCGATAGGGGATGCCCACAGAGACTCGATCAAAAGCATTATCGCAGATATGAAAAATAGCGGCGGCCGCCTCGGCGGTGCTTCGATCGCCGCGGCTTTCCTGGAAAATTTTGTCAAAGCGGATGTTCCATGGATCCATCTCGATATCGCCGGAACCGCCTATAAGAAAGAAAGCGGTGCGACCGGGGTCATGGTCAAGACGCTGACCAAACTATTCGAGTAACAAAAAAAGTGATTCCGAGGAATCACTTTTTTTTACCCAAAGCGTCGATGATGCTTTCTTTGATCTGACGGTAATCCTTATCGCTCAGATTGTCTTGCTGGTTGGTTCCGTTCAGGACCACGCCATCATCTTCGTATCTCGGAAGAAGGTGGACGTGGAAATGATAGACGGTCTGGTGGGGCTTGTCGTTGTTGTTGATGATGTTTAATCCGATGGGATCGAAAGCCTCTTTCAGGGCTCTCGCCACCTTCGGTATCGCCTTGGCCACCACTGTTGCGGTCTCATCATTGAGTTCATAGACATTGCGTACGTGTTTTTTCGGAATGATCAATGTGTGGCCGCGCGTCCACTGTGAGATGTCCAAAAAGGCATAGACATGCTCGTCTTCATAGACAGTGTGTGCGGGAATTTCGCCTTTCAATATTTTGCAGAAAATACAGTCCATGCGATCACGCTCCCGTTTCTTTTTTTATGATATCAAACAGTTGTTCCATCGTCTCAAGCATATAGTCTGGGCCGGCTTCGTTCAGTATTTCTCTTCCTTTGATGCTCCATGCGACCCCTGCGGTGAGCACGCCCGCATTTTTGCCTGATTCGATATCACTCGGGTTGTCGCCGATCATGATTGCCTTTTCGACATCATCGAAGGCATCGAGTGCTTTCAAGACAGGCTCGGCATGAGGTTTGGCATGTTCAACCTTGTCTAGTGTCACAAAACACTTGAAGATACGGTCAAGGCCGAAGTGTCGGATACTCGGTTCGGCGGAACTTTCGAATTTCGAGGTCACAACACCGAGATTGTACCCCTCATCCTTGAGAACCTCCAAGGTCTCTGCGACGCCATCATAGAGGTAGAAGAGATTATGTTCATTCCGCCGGTAGAAATCGAGGAAGGTATCAAAAAGCTTATCCACGGTCTTTTCATCCTCGGTATATCTGGAAAAGATCTCTTCTAGGGGCGGTCCGATATTCTCGATAATGGTCTTTCTGTCCATCCGGACTTCCGGAAGCCATCTCGAAAAGGCTGCCTCATAGCTTTGTATGATTATTTCGTTTGTGTCAATTAGTGTTCCATCCAAGTCAAATAAGATGGTGTTCAGTCTTTTCATGTAATCACCCAAAAACATTTTATCACGCTGAGGTAAAAAGGTCACTCCATTTGGATTGTATATTTCTTCTAAATTTACTATAATAAGTATGTTAGGAGTGATTTTATGTCAGATATCATGACCATGTTGAAGGAAAAAATCAAAGGCAAGGATATCCGTATCGTTTTTCCCGAAAGTGATGATGAGCGGATCATCACCGCGGCATTGAAGCTCGCGGAGGAAAATCTCTTGAAACCGGTACTGATCGGCGATGAGAAAAAAATCAAGCATGATGTTTCCAGCTGTGAAGTGATCAACCCCGAAACGTTTGAGATGTACAACGAGTATGTCCAGGCTCTCGTGGAAAGACGTGAGGGCAAATGCACCTATGAGCAGGCACTGGAAATGCTCAAGAAGTCCAACTATCTAGGGACTATGCTCGTCTATATGGACTACGCCGCCGGTCTTGTGAGTGGCGCGACGCAGTCGACGGGTGATACCGTCCGTCCCGCCCTGCAGATCATCAAGACGAAACCGGGAATCTCGAAGACTTTCGGCTATTTCCTGATGGTCAGAGGCGATGAACGCTACATCATGGGCGATTGTGCCATCAATCCGAACCCCGACAGTGAATCCCTTGCCGAATTCGCCATCGAAGCCGCCAAGGCCGCCAAGATGTTCGGACTTGACCCGAAAGTCGCATTGCTTTCATTTTCGACCAACGGAAGCGCCAAGACACCGGAAACTGAAAAAGTGGCCAAAGCGGTAAAAATTGCCCGGAAGAAAGCGCCGGATTTTGCAATCGATGGAGAGATGCAGTTCGATGCCGCTTTTGTAAAAAATGTCGGAGAGAAGAAATATCCTGAAAGTTATGTGGCCGGCAAGGCCAATACGTTCATCTTTCCTGACCTCAACAGTGGGAATATCGGTTACAAGATCGCACAACGGCTCGGTAATTTCGAAGCCATGGGTCCGGTTCTTGCCGGTCTCAACAAACCTGTCAATGACCTATCGCGTGGTTGCAGCAGTAATGATGCTTACAATACCGCTATTATCACCGCCGCTCAGAGCCTCATGGAATGAAGCCCGGAAGGGCTTTTTTCTTTGATGGAGAAACTAAAAACGGATAATTGTGCGTAAAACGGCTGAAGTTTGCTACAATATGGGTAAGATGGTGATACTATGAAAAAATGCACGCTGCTTTACAATCCCGATAGCGGGAAAAAGAATTTTTCTGAGAACCTACCCTATGTGGAAGAGTTTCTTTCGTCGATAGGTTTCACGTGTAACATAGTGCGAACGGAATATCCCGGGCATGCCACTGAACTGGTCAAAAAAGCCCTGACCGATAGACCGGAACTTTTCGTTATCGCCGGCGGCGACGGAACGTTGCATGAGGCTTTGAACGGCCTTGCGCCATTTGACGATACTCCTAAAATCGGCTATATCCCCGCCGGAACCTCGTGTGATCTCGGCAAAACACTGGGTATTCCCAAAAATATCTCCAAGGCACTTGAAATCATCCGTAAGGATGTTTGTGTCAACATGGATGTTGTAAAGACCAATTTCGGCTATTTCACCTATGTTTCCGGAATCGGAAGCTATATCGATATCAGTTACAAGACCTCCTCGGAGATGAAGCGTTTTTTTGGCTATATGGCCTATATTCTGATGGGTGTCAAAGAATTCTTCACCGTTCCGAAAATGAAGATAACCATCGAACACGACAAGGGTATAACCAAGGGGAAATACACCCTTCTACTGGTGGTCAACTCGAAAAAGGTCGCCGGTTTCAAACTGGTTAACCGTCCCGTTCTCGATGATGGCCGGATCGTGATCAAGATGTATAAGTACACGCCCCTTTTGAACAATGTGCTTTATTTCTTCGGGTTCCTTTTCAACCCGCGATATCTGCCGAGAGTGACGACCATAAAGACAACAAAAGCCGTCATCGATCCCGTAACAGAAAGAAGATGGAATCATGACGGCGAGGCATCGGGAAGCGGCCGACAGGAACTCGAAGTCATCAGGAAAGCCCTCCCCATCATCATCAATCCTAAAAGACTCGTCTATTTCAAGCATCAGGAAAGGTAATTTTGTATGGAAAACAGTTTCAAGGAAGTCATTGTCGTCGAAGGCAACCACGACAAGGCACGAATCAAAAGTATTTTCCCTAAGGCCGATGTCCAGATTACCAATGGGGCCGAGGTCTCCGTGGAGACACTCGTGGTGCTCAAAGCACTGAACCATCGTCGCGGCCTCATTCTCATGCTCGATCCCGATGTTCCCGGTGAAAAGATCCGTAGGCTTATCGCGGATTACGTCGGACCGGTCAAACATGTGTTTCTCCCTAAACACGAATGCACGGATATTGTAAAACGCAAAGTAGGCATCGAACACGCTTCGCTTTCTGTGATTCGCGATGCGCTTTCAAAACATATCCGTCTTGAAAGTCCCGGCCAGACAGTTGAAAGAAGCGATCTTCTCTCACGCGGCCTGATTGGCAAAACGGACGCGGCAATAAAAAGAAGGACCATCGCAAAACGGCTGAACATCGGGCTATGCAATGGGAAGGCATTCCACCGCAAGTTAAACATGTTCGGCATAACCATCGAAGAGATAGATCGGGTGATGTCATGAGTAAATCGGCGCAGCGTCATACCAAGGAAATACTCTCCAAACATAATCTCAGAACCAAGAAGAAGTTCGGCCAGAACTATCTGATTGATGACAATATCATTAGCAGGATCATCGATGTCGCCGCCATCGATGAAAAGACCCTCGTAATCGAGATCGGTCCCGGACTCGGCACCCTGACACGCCATCTGGTCGAAAAAGCCGGTGCGGTACTGGCTTATGAGATCGACGACGGCCTGATTCCGGTATTGACAGATATGTTCAGAGACGAAAATAACTTCACCCTCATCCACAGAGATATACTGAAAGCCGATATCGACAAGGATATTGAATCCCACTTTCCGGATTTTGAAGAAATCGTCGTCGTCGCCAATCTTCCTTACTACATCACCACACCGATTCTGTTCAAGTGCCTTGAAGAATCCAATAAAATCGACGTGCTGGTTCTCATGACACAACTGGAGGTCGCAAGACGACTGACCGCCCACAAGAATACCAAGGATTACAACGCCCTCAGTGTGCTCATCCATTACCGGACGGATCCCGAGTTCTGTTTCAAGGTGCCAAGAAGCGTCTTTGTCCCGTCTCCGAATGTCGACAGCGCCGTCATCAGACTATCGTTGAAAGAAACGGATCCCGACATCGATGAATCGTTTTTCTTTGATCTGATCAAGCAGTCATTCAAACAAAGAAGAAAGACATTAGTGAACAACCTTCACGACGCCTACGGTATCGGGAAGTCAGAAATCATCGATTTTCTTGAAACGCAGGGAATCCGTACGGACGCCCGCGCCGAAAGCCTGGATACGGAAACGTTCGTGAAGCTGAGCGAAGCATTCAGGAATAAGTTTTTCACATAGTTTCACGTGAAACATGAGAGGAGGCGATGGCCTTGGTGAAAGAAAAAGCGTACGCAAAACTGAATCTCCATCTCGATATCGTCGGGAAGCGAGTGGACGGCTTTCACGACCTCGAGATGATCATGGCTCCGGTCAGGCTTCATGACGTGCTCACATTCAAAAAAAAGACCGAACCCGGAATCATGCTGACGAGTTCCAAAGAAATCACTGATAAACCTGAGGATAATCTCGTCTACGCGGTGGCATCCTACATGTTGGAGACACTGGATATCGATTCGGGGCTTGAGATCCATATCGAAAAAAATATTCCGATAGCAGCCGGTATGGCTGGCGGAAGCGCCGATGCCGCGGCGACATTGCGTGGAATTAACAAGCTTTTCAAACTCAGAATCAGTCTTGAAAGACTGGCACAGATCGGTGAGCGGTTCGGGGCCGATGTTCCCTACTGCGTCCATAACAGACTCTGTATCGCTCGCGGCAAGGGAGAAAAACTTTTTTTCCTGGACAGGAAGCTCAATATCCCTGTGCTCCTGATAACCCCGCCTATCCATGTCAGTACCAAGGCCGTCTTCGAAAGCGTCTCGACCACGGAGTTCAAACCGGTCAAGATCACCACCATGAGCAACGCCATCTACAATAAGAACTACGAACTGATCACGAGTTCGCTGCACAACAGCCTGGAACCATTCAGCTTCAGAATTTTCGAAGAGATCGGAACCTTGAAAGAGGAGATTGAGGCTTTTGGTGTCGATGGCGTTTTGATGAGTGGTACCGGTCCTACTGTATTTGTAATTGACAAGGATAAGGAGAAATTGCATACGCTTTTTGAAAAATATGTAGACAAACATTCTGTCAACCTGACTAGAATCAAGTAAATAAGGGACTTTCTTTCCTCGAATTTAATTGAAAACGCTTTTTTGTTGTGTTATAATCACATTATAAAAATTATAGAGTTTAAAAACTGCGGGGTGGAAAGATGGAAATTACCGATGTCAGAGTCAAAAAACTCAATAGTGACAACCGTTTGAAGGCAATTGCGGCCATTACTATTGATGATTGTTTCGTGGTTCACGAATTACGTATTATCGATGGTAAGGATGGTTTGTTTGTTGCGATGCCTTCGCGTAAAATGCCGAACGGTGAGTTTAAAGACGTGGCGCATCCAATCAACCAAGAAACCCGTAACCGTATCGAATCTGTCGTCATAGAGGCTTATGAGTCCCTTGAGGAAGAGACAGAAAGAGAAACCACGGAAAAAACTTTCGGCGAGACTGACGAGAAAGCCGAAAGTACCTGATAGAATTAAAATGCAACTTAACAAAGTTGCATTTTATTTTTGCCTTATTTGATATATAATGAATGCTGTAAGAATCATGAAATTCTGGAGGGTTATATGGCAACTTTTGATGGTCAGAAAGTCAAGCTTTTTTCACTGAATGCGAACCGGAAACTCGCGCAGGAGATTTCCGATTTCACGAACATTCCACTCAGCCGGTGTGATGTCAGACGTTTCGCGGATGGCGAGATCGGTCTGGACATAGAAGAGACGGTACGCGGTCACCACGTTTTTATCGTCCAACCCACGCATCCGCCAGTAAACGAGAACCTTATGGAGCTTTTGATCATGATCGATGCGGTCAAGCGTGCCTCGGCGAAAAGCGTCAACGTGATCATGCCTTACTACGGGTATTCAAGACAGGACCGCAAAAGCGCTTCAAGACAACCGATTTCCGCGAAGCTCGTCGCAAACCTTCTCGAAACGGCCGGCGCGAACCGTGTCATATCGATGGATCTTCACGCGGGTCAGATTCAGGGCTTTTTCGACATTCCGATCGATAACTTTGTCGCCATGCCGATTCTGGTCGACTATTTCAGAAAAAAATTCAACGGACAGGACCTGGTAATCGTCTCACCCGATCACGGCGGGGCCGTCAGGGCCAGAAAGATGGGCAATGCGATGAACGCCCCAATCGCGATTATCGACAAAAGAAGACCCAAGGAAAACGAAGTCGAGATGATGGGGATTGTCGGCGACGTCCAGAACAAGGTCGCCATCATCATAGACGACCTGGTCGATACGGCCGGAACCCTGAGTTCCGCGGCGCATGCCTTAAAAGCGGCTGGCGCGACCGAAGTGTATGCGGCGTGCACGCATCCGATCTTCTCCCACCCCGCCATCGACCGCATCAACGAAAGTGCCATCAAAGAAATCGTCTGTACCAACACGATCGCGCTTCCTGAAGAGAAAATGTCTGATAAGGTCAAGCAGCTGAGTATCGCCGAATTGCTCGGCCAGGGAATCTTGAATATCGTCAAAGACGAACCGTTGAGCAGCCTCTTCGAGACCCCTGAGGAAAAGAAAAAAGAATGAGCGACCATAAATAAAAGCGACAAAAAAACCGCACCCCGGTTATTGGATATGATTGCCAATAATGAGGGTGCGGTTTTTATATGGTGAAAGCCGATTCGGGATTCGATGAAGCTAGCAACAACTCAGTTCAGACAATATGATTTTGGCTGATGATTTTTGGATGGTTGGTGATCCGTCTTATCATGGGCCTTGATCAGACTTCGTACTGTCTGAGCTGGTTTTTGATGATGGTTCCGACACGAGCCTTGATTCTGACGATGTTGTTCTTCTCATAACTGGTATCGAGAATTTCGGCGGTTTCGTTCAGAAGATTGATGAGGTCCCCACGCGTTTGTGGGATGGCATAGACCGCCACCGTATCGGATCTGAAAAGGATGTTGATAATTTCGTCCATCAGGATGTCGATGTTGATGTTTTCTTTCAGGGAGACCTTGATGGCGGGTTTGTAGCTGTGCGGGAGGATGGCGTTGTGGATGTCCATCTTGTTGAAAATATAAAGCGTTTCGATCGTGTCGCATCCGAGTTCTTCGAGTACATTTTGTGTGGTCTGGATCTGGTCCAGATAGTAAGGGTGCGAAAAATCGATCACATGAAGAAGCAGGTCGGCTTCCCTGATTTCCTCGAGGGTGGCTTTGAAAGAATCGACGAGCTCGTGGGGCAGCTGGGCGATAAAACCGATGGTATCGGTGAGCGTGAACGGTTTCTTGTCTTTGAACTGCACGCGCCGTGTCGAGGTTTCCAGGGTGGCGAACAGCCGGTCGTGGACCGGGGAAGTGTTTCCGTTTTCCTGGATGGAATGTTCGAGCATCTTGTTCATCAATGTGCTCTTTCCCGCGTTTGTGTAGCCGACGATGGCGACATTTCTGATGGGGCCGCTTTGTCGCTTGGCGCGATTGGTCTGTCTGACTTTTACGATGTTGTCGAGTTGGCGCTTGAGTTTCTGGATATCCCGGTCGATTTTGCGCCGGTCCAGCTCGAGCATTTTCTCACCCGGCCCCTTTTGGCCGATGCCGCCTTGTTGTTGGGCGAAAGAGGTCCTCATGGCGCTGAGTCTGGGTTTGAGGTAACGTAATTGTGCGATTTCAACTTGCAACATCGCTTCTTTCGTTCGGGCACGTTTGGCGAAAATCTCCAGAATCAAGAGGGTTCTGTCGATCACCGGTCGGTCGAAAGCTTCTTCCAGGTTTCTGATCTGGGTGTTGGTCAGTTCGTCATTGAATATGACAAAATCCACTTCGTTATCGTGGATGAACGTGCTGACCTCATCCACTTTTCCCCGGCCGATTCTGTAGGCCGGTGTTGTCAGGCTAGCGTCTTGTGTCATGACATTGATGATGTCGATGTCCACTGAGAGGGCGAGGTTTTTAAGTTCTTCGATATAATAGGGAAGGAGTCCTTTTTTGAACCGGTCGATGCCTATTGCAAGGGCTTTTTTCATTCTATCACCTCTAATTTCATTGTATCATAGGCAAGGGGATCCTTAAACAAAAAGGATGGGAAAACACATGATGTGAGTCTCCATCCTTTTTTGTTCGTCTCATAGTCCGCATTTGAGTTGTGCGTTGCAGTTGGTGCAGGTGTGGCATCCACCGAGATTCTCGACCGTACCTTCGAGACAGATCGGGCAGATGTCGCCGGCTTCGACCCCGATGTTTCTGTCCTGGCGGTCGCTGCGCATGCCTTTGGTCTTGGTCTCTTTTTCGACCTTCGTTTTCTTCTCTTCGACGCTGAGTCCGAAGTCCTTGATATCGACTTGTTTCGGTTGGTTCTCCTTTTTCTCCTTGCTCAGGCTCAGTATCTGCGCGTCACGGGAGCCGTCGACATAGACGGTTCCGCCCTTGGCGCCGCCGTAATAGAGTCGTTTATAGACCTGTTCGACTTCTTCGACGGTGTAACCCTCGGGGGCGTTGACAGTCTTGGAAATCGAGGAATCCACCCATTTTTGGATGGCGCACTGTACATCGACATGTTCCTCGGGGTTGAGTTCCATCGCGGAAACGAAGGTATCGGGTAGGGTCTCCTTGGTATAGCCGGGATAGGTTTTCAGGTATTCATCGACAATCGGCGCATTCACTTCGATGAACTGACCGAGCCTTCCGCTTCTGAAATAGCTGAAAGCGAAATAGGGCTCGAGGCCAGTGGAGACGCCCACCATGGTTCCGGTGGAACCCGTGGGTGCGATGGTCAAAAGATGTGAATTCCTGATGCCTTTTTCCAAGACGCCTTCGCGTATGGATTCAGGCATCTTCCGCATATAGCCGCTTTCGATGAATTTCCGGCGGTTCTCCTGAGTTTTCAGGAAGGGGAAGGAGCCTTTTTCGTCTGCGAGGTCGATGCTGGTTTCGTAGGCGGTTGTGGCGATGAATTTGAAAAGCTTATCGATGAAGGCGAGGCCGTCTTTTGAGCCGTATCTGCGGTTGCACCAGATCAGAAGATCGTGAAGTCCCATGACACCAAGACCGATTCTTCGCTCACCGAGGGCCTGTTTTTCATTTTCTTCTAAGAAATAGTGTGTCTTGTCAATGACGTTGTCCTGAAGCCTGATGGCGGTTTTTATGGTTTTTTTGAGTTTCTTCCAGTCAACATCCTTGAGGTCGTGGTCGACCATGTTCGCGAGATTGAGCGCCGCCAGGTTACAAACCGAATAAGGTGCGAGCGGCTGTTCGCCGCAAGGGTTCGTACAGACCACTTTCTGGTCGTAGCCGACCGCGTTGGTCTCCGTGTTCGCATTATCGATGAAAAAGATGCCCGGTTCGGCCGAATAGGTCGCACATATATTGATCAGATTCCACAGGTCTTTGGCGCGGATGGTATAGTAGGTCTTGATGCCAAGACCCATCGTCTCCCATTGCCGCACATCCCCGACTTCGGACCAAAGATCGTCGTAGGTCTTTTTTTCCGAGCCCTTGTAGGAATCGGTATCGGGGAATCTGAGGTCGTAGGTAGCGTCATTCTCGACGGCTTCCATGAATTCCTTGGTGATGGCCACCGAGATGTTCGCACCGCTTAGGAACTCCGAATTCCTAACTTCATAATGTCCGCCTTTGTTTAGACGCTCGAAGGCGGTGTCGACAATTTTCTTGCTGAACTTGGAGGAATCCTTGCGCGATTGTTCCAAGATGTATTCGTTGATCTGCGTCTCTTCATCGCTGAGCGGGATGAATTTGAGTTTGTTTTTGGCGGCCTTTTTGATCAGGGGATCATCGATGGTGTTCATCAGGAATTGTAAGATGCGTGGATTTTGCATCTTCGAGACGATGAAATCGATGATGTCAGGGTGCCAGTCGGCAAGCATGATCATCTGTGCGCCACGTCTTGAACCGCCCTGTTCGACAAGATGGGTCAGTTCCGAAAGGTCGTGAAGCCATGATACGGAGCCGCTCGATTTACCGTTGACACCTTTGGCGAGTGCGTTTTTCGGTCTCAGTGTCGAACCGTTCGTACCGACACCGCCGCCACGGGACATGATTTCCATGACCTGTTTGCGGTGGTTGCTGATGCCTTCTCTTGAATCATGGATGAAAGGCATGACGAAACAGTTGAAGAACGTGACTTCCGCCTTCGAACCGGCACCGAACAGGATGCGACCGGCAGGCACGAGGTTGAGGTTAGCGACTTCTTCATAGAAGGCTTCGACGACCTCTTTGCTTTCATTTTCACCAAGATGACCGGCAAGTCGGCGGGCGATCTGTTCGAAATAGAGTTCAAGTGGTTTGTCCACCTGTCTTTTTGGACGGGTTATTCTTCCTTGTTCGTCAGCGTCCTCGGTCGACGCTAGATAGTCGGTGTCCACTTTGATGGTCAGGGTGTCATTGTCGATTTTTTCCACAAAACCGATTCCTCTGGCCGGGAACTTGGGATCTTCACGGACGATGGTGATGACCATGTCGCCTTCCTTCAAAGTGGCAAGATTAAGGTCTTTTTGGGTGTATCGGTCAATCATCACTAGTCTTGAGACGCCCTCGAAGGTCTTCTCCATATCGGGTGTGATAGGATAAAGATGGGGAAAATGCGTTTCGATGTCCTTATTGATTGATTCGATTAGAGCCTTTGGGTATGCCGCCATGAAATCCCTCCAATGGTATAGCTGGTAAGTCATATTATAGCTGATTTATCGCCTAAATTTAGAGTTGACTTTTAAACGTTGCTGTGAAATCAAGCGATGTCGCGGTTATGGGAAAAAAGATTTTTTTGTTTTCACTGTCCCTGGGACAGTTAATAATATTGTATGTTATAATTTAACATGAAACAATTCATCCGCGTTTAAAATTTGTCGGTACCGGAAAGTTCCTACCAGAGGAGGTGAGCGCGTGGAAACGTTTGATTTGATGTTGGTGCATGTTTACCTGTTGGCCATCTTTTCTGTTGTTGTCAAAAACAGGGTCAGTATCCACCTATACCGCTTGCTCAAGCTTCTTGTTCTTTTTCTGACGGCGACGACGGTCTATCTTTTTTTCGCAGAAGCGATGCCAGATAACAATGTGTTCATGCCGCTTGTCAGGCTGCTTTCGCTATTCGCCTTGTTTCTGGTTTTCATCAATCAAGAAATCCGCGCGCTGCTCAAGATGATCGGCGCGAAGACCGGACTGCTCATCTCGAACGCGATCGAGGATGTGGTCAAAGAAGAAGTGCTTTATGCCATCGATTACCTATCGAGACACAAGATCGGCGCGATTCTCACATTTGAACGTACCGATTCACTAGATGATTATATCAAGAACGCTTTCGCCATCGAAGCCGCTTTCTCAAGTGAGCTCATCAGCACGATTTTCATGCCTAACACGCCTTTGCATGACGGGGCGGTCATTGTGAAGGAAAATACGATCAAATGTGCTGGGGCTTATTTCCCGCCCAGTGAGAGCCCGAAACTACCTAAGTATCTGGGATCCCGTCATCGCGCGGCCATCGGTATCAGTGAACAGACCGATTCACTTACCATTGTCGTGAGTGAGGAAACCGGCCAGATCAGTGTCACGGTTGACGGTTATCTCGATCAGGACATTTCCCAGGATTCATTGGTTCTATACCTCGAAAAATATCTTCAGAACTGACAATATTTCCGAAGGAATGGTTATGTATGGGGGATTTTTTTTCAGTAACAACAATGGTTCTGATCACGTGGTTCATTCTTGTCGCAGTGAAGAAAATCGTAAGCAAGAAAGGCGATATCGACATGCTGTTGGTCTTTACCGCCATTTTGGCCTACGTACTTTTCATGAGGCTCGCTTTGGCGCCGGTCCCCGAAATCTATATCGATGGATTTGTCTACGGGGGTTTCCTTTATACCCTTTTGATGATCGATATAAAGAACTTCTCGGACAAAGATAAAAAGACCGAAAAACTCAAAGCGCTGAAAAAGGAACACGAAAGCGTCAAGGAACGCTCTGAACTGCTCAGACAACGTTTCATCACAATGCTCGACTTGTTCGATGACGGCATCGCATTCCGCACAGACGATGATATGATGTATGGAACGGGTCAGTATCTGAACCTGATTCCCTTCGACACTAACGAATTTTCGTTCGAATCCTTTTTGTTGAAGATGCATCCCGATGACCGCACCCCCTATCTTGAGACTGTCGAGAAAACGAGTACGAAGAAACCGAAGTATAACACCCATTACCGCATCAAGAACGATAAGGAATACCTCTGGGTCAAAGAAAAGGGCATCCGGATGAAACATCAGAAGAAAACGATGTTCATCACCATGGTCAAGGGCCTCGATGTCAAGAAGTATCCCGAGACCAATGTCGATGTGCTGAATCTTCTTGCCATCGACCGCGCTTATTATGAACATCTTCAGGAGATGAACAAGAAGAAGACCCCCTTCACCATCGTTGCTTTCGAGCTTTCCAACATCCCGAATATCAACCGGCGCTATGGACGGGACATCGGCGATCTGATGATGGGGGAATTTCTAAGCAAACTGGCCTATCACTTCCTGAAGGACATCCATTCCGTTTTCAGACTCACCGGCATCCGCTTTGCGATGGTGATCACCGATCACCGGAAACTCGAGATGCTGAAAAGAGCCCTCGAAAATGGCGGTGATCTTGTCAATTATGCCATGCAGTTCGGTCATGTCAGAGAAAGCGTCTACCCCTCTTTCGGCATCCACCATGTCAAGGTGTTCGAAGAACCCGTCGATGAGATTGCCGACAGAGTCATCAAGGCGCTCAATATCGCCTTGGACGACAAGACACCGGAAAACTATTTCATAATCAGGTGATATCATGGACAAAAAAACACTAAGGGCCGTCTTCTTGCAGGCGCGCTCCAAGCTGAAAGAAAATGAACACCGCATGCTGAATCACATGCTGCTTGCCTCCTTACGCGATGTGCTCAAAGAATATCCGCTTGAAAAAATCGCCATTTTCCATCCGATCGGCAAAGAGGTCGATGTGAGGGCATTGTCGGATACCTATGAGGTCTTTTATCCGAAAATCGAAGACGGTGCACTTGTCTTTTATGAGGATACGGGTCTTTTCGAGACCGGACAACTCGGAATCAAGGAACCGAAAGATAGTCGTCCCGTGACAAAGGAAACCCTCGATGCGGTCATTGTCCCGGGACTTGTCTATGATGACGGTCTTTACCGTCTTGGTTACGGCAAAGGGTATTACGATGGCTTTTTGAAGGATTTCCACGGACTCAAGGTCGGGGTCTGTTTCGAACGGTTCCGGGTTGAGGCGTTGCCGAATGAGCCCCATGACATTCCTGTCGACATCCTCGTCACCGACAACCAGGTCTATGAGAGCCGCCATGATGAGATTTAGTGCGATCATCTTAGCCGCGGGAAGCGGTGAACGTAGCGGACTTCCCTATAACAAAATCCGCCATGAGGTCAACGGGAAGCCGGTGATCGACTATGTGTTCGAAGCATTCAAAAACCACGCCGCATGTGGCGAGATCATCCTCGTTGTCCGCGATTCGGACGAAAAATGGCTCGCGTCCCGCTATGAGGCTTTTGATGTCCTGATCACCACTGGCGGCGCCAGCCGGGCACAAAGCGTCAGAAACGGCCTCATCCATGCGAGCCATCCCGCTGTATTGATTCACGACGGTGCACGTCCCTATATTCCGGCCAACCTCATCGACACCATACTGGAGAATCTCAAGACACACGAAGCGGTCACCCCCGCCGTCGCCATTCATGACACCCTGAAGCGTGTGAACAACGGTATGATCACCGCCCATGTCGACCGGACCGATGTCGTGTGGCTTCAGACACCACAAGGTTTCTCGAGACCGATTCTCACGCGGATTCATGAAAATAGACCGGCGGATGACAAATCTACCTGCGATGTGACGTTATATGAGAAAATGACCGGAAAGAAGGCGCGTGTCGTCGCGGGGGATGAACGCAATCTGAAACTCACCACGCGCTCGGATTTGCGGTTACTGGAGTTGATACTTTGAGAATACGCATCGGTCACAGTACCGACATCCACCGGCTGGAAGCGGGGGATACCCTCTATCTGGGGGGGATAGCCATTCCCGCATCGATTCAAAGCGTGGCCCATAGCGACGGGGATTGTCTGCTTCATGCGATCAGCGAGGCCATGCTCGGCGCGCTCGCCTTGGGCGATCTCGGTACGCACTATCCGGATGATGTCGACCATACCAGAAATATGGATTCGAAGAAGATATTGCGGGAAGTCGTACTGCGGGTGAGTGAAGAGGGGTATGCGCTCGTTAATCTCGATGCCATGGTCTTTTTGGAATCACTGAAGCTGAAACCCCATATCTCTGCCATGCGTGAGACCATCGCGAAGATTCTTTCTGTCGATATCAGCAAGATCAGCATCAAGGCGACGACTGCGGAGAAACTGGGTATGATCGGCCAGGACAAGGCGATTGCGAGCGAATGTGTGGTCCTATTGGAACAAAAATCGAAAATCGAATACCTATGAGAGGTGAGGACATGGCAAAAGAAGAATTTATCGAAACGGAATACGGCAATTTCATACTGATCAAGAATCATCGGGAGGCCTTTGATGTGAAGTCGTTCACTGAAAGGTATGTGGATTATCTGGACCAATACACCTACATCGTCGGCGATTACAGCGCCGGTATGCTCAGGTTGAAGGGTTTTTCAAAAAAACAAAAGGATACGATCTTCGATTATCTGATGGAATCAACCACCCCGAATGCCCCCTATTTCATACTCGAGAGGGTAGAAAAATAAATTTATTAGCGTTTCATTCCCTCTTTATAAACTTATTTAGTATAATGGCTCATGAAAAGAGAGGTGTCTGAAATGGATGATAAACAAATCGAGAAACAAGCGCGGGACGTTATCGAGAAACTGCGCCCCTATATAAAGCGTGATGGCGGCGATATCCGCTTCGTTAAATTCGAAGATGGGATTGTCTATGTCGAGATGCTCGGTGCTTGTGTCGGTTGCTCTTTGATCGATACGACACTCACAGACGGTGTCGAGGCGATTCTTCTCGATGAGGTCCCCGGAATCATCGGCGTCGAACAAATCTAAGTTCAAAGAGGTGAGACCATGAGCAAGCACACGGAGGAAATCGAACGAATCGATGATAAGGCCGTCAGGGACATCGTTGTGTCCCGCATGCAAAAAAGAGGTGTGGAACTCAGGGACCTCGCCGAACTGACTTACAACCTGCAGTCCAAGTATATCGAAAACCTATCAATGGAGAGCTGTCTTGAGCACGTCGAACGCGTGGTCATGAAAAGAGAAGTGCAAAACGCCATCCTCACCGGCCTCGAGCTTGATCAGATGGCCGAAAGAGGGGACATGAGCGAACCACTCAAAAGCATGTTGCTGAAGGATTATCCCCTTTACGGCATTGATGAGGTTCTCGCGCTGGCGATTGTGAATGTCTATGGCTCCATCGGGTTCACGAATTTCGGTTACGTGGACAAGCTGAAACCGGGAATCATCAAGAAAATCGATGAGGACGGAAAGCAAGAAGGACGGTGCAATACCTTCTTGGATGATATCGCCGGAGCCATTGCTGCGGCGGCTGCGAGTTCCATCGCCCATCGGTTTGTGAAATAGAGGAAATCAGTTTTTGATTTCCTTTTTCTATGATATACTGAAAACAGGAATTCCATAGAGGTGTTAATCATGAAAAAAGGTGACATTGTAAAAGGTCGCGTCACGGCGATTAAACCTTATGGAGCGTTTGTAAAAATCGATGAGGATACCGATGGGTTGGTCCATATTTCTGAAATCAGCGTTCACTATGTGAACAGGATCGAAGATCATCTGACCATCGGACGAATCTATGAATTTGAGGTGATCTCAGCTGAAAAAGGCAAAATCAGCTTGAGCCTCAAAAGACGGAAAAAAAAGAAAAAACGACTCGATATCAGGTTGAAATCCGGTTTCGAACCGTTGCGGGAAGCACTTGAATATTGGATCGAGAATTATGAGAAGCGCTCCTATAGGGACTAGACACGAACATTGAAGGAGAGATTTGATGCTGAAAATTGATTTGACTTATGTTAACGAACTCCTAGAACCGAAGATGAAAGACCGTCTGCTTGAAGAAATCGGGAAAAAGCATGAAACATTGGAAGAAGGTACGGGTAAGGGAAGCGATTTTATCGGTTGGCTTCACCTCGCAGACGAGATGAAGAAGATGGTCCCGAAAATCGAGAAGACCGCCAGGAGACTGAGTGAGAAAAGCGACGTGCTCGTGGTCATCGGTATCGGCGGTTCTTACCTCGGAGCCAAGGCCGGCTTGGAGGCGCTCACCCCCTATTTCAGTATTGATAAAGGTCTTGAAGTGATTTTTGTGGGGAACCATATTTCCCCGGGTTATATGCAGGACCTTAAGGAATATCTTCAGGAAAAATCATTTTCGATCAATGTCATCAGCAAATCCGGAACCACCACCGAACCGGCACTTGCCTTCCGTCTTTTCCGGACATTCCTAGAAGAGAAGGTGGGCGTCAAGGAAGCCAGAAGAAGAATAGTGGCGACCACCGACAGTGAAAAAGGTGCGCTGAGACATCTGGCAGACCAGGAAGGCTATGAGACTTTCGATATCCCCGATAATGTCGGGGGACGCTACAGCGTGTTATCCGCAGTCGGTCTATTACCGCTTTCAGTACGGGGTATTGATATCAAAGCGATGCTTGATGGTGCCGTGCAGGCCCGCAAGAATCTCGACAAGCGCGATGAGAGCAACCCGGTCTATCAGTATGTCATGGCGAGAAACGCGCTTTATGAACAAGGTAAGAAAATCGAGCTCTTTGTCCATTACGAGCCCAAGATGCACTATTTCGCCGAATGGTGGAAACAGCTTTTCGGTGAGAGCGAAGGTAAGGACCAAAAGGGTCTTTTCATCAGCAGCGCCGGGTTCACCACGGACCTCCACTCTCTCGGACAGTATATCCAGGAGGGCGAACGCCATCTCTTCGAAACCGTCTTGAACATCGAATCCCCGGATAAGGACTTCAAGATTCCAGAGACAGAAGAGAACCTGGACGGGCTCAACTATCTGAGCGACCTGACCATTGACGAAATCAACAAGAAGGCCATGCTCGGAACATTGATCGCCCATCAGGACGGAGGCGCACCGAGTATTGTGATCAACGCGAAGAAGATGGATGCGTTCACGTTCGGTTACCTCGTCTATTTCTTCGAGCTGAGCTGTGCCCTGAGCGGCTATCTGCTCGGCGTCAATCCTTTCGACCAGCCCGGTGTCGAGGCTTACAAGGAGAACATGTTCGCGCTGCTTGAGAAGCCCGGCTTCGAGGATAAGACCCAGCTTCTGAAAAAGCGGCTTGACAATAAAAAAACACGATAACCGGTGGTTACGTGTTTTTTTCAATATCGAACACCTGGAACTTGGCGCGTTTGTCCGTCAATGATACTTCGATTTCCCTGGTCCCTTTGAACGATTCGCCGTCGCACTGCGAAATCTGACGCGAGAACATCGAGGCCTTGACATGTTTGGCTTTCCTATGGAAGACGTAACGTCTGAACTTGGTGTGGAGACCGAAATAGACGCTCAAGAAAATAAAAAGTATAAATACCTTGGGAATCCTATGGACGATGATAACATCGAGTTCCGCCTTATCAAGCTTCGCCTCGGGTGTCAGTCTCATGCCGCCGCCGATGAACTCACCTCGGTTCACATTGACGAGGTAGGTCTTTTTGAATGTATGAAGCTCACCGTCGACGAAAACCTCACAGTATTTCGGTTTGAAGGTCAACAAAGCCTTGATTGTGTTGATAAAGTAATTGAAGCGGCTTTTTCTGATGGCCTGATTGACGCGGTGCGATATTTCGCCATCGATGCCCATCCCCGCACCGTTCATGAAAAACCGGTTCTTCTGATTGTACCTCATCTGTCCGATGAATTGTGAGGCGGGCCGTTGTTTTTTCAAAGACCTGAGGAAATCGTTGCCGGAACCAGTCGCTTTGAGATAGATGTCGTTTTCAATCGCGAGATTGTAGGTATTGTTGATAAAGGTATTGATGGTGCCGTCGCCACCGAGTAGGAGAATCTTGATGTCTTTCGGCGTCTTTTTGATATAGTCCTCGATATCCCTTATTTTTAAAAGGCTCTTCAACCGAAAAGGAATGTTTCGACGTTTGAACTCATCGACCACATGCTTGGTTGTCCTTTTGGACTTCTTGCTCTTAGATAGCGGATTATGCAATATGATAAACATTGGTTTCATCCTCAGTCTTTGACTTGTGCAACAACATTATAGCATGATTGCAGTAAATGTTGTATAATTACAGCGTTATTTTGAACAGCAAAGAGGTGAACAGCTTTGGAAAAACAGTTTATGGTCAATGATATAGGAGAGATGGAGCGATTGGCACAACGGATCGCCGACTATGCGTACCCCGGTTTTATAATCGGTCTTGAGGGGGATCTTGGTGCAGGCAAGACCACGTTCACCAAGTTTCTGGGTAGGGCGCTTGGAATCGGCGCACCCATCAATTCGCCGACGTTCACAATTCTCAAAATCTATGAGAACGATCTTCCGCTTTATCATATCGATGCTTACCGGCTCGAGGGTGCGGAGGAGGATCTGGAAGAGTATGTCGTCACAGACGGTGTGACTGTGATCGAATGGTATAAAAACATCGAGGAAATGCTTCCTGAGGAAATGCTGAGCCTGCATATCACCTGGGTCGATGAAGAGAAACGCCTTATTCACATGAAAGGAACTGGTAGCTATGAAAAAATCGTTGAAGCGTTTGGTGATTGATTCGGCAACACCCTATCTCTACCTCGGAATCTTCGAGGGGGACAGACCCATCGAACAATACCACAAAAAAGGTAAGAATGACCATTCTGTCACCCTGATGGCGAACCTTGAAACGATGTTTGCGCGTCATGGGCTCTCCATTGATGATATCGATGCGATCATCGTGGGGCATGGTCCCGGCAGTTACACCGGGGTCCGAATCGGTGTGGTGGTGGCGAAAATGCTTGCTTGGTCCAATAACATCCCCCTTTATCCGGTGAGTTCCCTTGCTTTGATTGCAACCGCCGCCCCCCGAAACACGCGGGTGCTCAGTGTTTTTGAGGCGCGTCGCGGGTATGCTTTCCTCGGACTCTACGACCGCTCCACAGACGGACTTACGCTCTATGAGGAAGATCAGTACGTTCATTTGACGACGTTCAGGGAGGAAAACCGGCACGACATCGAACTGCACACGGGTGCGGTTGATATGGCAGTCCTTTTGAACAGCGGCTTGCTTATCGAGGCTGACAATGTCCACCTGGTCGCCCCGGTTTATCTCAGGAAGACCGAGGCCGAGCGTACGCTCAAAGGTGAAACAGGTGAGATTTAGAAAGATGGACATCGCCGATGTGCGTTTCGTCTACGATTTGGAAAAAGAGACATTCGGTAAGAGTCTGGAAAAGCCGATGCTTTATAAAGAGATTCTCTATAATGATATGGCGCATTATTTTGTGGTGATGGACGATGACACAAGAGTTGGTTACATCGGTCTTTGGTTGACGAGGCCGAATGCGGAGATCATCAATCTCGCGGTCGTCCCCTTGAAGCGTAACAAGGGTTACGGCAAGGCGCTCATGGAAGAAACGATCGCTTTTTGTGCAAGAGAGGGTGTCGATACCCTGACCCTTGAAGCCAAGGCGACGAACATGAAACTGATTGGTTTCTATGAGCATCTCGGTTTCGAAAAGATCAGCGTGCGCAAAAAGTATTATTCCGATGGAACGAATGCTTTGCTTATGGCAAGAGAGATAGGAGGAAAATCATGATTGTAATGGGTGTTGAAAGTTCCTGTGACGAGACCAGTGTGAGTCTTTCGAAAGACGGGAAAGCGATTTTAAGCAACGTCGTGTTGTCACAGATGAAGCTGCACCAGGCATTCGGTGGTGTCGTTCCCGAAATCGCCTCGAGGGAACACGTGAAAGGCATCACGGTTGTTTTTGAAAAAGCGATGCGACATGCCGGTCTTACGGCGGGTGACATCGATTTGGTGGCCGTGACCAAGGGCCCCGGACTGATCGGAAGTCTCCTTGTCGGCATCAATGCGGCGAAAGCATTTGCCTTCGCCAACAATATCCCCATCATCGGTGTGCATCATATCGCCGGACACATCTATGCCAACCAGATTGAAGACGAGATGGTGTTCCCCTTGATCGCACTGGTTGTCTCAGGTGGTCATACCGAGCTTATCCTGATGCGCGAACACTATCATTTCGAAAAACTCGGCGAGACCTATGACGACGCGGTCGGAGAAGCTTACGACAAGGTGGCCCGTGTCCTCGGACTGGGGTATCCCGGAGGCCCCGTCATTGATGGACTCGCGCAAGAAGGGACGCCGACCTATCCGATGCCGGTGATTCGGACCGAGAACCCCTATGATTTTTCCTATAGCGGGCTCAAGAGCCATATAATCAACCTCATCAACAAGATGCGGATGAAGAAAGAGACAATCAATGAGAAGGATATGGCGGCGAGTTTTCAGGAAGCCGCGGTCCGCCACCTCATAGAAAAGACAAAAAACGCAGTCGCTGACTTCGATGCGAAGATGCTCATCGTCGCTGGCGGCGTAGCCGCGAACAAACACCTGCGCCGCGAAGTCGAAAAACATTTCGCCCACGTGAAGGTTTCTGTTCCGCCGTTCAAGTACTGCACCGACAACGCCGCGATGATGAGCATCGCGGGCTATTATCACTACCAGCGTTTCCAACGGGCCGATGCCATGGATTTGAACGGCTATTCCCGTCTGAGTCTTGAAGATGAATGACGACCAACATGATTTATGGGTGTCTTTTCTTCGAAAACGACCAAACTATGCTATTCTAAGAGTGAGGTGATTAGTGTGTTCAAGTTGCTTAAGATTTTTGGAATCATGGTACTGGCATTTGTCGCCGTCATCGGTGTTTTGTTTGCGCTTGCCTATGACGGGGACGCCGTCGATGACATTCCTGTCCATCTTTATCACGAGGATGCGGATGCCATGGCACTTCTTTATGCGGAACTCGACAGTTCGATTGAAGCCATAGAGGATGAAGCGGATGCCGATCTCGTGTTCGCGGTGCATCAGGATATCATCAATATAGCGATTTTCACGGCCATCCGGGGTGATGAGGATGACGAAGGAACCAATCCCGACTATCTTCCGGGAGAGAATTGCGAAACCGATGATTGCCGCTATATCAGCGTGATCGGCCTTAATGGCAATGAAATCAGGTTGCCCGGCATCTGGGTCACATTCGAAGCGGCTGACGAAGCGGGGCTGATGACCATCAACGTTCCTGTCGAGATCGACGGACTTTTCGGAACAACGTTCAGAACCAATCTGCAGGGTCGTTTCATCCTTGAAGACCGTGAAGATGATTACTTGATCGCTTTCGACCGTTTCCGTCTGGGCTCATTGCCGTTGACGCAGGGGATGGCATCGCGACTTATCCGTCTTGCCGAGCGTGTTTCGGATTTCGACAGCGACGATGTGGCCGACGATCTTCCTGCGGGCCGATTCGACACCGAACGACTGGCATTCACCATCGAAAAGGATGAAATCAGTGAATTCCTCAATGATGAGGACAATGGCGCAATGATGAACTTTGTCGGTGAACTGGTCGATATCGTGTTTGAAGAAAGGCTCTTGTTGTTCCAGGTCCGTGATGAAAGTATCGACGTGACTTTCGCGCTCGGGCTGATCAGAAACGACAACGACACCGATATTCCTCAGTATCTTTACCTCATGCATGACGACGAAGGCTACAATCCCGAACTTCTGGACCATGAGCAATATATGGCCGATATGTTTTTGGAATATGTCTTCACCCGTTCGCTCACAGGCGAACCGGTCTTCACGCTTGACCAACGCGATATCAATATCATTCTTTACGACAGTTCGGAAGGCTTTGAAGATGCCCGTATGGCACGCGAGTACGGAGACGACGGTGAGGAGGAAATGGTTCTTGGTCTTGATGCGATCTGGTTCGACATCGCTGCCGACGAGATTGTTGTTTTCGCCCTGTTTTCCATTGACAGTATCAAGATCAGAATGGAGATGGTCCTCACACAGACCGTCTCAGAAGCGACAAGGGTTGAATACGTCCTCACCCGAATGAGTCTCGGCCGTGATGCGGGTGATTCCGAGGATGAATACCTGTTTATCGAAGAAGACACCGATCCGGAACGAATCGACGGCTTCAAAAACATGCTTGCATCGCTCGGAGATGTCTACTTCGGTACCTTCGACGCCGATGGCACGCTTATCATCGAAGATGAGAATCTCGAAGACATGATGGACGAGGGAACCACCGAAGGCAGTCTAGAAGTCGACAGCATCGAAGTCATCGATGACGCGATTCTTCTAACTGTCACCGCAACGGACCCCGATATGGATGATGTCCTGGCCGCTTTCGCCGAAGGCATCCGCTATGCTTTGGCTACCGGAACCATCAGTGGAACGCTCGAAGACCGTTACGATCCGCAACCGGGGTCACCCCATGAAGCGCTGATTGAACAAATTGAATTGATTGAGGATTACTTGCTCGATGATTCGCAAGCCATTGTCGACTACACTTATGTCGATGCCCTGTTTACCGCCTATAGCAAGCTGAGCCAGGAAGACAAGGACATTTTCCTCGACGTGTTCAAAGATCAGATCGACAATGAGATCATCACAGAATTCGAAGACTACTTCATGTAATGAAAGTCGGCCAACCGGCCGACTTTTTTTGTGTGCGCTGATGCTTTCCTTTTCAGCCCATATCTAGTATAATGTGAAAGAAAGAAATGGGGGTTACCTATGGAAAATAAAAATTTCATCCGAACCATCATCGAAAACGACCTCGAAACAGGCAAACACGAGACCATCGTCACACGTTTCCCGCCTGAACCGAACGGTCTTCTTCATCTCGGCCATGCACGAGCAATCATCATGAACTATATCCTGTCCAAGGATTATGACGGAGTGTTCAATCTGCGTTTCGATGATACGAATCCCATCAAGGAAGACGTCATGTATGTCGACGGTATCAAGAAGGATATCGCCTGGTTGGGCTGTCACTGGGACAATCTTTATTTCGCCAGCGACTACTTCGATACCATGTATGAACGCGCGATGCTACTCGTCAAGAAGGGAAAAGCATTCGTTTGTGACCTGTCCATTGGGGAAATCAGGGAATACCGCGGTGACTTCGAGACGCCGGGCAAGGAAAGTCCCCATAGGAACCGGACCATCAAAGAAAACGTCGAGCTCTTTCAGAAAATGAAAGAAGGCGCATTCAAAGACGGTGAAAAGGTACTAAGGGCCAAAATTGATATGGCAAGCCCCAACATCAACATGCGTGATCCTGTCATCTACCGTATCCAAAGGAGCCACCATCACAATACCGGTGACCGCTGGTGTATCTACCCCATGTATGATTTCGCCCATCCACTTGAAGATGCGATAGAGGGCATCACTCATTCCTTGTGCAGCCTGGAGTTCGAAGATCACCGTCCGCTTTACAACTGGTTCGTCGAACACTGTGAGATGGAATCGGTCCCCCGCCAGATCGAATTTGGAAAACTCAAGATCGCCAATCAGATCAGTGGTAAACGAGTAATCCGCAAACTCGTCGAAGACAATATCGTAGACGGATGGAACGATCCGCGATTGATCACACTGAGCGGCCTACGCCGCCGTGGGGTCCCGCCGCAGGCTATCCACAATTTCATCAAAGCGCTCGGACTACCCAAGAGCGAAGGGCACACCGAGTTGAGCATGCTCGACGAGTACATCCGCGACCATCTGAAACAAGAAGCCCGCCGTATCCATGCGGTCATCGACCCAATCAAAGTCATCATCACAAATTACCCCGAGGATATGACAGAGACCCTCGAAGCGGCGTTCAACAAGGAAAACGAATCCCTCGGTTCGCGAGAGCTCACCTTCAGCAACACGGTCTATATCGAGCGCGACGATTTTATCGAGCAAAAACCGAATAAGAAATGGAAACGGCTTGCCCTCGGTGTCGAGGTTAGACTCATGCATGCGTATTTCATCAAAGCCAATGATGTTGAATATAACGCGAACGGTGAGGTGGCGACCATCTATGCTACCTACGACCCCGAGACAAAAAGCGGCACCGGTTTCACTGACAGGAAGCCAAACGGGAATATCCATTTTGTGGATGCGAAGACAGCCAAACCGGCTGAAATAAAGCTTTATGATGACCTAGTCCAGGCTACGGATGCAGATCTGCCGATCGAGGAAAAACTGAACAAGGATTCCAAGACCGTTAAGCACGGTTACATCGAAAGCAATGTGTCTCCGCTCAAAAGGGAATCATTCCAGTTCACGCGTCTTGGCTACTTCACCGTGGACGAGGATGCGACCGATGATCACCTCGTATTCAACCGCACCGTCGAATTGAAATCCTCTTTCAAAAAGAAATAATGACGATTTTCAATAATTAAGCGTAAGTCCTTGCATTCTATAAAATATCGTGTATAATGGTTTCTAGAACTTAAACAACACTATGCAACTGGAATAGTACTATGTTTCCCTATTCTTGATGAGCACAAGGCGTTTAAGAAATAAGACAAAGAATGGAGGAAACAAATTATGACTGGTACAGTAAAATGGTTCAACGCTGAAAAAGGTTTCGGCTTCATCACCACTGATGAAGGCACTGACGTTTTCGCACACTACTCACACATCAACCAAGAAGGCTTCAAGTCTCTTGAAGAAGGACAAAAAGTCACTTTCGACATCGTCGAAGCCGACAAAGGTCCTCAAGCCGAAAACATCGAAACTCTCTAAACCGGAGTATTCTCAAAAAACCAACCTCACGGTTGGTTTTTTTTATGGACTGTAACTGTATGATTATGCCGTGATTTTTGATATAATTTTCCTAAGGGTGATAAGAATGGAAAAACTGACCAAGGATTTGAATGAAGCACAGAAGAAAGCCGTATTGAACACTGAAGGTCCCGTCATGGCCATCGCCGGGGCAGGCAGCGGCAAGACGAGCGTCCTGACAAGGAGAATCGCCCATCTGATATTCAATATCGGTATACCGAAGGACAATATCCTGGCAATCACCTTCACCAACAAGGCGGCCAACGAGATGAAAGTCCGCATCAGCGACTTGCTTGGCGTTTCGACACGTGGCATGTGGATTTCGACCTTTCACGCCATGTGTGCGCGGATTCTTCGCGACCACATCGAATATCTCGGATACAAACGCACGTTTCTCATCATCGATGATGATGATGTCACCCAGATGGTCAAATCGATCCAGAAGCACCTTGGCATCGATCCGAAACTGATCACACCGCGAAACCTCAAAAACCATGTCCTCAAGCTGAAAGCGGATGAGAAGGCTCTTGATGACTTCGAGCCGCCGCTTCGAGATTATCTTGAGAAAGTCTATCCACTCTATCAAAAACGCCTTAAAGCGAATAATCTGGTTGATTTCGAAGATCTTCTTGTTCTGACGATCAAATTACTCAAGGAAAACAGGGATGTCCGTGAACACTACCGAAAACTGTTCGCTTACGTGCTCGTCGATGAGTTTCAGGATACCAACAACCTGCAATACGAACTGATCAAGCTTTTGACAAATAAGGACGAGAACGTCTTCATCGTCGGCGATGAGGACCAGAGCATCTACGCTTTCAGAGGCGCGAACATCGAAAACATCCGCAAGTTCAAGCGTGATTTCGACGACCCGAAAATCATTTTACTCGAAGAAAACTACCGATCGACCAACAATATCTTGAAAGCGGCCAACCAGGTTATCGCTTCAAACAAGAACCGTATTGAGAAGAATCTCTATTCCAAAAAGGGTGAGGGCGAACCGCTGACCCTTTTCAAAGGTTATTCTGCCAAAGACGAGGCCGATTATGTGGCCGACACCATCCGCAATTTAGTCAAGGAAGGCTATCGGCACAGTGATATCGCTGTGCTTTACCGCACCAACAACACGAGCCGTCTTTTCGAGGAAGTCTTCATGCAACGAAGACTTCCCTACAAGATTGTCGGCAATACGAGTTTTTTCAAGCGCAAAGAGATCAAAGATATGGTCGCCTACCTGCGATTGATCGTCAATCCTCATGACAACTACAGCTTCAAGCGCGTCGTCAACGAACCCAAAAGAGGCATCGGCGCAAAAACCATCGAAACCCTCGAGCGTTTCGCAGAGACCCACGATTACAGTCTTTTTGACGCCGTCGATGTCAATACGGTGCCGCTTTCGAAGCGCCCGGTCGAGAAACTGAAGCATTTCAATGCCATTATCAGCAATCTGAAGGATTCACTGAACCAGGTGGACTTCAACACTCTGATCGATGACCTTCTCAATGACAGCGGCTACAAGGAAGCGCTCAAATTCGATGATATGGGTGATGTTCGCTTTGAAAACATCCTCGAGCTCAAAACCATGTTCAAGGAAAACCAACAACTCTACGAGACCGAGGATCAGGAGTTGCTTCTGTCTTATATCCTCGAGGATATCGCCCTCAAAAGCCAGGAGGATGAAGAAGCCGATGAGAACAGTGTGACACTGATGACTTTGCATTCAGCGAAGGGTCTGGAGTTCCGCGTCGTATTCATAGCGGCCGCTGAACAAGGCGTTTTCCCACTTCATAGAAGCATGGGCGACCGCAAAGAAATCGAAGAAGAAAGGCGCTTGATGTATGTCGGAATCACCCGTGCGATGGACCGTCTTTATTTCACCAATGCGAAACAGAGAAATCTGTACGGCGAACTAGTGAGCAACCCCGACAGCATGTTCATCAATGAGATCGATGATTCATTGATGCGTTTTGAAGGCCTCGCCCGGGAAGCCAAAGCCACGACATCCCGCTATACTCGGGATGTCGAACAGACTAAACGCTTCAGACAGAAAAGGGAAAACCTTTATAACCAAAACCAAAATGACCTGAACAAGGGTGATAAGATCAGGCACCGCGTCTTCGGCGAAGGGGTCGTGGTCAGCGTTACGAAAAATCAATGCATGATCGCGTTTTCCAAAGAACATGGTCTCAAGACCCTGATGAAGGACCATCCCGCCATTGAGAAAGTGAAGAGGTGAGCACATGGATGATAAGAAACGTATCGAGGAACTGAGAAAGAAAATCAGACGCTACGATTATGAGTATCATGTCTTAGACGATCCGAGCATCAGCGATGTCGAATACGATAAACTGATGAAAGAGCTCGTCGAACTCGAAGAGAAGCATCCCGAATATCAAAGAGAAGACTCGCCGACAGAAAGAGTCGGCGGCAAGGTGCTGGACGCCTTTGAGAAAGTCGATCACGACATTCCGATGCTTTCGCTTTCAAATGCGTTCAGTCATGATGATCTCAGGGATTTCGACAATCGTCTCAAAAAGATTGTCGATGAGTTCAACTATGTGGTCGAACCCAAAATCGACGGACTCGCCGCCGCCTTGCGCTACGAGAACGGTAAGCTCGTCCGTGCGGCGACACGAGGCGACGGCAGTACCGGCGAGGATGTCACGCACAATGTCAAAACCATAAGAAGCGTCCCGCTCAAACTCGAAAAAAACGTTACCATGGAGGTCCGCGGAGAGATATTCATGCCGAAAGCGGCCTTTTTGTCATTGAACGAAAAAAGGGATGAAAAAGGAGAAAAACCCTTCAAAAATCCAAGGAACGCCGCAGCCGGAAGTATCAGGCAGCTCGACAGCAAAGTCGCCGCCAAACGCGATCTGGACATGCTCATCTACAGCCGTGCTGAACGTGATGAGCATGCGAAGAAGACTCACTTGGAAATTCTTGAGGAACTGAAAGACCTCGGTTTCAAGGTCAATCCCCACATCAAGAAGGCCGATGACATCGATGCGGTCATCAAGATCGTCGATACCCTCGAAGACGAGCGGTCGGATTTCCCCTATGAGATCGACGGTGTCGTCATCAAGGTCAATCAGCGAAAGCTCTACCAGACCATCGGCTATACGGCGAAAAGTCCGAAGTGGGCCATCGCCTACAAGTTCCAGGCCGAAGAAGTCATGAGCCGTATCAAAGATATCTTCTTCCAAGTAGGCAGAACCGGACAAATCACCCCTGTCGCGCAGATGGAACCTGTTGACGTCCAGGGTTCGACGGTTTCCCGTGCGACGCTGCACAACGAGGACTATATCCGCGAAAAGGACATCCGCATCAATGACTATGTGGCCATCAAGAAGGCCGGCGATGTCATTCCCGAGGTTGTCTCAGTAATCAAGGAACGCCGTAGCGGCGATGAGCAAGAGTTTGAGATGATTACCGAATGCCCCAAATGTCAAACCGAACTCGAACGATACGGGAGTGAGAAAGATTATTTCTGTCCGAATCCCGATTGCCCCGCCAAGAATGTCAACGGACTCATTCACTTCGCATCCAGAGATGCGATGAACATAGAAGGGCTGGGAAACCGCATCATTGAGCACTTTTATAATGAGGGTTTCCTCAAGTCCATTCCCGATATCTACCGTCTGAAAGCACACCGGGACCAGTTGGTTGAGAAAGCCGGCTTCGGCGAGAAGAGCATCGACAAACTTCTCGACAACATAGAAAAATCCAAGAAAAAGAGTCTTGAAAACCTGATTTTCGGCTTGGGTATAAGGTTTGTCGGAAAAAAAGTATCCAAGACGCTCGCGATGCATTTCAAGTCGATGAACGCATTGATGGCCACGGATTACGACAATCTGATTGCCATAGAGGATATCGGTGAGAAAATTGCTGAAAGTGTGGTACAATATTTCCGCAACGAACAAAACATAACCATGATCGAGGAACTGAACCAGGAAGGACTCAATATGGATTATCTAGGGGAAATCGCTAAAAATGGCGCTTTTTCCGGTAAGACCGTGGTCCTTACAGGATCCCTTGAAACCATGACCCGCGATGAAGCCAAAGACCTTATTGAAGCGCAGGGTGGCAAGGTGACAGGATCGGTTTCCAAAAAGACCGATTTCCTCTGCGCCGGTGAGAATCCCGGTTCAAAGCTTGATAAGGCGAAATCGCTTAATGTGGCGATCATCGATGAGGAAACATTGATAAGCATGCTGGAAGAATAGGAAGTGAAACAGTGAAGAATATCGTAATAAAAGGTGCGAAGGAGAACAATCTCAAAAATCTCGACATCACTCTACCCAAGGACAAGTTCATTGTCATGACAGGTCTGAGCGGTTCAGGGAAGACCAGCCTCGCCTTCGACACCATCTACAAGGAAGGTCAAAGACGCTATGTCGAGAGTCTGAGCGCTTATGCCAGACAGTTTCTCGGGAACCTGGAAAAGCCGGATGTCGAAAGCATCGAAGGGCTTTCTCCAGCGATTTCCATCGACCAAAAGACCACCTCCAAAAACCCGAGAAGTACAGTCGGGACGGTAACGGAAATCTATGACTACCTTCGCCTTCTTTATGCGCGGATCGGTGTGCCGGTCTGTCCTGTCCATGGTGAGGAAATCGCTTCACAGAGCATCGAAGAGATGCGTGACAGAATCTTCGAGGAAGAAGAAGGCACCCGCGTCCAGGTGATGGCACCTGTGGTGCAAGGTAAGAAAGGCACCCATCAAAAAACAATAGAACAACTAAGAAAAGACGGTTATGTCCGTCTTCGCCTGAATGGCGATATCGTCGATATCGATTCCGGTATCGAACTTGACAAGAACAAGAAACACAGCATTGACGTCGTCATCGACAGGCTCAAACTCCGTGATGCAATCAGATCACGCCTTTATGATTCACTAGAGACCGCTGCAAAGATGGGTGAGGGCAAGGTTGTCGTGTTGCTCAATAGCAAGGAGATGACATTCAGTGAGCATTTCGCATGTCCCTACTGCGATTTCAGTATCGGCAAACTCGAGCCCAGACTTTTTTCGTTCAACTCCCCCTTTGGCGCCTGTGACCAGTGCTCGGGGCTTGGCTACAACAAGAAAATCGATCCCAATCTGCTTGTTCACAACGAAAACCTGAGTGTCTATGAGGGCGCTATCAAGGGCTGGCAGAACACCAACACCTATCATTTCAAACAGCTTGTCGTTCTTGCCAACCATTACGGCATCAATCTGAGAAAACCGTTCAAGACCTACAACAAGAAACAGCGTGATCTTATCTTCTACGGATCAGACGAACCGCTTGAGTTCCGTTTCAGAGGTAAAACAAGCCGCGTCCAGCACGAGAAGTACGATTATTACGAGGGAATCATCAACAATCTTGAAAGACGCTACATCGAGACCACTTCACGCTTCATGCGCGAGTGGATCGAATCCCTCATGGCAGAGAAAACCTGTGGTAAATGTACTGGGAAAAAGCTCAATGAAGAGGCTTTGAGCGTCAAGGTCGGTGGCATTGATATCATCACCATGACCGACAAGAGCGTCGGTGACCTCATTGATTTCTTAGCCGAACTCTCCTTGTCGAAAACCGATATCAAGATCAGTGAGATGATTTTGAAAGAGATAAAGGAAAGACTCATGTTTTTAAAGAATGTCGGTCTTGATTATCTTACGCTTTCCAGAAGAGCGGCGACTCTGTCCGGCGGCGAATCACAGCGTATCAGGCTCGCAACCCAGATCGGTTCGAGGCTGACCGGTGTCCTTTATGTTCTCGATGAGCCGTCAATCGGGCTTCATCAGCGGGATAACCGCCGTCTGATCGATACACTCAAGGGCATGCGCGACCTCGGAAACACGCTCGTGGTGGTCGAACATGATGAGGAGACCATGATGCTTGCCGACCAGATCGTCGATATCGGCCCCGGCGCCGGGGAGAACGGTGGCCGTCTTGTCTTCCAAGGGTCCTATGAGGAAATCCTGGAAGCCGAACATTCCATCACGGGCCAGTACCTTTCCAAGGTCAAAAACATCGCCATTCCACAGAAAAGGCGCCGCAAAAAGAACGGCAATGTGACTGTGAAGGGCGCAAAAGAGAATAACTTAAAAGGCATAACGGCGCGATTTCCCATTGGTTTGCTTACGGTCGTCAGCGGCGTGAGCGGCAGCGGGAAGAGTTCGCTTGTCAACGAATGTCTCTACAAGGGACTTCACAACGAGCTCTATCCGAAAAAGTTCCAGGCGGGACTCTACGACAAACTCGACGGTGTCGATAAGATCGGTAAGCTCATCAATATCGACCAGTCCCCGATCGGCCGGACTCCAAGAAGCAATCCCGGTACCTATACTGGCGTCTTCGACGACATCAGAGATATTTTCGCGATGACCAACGAGGCCAAGGTAAGGGGCTATCAAAAAGGCCGTTTCAGTTTTAACGTCAAGGGTGGCCGCTGCGAGACCTGTAACGGTGATGGCGTCATCAAAATCGAGATGCATTTCCTTCCGGATGTCTATGTCCCGTGTGAAGCCTGCGAAGGTAAGCGCTACAACAAGGAGACCCTGCAGGTCAAATACAAGGGGAAAACCATTGCCGACGTCCTCGATATGACCATCGAGCAAGCCGCTGATTTCTTCAAGAACATACCCAAAGCGAAAAACAAGCTGGATACTTTGCTCGATGTCGGTCTAGGATATCTGAAGATCGGCCAACCCGCTCCGACACTCTCCGGTGGCGAGGCCCAGCGTGTCAAACTGTCCAAAGAACTCCACAAACGGATTACTTCGGATACCTTGTACATTCTTGACGAACCGACGACGGGCCTTCATTCAGACGATGTGAAGCGTTTGCTCGAAGTTATTGAAAACATCGTCTCACAAGGTGCGACCGTCATCATCATCGAGCACAACCTCGATGTTATCAAGGTCGCGGATCACATCATCGACCTCGGACCCGAAGGCGGCGACGCCGGTGGCGAGATTATCGCCGAGGGCACCCCGGAAAAAATTGTGAAGGTCGAAGCGTCGCATACCGGCCGTTATCTGAAACCCATACTGGAAGGGGCTTGAGTATCATGAGTGAGGAAGAAAGAAAAAGTCAGGACGAGAAGGAAAAACCTAAGCGCGGTTCCAATAACAAGTCCGATGACAAACAAGACCAAAAAAAAGACGATAGAAATGAATCCGATAAGAATCGCCCGAAAAAGAAAGACCAGAAACAAAAGGAGAAGGAACTCGAGCAACTGCTCAAGCAACTTCGTGACCTAGAGGCCCAGAAGAAAGATCTGGAGAAAAAAAGAAAGAAGAAACGGCCGATGCTCATGATTGAGTTCGGCAGCATCTTCCATAGGAACGGTCTGCTCAATTTCCTGATGTATTTCCTTCTTAACCTGCTTGTCATCTATGTGATGGCGGAGTTCTTGCCCTTTGTCGCTTTTAGCGGTGAACTTGTCGATCTGCTTATGTTCACGGCAACTTATTCTCTGCTGGAGATTCTCTTCAGACAGTATATCGTCTTCAATCACTTCAAAGTTGTGCTACGGACATTCGGTTTTGTTTTCTTCTTTATCTATCTGTCATTGTTTTACATGCTGGAAAACTATATTTTCACCGATCTTTTCGATTTTGTCCATGAAGCGCTGTTTGTGATTTTCATCATGATATTCGTGGTAGTCCGCTACCTCTTGAGTCATATTATCAGAAATACCATATTGAAACGGTTAGGATGATTGGATGAGTGTCAGCGTGAACCAGATGGTCGATGATTTCTCTTTGGAGGTCGCCAGCGGCAAAAAAGGGTTATCAGGAAAGATTGAAAATCCACAACTGACGAGACCCGGCATCGAACTGGCCGGTCTTTTCGATTTCTTCGAACACGACAGGGTCCAGATCTTTGGAAGCAAAGAAGTTACGTTTTTCGGCTGGTTGGAGGAACACGACCAGGAAATACGGGTCGGAATGCTTTTTGAGAGAAAACCACCGGCATTCATTTTTTCCAAACATGTCGATATTCCCGAAGTCTTCAGACGGCTCGGTGATGAGCACGACATTCCCGTGCTCAAAAGCCAGATGCGCACCAGTGAGCTTTTCAGTAGACTGTATCAGTACCTTTCTGCTAAAATGGCGCCAAGGACTTCCGTTCACGGCACCCTCGTCGACATCAATGGTGTCGGCGTCCTGATCAAAGGCAAAAGCGGCATCGGGAAAAGCGAGGTCGCGCTTGAACTGGTCAGACGGGGCCATCAGCTTGTCGCCGATGACCGCGTCGACATCTATCAGCACGAAATCGGTCTTTTACTGGGAGAATCCCCGCCGCTTTTGCGCGAACATCTGGAAATCCGTGGTATCGGGATTGTCAATGTCGTCAAACTATTCGGCGCGAGTGCCTTCAAGGAAGACAAGGCCATCATGCTTATTGTCGAATTGCTTCAGTGGGAGAAAGGCGCCGAATACGACAGACTCGGGCTTGATACCCATGAGGAGAAAATCTTCGACACGCCTCTGCCGCTTGTGAAAATACCGATCACGGCCGCACGCAGTGTGCCGTCCCTGATCGAAGTCGCGGCCATGAATGCGAGACTCAAATTTCTCGGCACCCATATGGCGGAAGAATTCACAGACAGACTGAACAAGGAAATCGAACTCAAAAACAATAAAAATCAAGACAAAGATAGCTAAAGACCGCATATCCGAAGTTTCATACAATATTCACATTCCTGTGTTATCATGTTATATCTTATGAAAAGAAGGCGATATTATGTTTACAATACTGACAAACGAGCATGTGGTCGACCCCTTGCCCAATGTGCTTTTTTCTATCGGACCGATTGAGGTTTACATGTACAGCTTCATGATCATGCTCGGTATTCTCGCGGCCTTGTTTCTGGGGCTGAAAGAAGGGAAACGACTCGGCATCAAGTCCGACTACATCATCGACGGGCTGATTATCATCCTCCCGCTTGCGATTATCGGCACCAGGCTCTGGTACGTGGCGTTTCAGTGGGATGAATTCCGTGATGACCTCGGCCGTATCTTCAATATCAGAAGTGGCGGTCTTGCCATTCACGGTGGTTTTGTTGTCGCGGTGATCGCCGCTTATGTCTATTGCCGGATAAGGAAACTCGATATCCTCAAGGTCGTGGACCTTATCGCACCGGGATTCCTCGTGGCTCAGGCTTTCGGGCGCTGGGGGAACTTCTTCAACCAGGAAGCCCACGGTGGTGTCGTCGGTGGTATGGACAACGGGTCCCCGAATCTTTCGCTCGATGAGCAACGCGCATTCCTGAGCGAGACTTTGCGTATACCGGACTTCATCGTCAACAACATGTATTTTCCGGCCGAATACGGAACGCAGTATTACCACCCGACCTTTCTTTATGAATCCCTTTGGAACCTTGTCGGACTCGGTGCCATCCTGATTCTGAGACGGACACGATTTGTCCGCAAGGGCGATATGATCGCTGTTTATCTGGTATGGTATTCCGTGGGTCGTTTCTTCATCGAGTTCATGCGTACCGACGCGCTATATATCGGAGACACCGGTATCAGAATCGCCCAGCTCACCAGTATCCTCATGATTCTTCTTGGCATCGGTTTCGCCCTGTTCAACCACCTCGTGCTGCGCTCCAAGCATTATGCTAAAGTTTTGGAGGAAGATGGGTTACAATAGTCTTCGAGGTGAAAATTAATGTATGATGTGATTATTATCGGCGCCGGCCCCGGAGGCATGACCGCGGCCATTTACACACAGCGCGCTAGCTTGAAGACCATGATGATTGAAAAGGCCGCACCGGGCGGATACATGGTCAATACCTACGAGGTTGAGAACTATCCCGGCGCCGGCAAAGTGACCGGTTTCGAACTGAGTGAGATGATGTTCAACCACACGCAGGCACTGGACGTCGAGTATCAATATGGCGATGTCATCGACGTAATCGACAAGGAACTCTACAAAGAAGTCCACACTGCGGACGGGAAGGTCTATCAGACCAAAAGTGTCATCGTTGCCAGCGGAACGGTTCCAAGATCGCTGAACGTCCCGGGCGAAGCGAAATTCCTGAGCAAGGGCATCAGCTTCTGCGCGGTATGCGACGGCGCGTTTTACAAGAACCAGGAAGTGATTGTCCTGGGCGGGGGAAACAGCGCCTTGGACGAGGCTTTGTTTTTGACATCGATGAATGTCAAAGTGACCATCGTGAACATCCTGGATTCCCTTCAGGCTGACCGCGGTACGATCGAGAAAGCCGAAGCGAACGAGATGATTGATTTCATGCTCGGCTACGAGGTGACCGAATTCAAAGGAGACGACAAGCTCAAGTCTGTGACCTTGCGCCATGTGGAATCCCAAAAAGAACACGATATGGCTGTGAATGGTGTGTTCATGTTCATCGGACAAACACCAAACAGTGGGTTTGTCCAGAATCTTGGTATCACAAACCCGCAAGGATATATCCTGACCGACGAAAAGATGAACACGAGCGTCCCGGGCATCTTCGCGATTGGTGACGTCATCGAAAAAGACCTTCGTCAGATTGTCACCGCGACAAGCGATGGTGCCATCGCGTCTCAGAGTGTTATCAAGTATCTTGAAGTGTTGGAGAAATAGATTGAAACAAAACCCAGGGCCTGAAAAGTTCCTGGGTTTTGTTTCAATCATCAATCCCGGAAGTATCCGTTTGCTTTTCATACTTGTTGAAAGCAGGATGCCAGATTGTAATTGATCTTGACATCTCGTTCTAAAGGTGGTGTGAGAGCGGTCAGCACAATGGCCATCAGAATAATGGCTTTCCTGTGATGCTTTTTGTCAGTTTATCGATGCGTCCACCTCCAAAATGTCGGGTCATGGAAATCATAATATAAGCTTCTTTGTCACTGAAAGAAATAACCAGGCAGGGCCTGCTGGAATTTGTTGCGGTCAGTATCGTCACAGACGTTTTTTCAAAATCGCAAATTTGTGTTTCTTGTCGTCTTTTAATGATTTTTGCGTTATAATATGGGTTGTTGAAAAGGCTTTGAAACCTTTTTGCCATAATGAGGGTCAAAATACGCGAGGTGCAAAATGAAACGATCGGATGTCTTATTCCTACTTGCTTTGGCAGTCATCACCGTGTTTCTTATCCTCCCGACAACGCACCGGATTTTTTTCGGCTTCACTGATGATTATTATCTGCTTGGCGGGTTCATCAAGTTCTTCCTTTTTGCGACATTGGGCGATGTAATCTCGCACCGTATAAAGGAGGGGGATTACCTTGTCAGGGGGATTGTTGGAAAAGCCTTTATATGGGGAATCATCGGTGTGGTCGTGGTCATGGTGTTCATGATATTCACAACCGGTGTCTCCTACCTGCATGAAGAGGGGGTACTCCCTCTTGGCGACCTTGTCTTTTTCACCGCCTTCACCACAAGTGTCCTGATGAATTTATTGTTCGCACCGACCATGATGCTTTTCCATAGAATATCGGATGAAGTGATCGAACTGAAGGTGACGAAGGGGTATGTCAACCTGAAGTCTTCCATCAGGCGCATCGATTTTCCCGCTTTTTTTGGAATGCTCACCCGCACGATTCCTTTTTTCTGGATTCCCGCACACACCATCACGTTTCTTTTGCCACAGGCCTACCGTCCTTTCTTTGCGGCGGTGCTCGGAATCATGCTAGGTTTGTTTTTGAATCTTTATAAGAAAAGTCATTAAGGAGGTCTCAGATGTCCTTCACATCCGATACGAAAAAAGAACTGCTTGCCCTGAAACAGGATCAATGTTGCAAGATGGCTTCGTTGAGTGCGATGCTAGCCATAAATGGCTACCTTTCCCTGAGCAGGGAAGGCATGAAGCTAGGCTTTCAGACAACCTCGCTCCCGATAGCGCGAAAGGCGATAGAACTTATGAAACAACTCTATCCCGTGCACATCGACGTTCTTTCCAAAAAAGGAATCAGACTACAAAAAAAGAATCAGTACCTTATGATCGTGAGTGAGAAAGTCAACATGATCATTCATGAACTCGGCCTCATGAGCGATGAGGGTTTCGCCCGTGATATCGACGAGACGGTCATCTTGAACGATTGTTGTAAGAAGTCCTACCTGAGAGGTGCATTCCTCGCCAGCGGATCAATCAACGATCCGCGCTCGAGCTCCTATCATCTCGAAATCAGCGTTCCGAATATCAACTACGCGGAAGCGCTCGCGTCGCTGTTCAACCGGTTCGATCTGAAAGCCAAGACACTGACCAAGAAGAAGGGTTATCTCGTCTATATGAAAGATTCCGAAAAAATCGCTGATTTCCTTCGTGTCGTAGGGGCGCATCATGCGCTTTTCGACTACGAGGATGAGCGTATCAAGCGGGATTTTGTCAATTCCATCACCCGGGTGATGAATATGGAAATCGCCAATCAGAACAAGACTTTCGAAGCGGCGAACAGACAACTTAAGAATATCGAAATCATCGAAAGGCTCGTCGATGAGTCTAAACTCACCAAAAGTGTGAAGGAAGCGATGTTTCTGAGAAAGACCTATCCCGAGGCGTCTTTCAATGAACTAAGCGACCTTAGCAGCGAGCATTTCGGTAAGACAATCTCTAAATCTGGTCTCAATCACCGGTTCCGCAGCATCGACCAGATTGCGAAGGAGGCGCTTGAGTTATATGTGGACTGAGGGAATTGGAATTGACATCGTCGAATTTGAAAGAATCAAATGTCATCTGCGAGAGCAATTTGTAACTCGCATTTTGTCCGTGCAGGAAAAGCAAATGTATGATAAAATCAGTGACAGTCAAAGAAAAATAGAATTCATTGCTGGACGTTTTGCCGCAAAGGAAGCCTACAGCAAAGCATACCGGTCGTTCGAGGAGCCTTTGAACTTCAAAGATGTGAATGTCTTGAAGGATGAACATGGAGCGCCCTACATCGACTCGAAATATCGGCCTGATGACAAAGTCCTGCTGAGTATCTCGCACAGCGAGCATTATGTCGTTGCGGTATGCATGATTCAAAGAGGTGGGTAATGTGAAAAAAATATTGTCAGTGTTGGTCGCCGCACTCCTTATATTCATGCTGAGTGCGTGTGGTGAGCGCTACTACGGAGACTACAAGTACTCCGATTTCGAAGCGATCCTGCACTGGGACGACCTTCAGGATCTCGGACATGATGATTATGAGCTCGTCTATATCTACAACCGGGACTTTCTCGGCGGGGAAACGACCGGAACGAAACTTGTGAATGAAGACCTGTTCGCTTTTGGCAAGGAGAACGCGCTCGGTCTTGAACTCTATAGACTCAATCTCAGGGATGTCTCAGGAGTCAGGGCTCCCGGTGTCCAGCGAAGAGACCCGAAAGTCCTTGTCGTGCGGTTTGGCGAAGTTGCCGATAAGTTCTATGGTGCCGCGCCGATCTTTTCCTTCCTGGAGGCGGTTGAACAGGACCGTTATGTTTTCCCTGACCTGTTTGGCAAGCTCGACGAAGACGATACCCATTACGGTGATTATCGTTACAGTGATTTCGACCATATCCACAACTGGCGCACCATCCATGATCTCGGTCGTGACGAGGTCGAACTCGTCTATGTCTATGCGCGTCATGAGGGAGGGAGCTCGAGTTCAAGTGAAGCTGTGAACGAGGCGCTTTTCAGTTATGCCAAACGCGAGGGTACGCCCGTGCCGTTCTACCTGGCGAATATTCATGAGACGGTCGGTCTCCTGCCCGAAAACCTCATCCATCAGTCGCCCGCCTTGCTCATCGTCCACAACAATGTGATCCAGGAAAGCTTCTATGGGGCGACCGCCATTTTGGATTTCATCGCATCCGCCGAAGCAGGCGAGATTGATTTTGCACAGTTCGAACACTGAAGATACGCACACGGCTTGTAAATCATGCGGTTCTGAATTAAAATAGACTGAAACAAGGAGTGATCATTATGAAGATGAGAAAAACAATCATGCTTGCGCTGAGCGTCGTCATCCTGTTGACACTTGCGGCATGCAGTAATATCGATGAAGGTCCTGAAGAAAGCGCCTTTCACGGCATGGACCATCTGACACACTACAATGGACTCAGGAAATACGACCAGAAAGACACCATGTATCTGATCTATGTCTACAGTGTGACCTGTCCCGCCTGTACGGATATCATCCCTGATGTGCTCGAGTTCATTGAGACACATGGCGATGAGATTCCCATCGTTTTCGACCACGGTGCCGGTGGTCAGCCGCCAGTCAACGTGACCCATGTCCCCACCTTCATTGTCATGAAGGCCGGAGAGGTGCTTGATGGACCGATTGTCGGACCACAGCCCATAAGAGAACTGTTTGAAGATATCGAAGAGGGCGTATACAACCCCTGATGGAGGTAACCATGGATAAAACGATTATCGAAGCACTGAGTAAGAAACTCTCAATCAAGGAACATTACGTGGAAACGGTGTTGTCTTTACTCAAAGACAATACCGTTCCTTTTATTGCGCGCTACCGTAAAGAGATGACCGGGGGCCTTGATGAAGAAGCCATCCGGGAGATCGACAAGGCCTATCAGTACCAAATACAATTAAAGGAACGCAAGGAAGATATCATCAGACTGATCGATGAGAAAGGTCTTTTGACCGATGAGCTCAGGGCTGCGATCAACAACGCGAAACAGCTTGTCGATATCGAGGACTTGTACCGTCCTTTCAAGGAGAAAAAGAAAACCAAGGCCACCATCGCCATCAAAAAGGGGCTTGAACCTTTGGGGGATTGGATGCTTGGTTTCGATTCCGATATTTCTGTGGAGGCGAAGGCGAAACTTTTCCTGAATGAGGATGTGGAAACCATCGAAGAAGCCATCGAAGGCGCGAAGCATATCATTGCCGAACGAGTCAGTGATGAGGCCCGCTACCGCAAGTGGATCAGAATCCACACCATCGCCAATGGTCAACTTGTCTCCAAAAAGAAAAAAGACGCCGAGGACGAAAAACGCATCTATGACATGTATTATGATTACAAGGAACCCTTCCAGCACATCAAGCTTTTCAGGGTCCTCGCTTTAAACCGCGGTGAACGGGAAAAAGTCCTGCGCGTGAAGCTCGATGTCGAAAAGGAACCCATTTTGGATTATCTGAACAGCCAAATCATCAAAAACGACCAGTTGGCGGTTTCTACGCATATCGAAGATGCGATCGACGATGCCTACAAACGCCTGATCGCCCCTTCGATCGAACGTGAACTCAGAAGTGAACTGACTGAAAGGGCGGAAGACCATGCGATTCACATCTTCAGTGAAAATCTGCGCAGCCTGCTTCTATCACCACCACTGAAAGGCAAGCGTGTGCTCGGTATAGACCCGGCTTATCGCACCGGCTGCAAACTCGCGGTAGTCGATGAAATGGGGAGTCTCAAAACCATTGATGTTATCTACCCACATGCTGGGAAATCGCTTGATAAAGATAAATATAAGAAGTCAAAAGATAAGATTGTCGAACTGTTGAATGCCTATGATATCGATATTGTGGCGATCGGAAACGGAACCGCCTCACGAGAGACTGAAGCCCTCGTCGTAGAAACATTCAAGGAGACAGACAAGAAAGCCTACTACACCATCGTCAATGAATCCGGCGCGTCGGTCTACAGCGCCTCACCGCTTGCGAAAAAGGAGTTTCCAAAGCTGCAGGTCGAGGAAAGAAGTGCCGTAAGCATCGCCAGAAGACTTCAAGACCCCCTGAGCGAACTCGTCAAGATCGACCCCCAAAGCATCGGTGTCGGACAGTATCAGCACGATGTCACCCAGACCAAACTATCTGATTCGCTCGACTTCACCGTCGAGACCGCGGTCAACCAGGTAGGCGTCAATGTCAATACGGCCTCCTATGCCCTTCTTAATTATGTTTCGGGGATTTCCAGCCGTGTGGCCAAGAATATTGAAGCCTATCGTGAGAAAAATGGTGCGTTCACCAAACGTCCCCAATTGCTCAAAGTTAGCGGTCTCGGCGAGAAAAGCTATGAGCAATCGGTTGGCTTCCTCCGCATTCTGCAAGGAGAAAATCCTTTAGACAAGACGGCAATCCACCCGGAAAGCTATGATGTGGCCGAGGCGATTCTTTCTGTGCTTGAAGACTCACCCGACATGATCGGAACCGAAGCCCTGCGTGAGAAACTCAAGCATGTCAGCGCCATCGATTTCAAAGACAAGGTTGAAGCCGGGCTTCCGACAATCGAAGATATCCTCAAAGCGCTCGCGACACCTTTGCGTGACCCGAGAGATGACGCCCCCGCGCCCATTCTCAAAAGTGATATCCTGACCTTGGAAGACCTCAAGCCGGGAATGAAGCTTAAAGGAACCGTGCGCAATGTCGTGGATTTCGGTGCATTCGTCGATTGCGGCGTTAAGGAAGACGGACTCGTCCATATATCGAAACTGAGCAACCGATTCGTCAAGCATCCGCTCGATGTCGTGAAGGTCGGCGATGTCGTCGATGTCTGGGTTCTTGGCGTTGACCTGGAACGTTCCAGGCTGCAGCTTTCCATGGTCGAACCATCACAGTGATTCCTTCTAAAATCAAGTTGACAGCAAGCCATAAATATATTATCATATAATGGCTTGCAAAACGGAGTAGTACTCAAGTTGGCTGAAGAGGTGCCCCTGCTAAGGGCATAGGCCGGGCAACCGGCGCGAGGGTTCAAATCCCTCCTACTCCGCCATTTCAGGCCCGTTGGAGAAGCGGCTTAACTCACTAGCCTTTCACGCTAGCATTCACGGGTTCGAATCCCGTACGGGTCACCAACATTTAAAATAAAACGTGTTTCCATGTCGATGGAAACACGTTTTTCTTTATCGGAATGTTTTGGTGGCTGTCTATGGCGTTAAGCGCCGATCGTGTAGCCGCCTTTTTCGATTAATGCGACGAGTTTTTGTTTGTTTAGAATCGTACTGTCGAACGCGATCGTGAGCAGGTTGTTCTCGTAATCGGTGTCGAGGGATTGAATGCCGTTCTCACTTTTCAGATTGTCTATCAGCGGTTTTCCGCAATGACCACAGCTACAGCCCTCGCAAGTCAGCTCATTGATTTTGAATCGGATTTTTCCCATGGTTATTATTCCTTTCATCTGGTTTGTCTATCATTCTAGCACGTTGGTCGAGACTCGTCAACGCCGGTCGAAGAAGGGGGTTCGGTTTCTCACCACTTGTTTCTTATCAGCTCGGCAAAACCGAAGAGGTTCTTGAAAGTTACCACCTCTTTATTGTCAAGGATTGCCTTTCCCTCGAAATAACCAAAAACCTGGTGTTGATCGCTTTTCAGCAGACCGAGATTGATCTTGTCCTTCCTGTCCACGATCGGCTTGAAAATGACGTCTAACCGGTTGTCGTCAGTAGAGAAAGACCAGTTATCCAAGTAGTTGTAGCGGCCTTTGCCGTCCGTCGGGATAATGAAACGCCCATGGGTGAGTTTGTGGGCTTTCCCCTCGAAGAAAATCATGTTCTCGCTCGCATCGCTGGTATCGCCGAATCCGTGTCCGATGTTCAGGGCGAAGCGTTTGCCCTCATGGTAGCCCTGAGCGAGCCCCCAATACCAGGTCACATCATAGGGCCACACGCCCCGTCCCCAGTCCATGACGGCCAGGCTCTCAGATCCGAGTGTCCGGTTCTTCTCGCCGTCTGATACATATCCGGAGGCCCGGATACCCGGAATTTTTTGATTGTAGTAGAAATGTTTCGGCTTGTTTTTGAACGGGATGGCGATGACCATGCTGTCTTCCGGTTCGTCCTGAAGGGTGATATCGGCTTTAAGCGGGCGGTTATCCTTGAAATCCGCGAAGTAAACCTTGAGATGTTTCTTGCCGTTTTCATAGGTATAATCGAAGGAGATTCCTTTTCTTTCGATCAGGATGCCGCCTTGGCGGGTATTGTCGGGCAAGCCCATTTTCCCCATGGGAAACGGAATGATCTTTGTTTTTGTGTGGTAGCTTCTTTTGCTGAAATCCAGCAAAGTCACGCTGATAAGCCCCATGTAGGCATTGTCGGCAACGGTGAGTGCCAGACCGAATGACTCATTCTGTATGAAAAAGTAATCCCATTCTTTTATCCTCAGGTTCGAAGCCTTGATTTTTTCCCGATCATAGCTTTTGATCAACGTGGTCGCATAACCTGTTTCGATCAAGGTTCCGTTTTCATCCAGCAAGGGTCCTTTGGTAAGCTTTTTTTGCATGGCCAAATCCTTTCCGGTGACGGAGTCTCAATTCAGCTCGAGGTTGAAAAGCGTACTCAGATCCTCGTTGTCAATTTTGAAATCGACCTTGGTATTGCTTCGTATGTGGTCTGGATTCTTTGAACGTGGAATCGGAAGAAGATTTTGTTCAAGAAGGTAGCGAAGGGCCAGCTGCGCAGCTGTGACATCGTATTTGTCAGCCAAGGTGCGGATTGTCGGATGGCTGACGATGTTGCCCCTTCCTAGTGGTGAGTAGGCTTCAACGAGGATATTGTGCTTGTTACAATGAATAATCATTGCTTCTTGCGCATGCCCGATGTGACATTTGATTTGATTGACGTGGGGTGTTATCTTGCAATGATTGATGAGGTTGTCGATATCGTCCACGCCAAAGTTTGAGATGCCGATGGCTTTGACCCGGCCTTCTTCATAAAGCTTTTCAAAAGCTTTGAAAACTTCGATGTTGCCGCTGCGTTGATCACTACCGATTTCACTCCAAGGCCATGGGGCGTGAATGAGGTAAAGATCGAGATAATCGGTCTGAAGCCGTTTGAGACTTTGATCAAACGCTTCGATGGCGGCATCATGGGTTTTGATGGCGGGATCGAGCTTTGAGGTGAGGAAGATGTCTTTCCGGTTCAATTGCGAATCTTTGATCGCACGTCCGACTTCTTCTTCATTATCGTAGATTTGGGCTGTATCAATGTGACGGTAGCCGCTATCAAGAGCCTCTCTCACTGCCTGATAGGCCTCCTCTCCATTCAAAGGAGCGGTACCAAACCCGAGTTTTGGTATTTTCACGCCGTTATCAAGCGTGTAAAAATCATTGATTACTCCCATCGTTATCCTCCTTAGCCATGGTTGCTTACTATTATGATACCACCAATATGCAAATAACATTCCTCCAATAGAAATTTTTTTCGTGACAGTCCAAATAAAAAAGGCAGATCATGCATGATCTGCCTTTTTGGAGAAAAGAATTTACGGCTTCAGCGGACAATGATTTTCGAGATCAAAGTGTATGTTTTGCTGAGTAAGGGCAAAACTTTTTGCTTTCTACTTTAGATCATCCAATACTTTCTTGGCGTACTCTTTTGCACCAAAAAGCGATGAATCTCTGTAGTTGCCACATTGTTTCGGATTTCTCGCTGGGATTTCTTCAGCATCGATAATCTTTTCAAGACAGGCGATCCAGGCTTCTTTCACCTCATCCTCTTGTCTTTCTCCAATCAGGATAAGGTAGAAACCGGTTCTGCATCCCATCGGCGATATATCGATGACGTTATCGAGTTCTTCTCTGATGAAACCAGCAAGAAGGTGCTCGATGCCGTGTAGTGCGGCAGTCGGAATCGCCTCCTCATTTGGCTGTAAGAATCTGAGGTCGAACTTGGTGATTGTGTCACCTTTCGGAGTCTTCATGGTACCGGCTTTTCTCACAAAAGGCGCATCGACCGCTGTGTGGTCCATGGTGAAGCTTTCCACAACAACATCACTCATTACTGTTTCCTCCTCTCACATCTTTTTTCACCTTCAGTATAGGATAAAACAGCACGACAATCAATTAATCGGGTTTGTTTTTTCAGTTTGACCGTCGTTATACCACCAACACTTGACATCCTTTAAGAGTGTGTTATAATACGTTTCAGACCCCCCCTATAGGGGGATAAAATATGGAGGTATCACAATGAAAAAAGTTGAATATAAGGTAACCGGGATGACCTGTGGCGGCTGCGCGGCCAGTGTGAAACGCGTTTTGGAAAACCATGATGCCGTAGAGACTGTGACAGTCGAACATGACAAGAACAGGGCCTACGTCACATACAATGAACAGGTTGCGGACGATAAGCAACTGATTTCGCAGATTGAACGACTTGGCTTCAAAGCCGAGCTGGTAGAATGACAACACTGAAATATAAAATCGACGGGATGACCTGCGCATCTTGTGCCCATTCCATCGATACAGTGCTTGCAAGCACTGACGGCATCGAGTCGGTTGGCGTGAACCTCGCCACCGACACTGCGAATGTCACATTTGACGAACAGATTATCGATAATGAAAAAATTATCGAACTGATTGAAAGCATCGGTTACGGTGTCAAACGCACCGGGGAAGAACCCACCCGCGTCACGATGCTTGTCGAGGGAATGACCTGCGCGTCTTGTGCCGGTATTGTCGAATCGACCGTCAGCAACATTGACGGTGTCAAGCATGTGTCCGTCAACCTCGCCACTGACAAGGTGACCATCGAGTTCGATGATTCCAGTGTCAAACTCAGTCAGATCAAGAAGGCTGTCGAAGATGTCGGGTACAAGCTCTCCTTCGAGGAAACCGGCGCCGAGTCAACCGATCCTGATGTGGAAAAGATGGACAAGGCGAAGCGAAAAATGCTAACGGCCAGTATGATTACCGGTGTGATCATGGCGCTCATGGTCGTCCATATGTTTATCGTGCGTGTTCCGCTATATACACACATTGTTGCGGTGATGGCGTTTCCGGTTGTCTTTGTGCTCGGCGCGCATGTGCACCGAGCAAGTTTCAAATCCCTCAAGAATCTGAGACCGAATATGGATGTGCTTGTGTCACTCGGTTCCGCGCCCCCTTATCTTATTGGTCTGATGGGGTTGTTTTTCCCTATCACGACATTCATTGAGATGGCGGCGACAATCATGACCTTCCACCTCATCGGCAAATTCCTGGAAGCCAGAGCGAAGGGCAAGGCGTCTCAGGCCATCAAAAAACTGATCGAACTCGGTGCGAAGACCGCCCGAATTCTTGTCGACGGTGAAGAGGTCGAAATCATGACCAGTGAACTCTCACGTGGCGATCTGATGATCATAAGACCGGGTGAGAAGATTCCGACCGACGGCATTGTCAAAGAAGGAAAGAGCAAGGTAGATGAATCGATGGCCACGGGTGAGTCCATGCCTGTCAACCGCACTGTCGGCGATGAAGTGATTGGCGCGACCATCAACCGGCAGGGCGTGTTGAAGGTCGAAGTCACCAAAGTCGGTGATGAGACCTTCTTGTCCCAGGTCATCGAGCTCGTTGAATCATGTCAGGGTTCCAAGGTCCCCATCCAGGAGTTCGCCGACAGAATCACGGGTTATTTTGTTCCTGTCATTCTGGTCTTGACGATACTCACATTCACCTCGTTCAACCTATTCACCGGATTCCACACCGGCATTATGGAAACAATGGCGTTTTTGCCATGGGTGAATCCCGACCAGGCGCCGCTCGCATTGGCTTTCGTCACAGCGACCGCCGTACTGGTAATCGCCTGTCCTTGTGCGTTGGGGCTCGGGACACCGACCGCGTTGATGGTCGGAAGCGGGCTCGGTGCGGAAAAAGGCATCCTCATCAGAAATGGCGAGGCGGTCCAGACCCTAAAGGATGTCCAGATGATTGCATTTGATAAAACCGGCACATTAACCTACGGAAAACCTGTTGTGACCGATATCATCACAGGCGAGAATCAACAGGAAACATTGCTGAAAATGGCCGGATCTTTGGAGGCCGGGTCGGAACATCCACTCGGAAAGGCTATTGTCGAAAAGGCTAAAGAAAGCCAAATCCCACTCTTTGAGGTCACTGATTTCGAAGCGGTGACCGGCAAGGGCGTGAGTGGTCGTCTCGATGGACATACCGTCCATATCGGCAACCGAAAGATGATGAAAGACCACAATGTCAATCTCGACGCCTACGAAAACGAGATCAGTACACTTGAGGACGAAGCGAAGACAACAATGATGGTCGCTCAAGACGGAAAACTGCTCGGTTTGATTGCTGTTTCTGATGACCTCAAGACCGATGTGCCCCGAGTCATCCGCGCGATTGAGGGTCTTGGCATCAAGACCGCGATGATCACTGGCGATAACAGCCGCACGGCACATGCCATCGCGAAGAAAGCGGGCATTTCCCACATTGTCTCCGACGTCCTTCCCGACGGTAAAGTCGATGAGATCAGGAAGCTTCAGGACAAATTCGGCTATGTTGCCATGGTCGGCGACGGCATCAATGATGCGCCCGCGCTCAAACAGGCTAATGTCGGTATCGCTATCGGCACCGGCACGGATATCGCGATTGAAGCGGCGGATGTGACACTGGTGCGGGGTGACCTCGAACTGATTGTCACTTCGGTCAATCTCTCGAAAGCCATTTTCAGAAAGATCAAGGAGAACTATTTCTGGGCCTGGTTCTATAACGCGGTGGCGATTCCGTTTGCGATGCTCGGTTTGTTGCATCCGATGATAGGGGCCGCTGCCATGTCCATCAGCTCACTCAATGTCATATATAATTCCCTGCGTCTGCGACGCATCAATCTCGAAAAAGGGGTGGAGGTGCAAGATGCAAGACAACAACAAAGAAGTACTCAACCTGCTTAAGACAGCCAAAGGGCAGATTGACTCGGTTGTCAAGATGACCGAGGAGAACCGCTATTGTGTGGATATTTCCAACCAGGTCAATGCGGTGATGTCCCTTCTGAAAAAAGCCAATCTGAGCATTCTGAAAAACCATATCGAGACCTGCGTCAGGGATTCCTTCGTAGAAGGGACCCAGGAAGAAAAGACTCAGGAAGTCATCGATGTGCTGCGCAATTACATGAAATAACAAAAAAATCAGAGTGACCGCTCTGATTTTTTCATGGCTAAATTCAGCCATTTCCCATCAATTTGCATATCGATAATACTTCTGGTGTGATGGTGTTTTTGCCAGTTAGGAAATTGTCTATTCCATCGGTTTGTTTCGTATGTTATACTATTTTTGATTATCTGAAGGGCATGTCTGGGCGGTTTCTGTTTAAAACAGCTTATCAACCGACCGGGCACACGTACCATCACCTATCAAAAATATTGGAAGGACGTGAACCGACATGTATGAACTGAACACCACTTCAAAGACCTTGACCATCATTGGGCTTTGTCTTGAAATCATCACTGTGATCTTGCTTCTTATACTTGCTTTTTTCCTGCTATCGATGCCTGAGGTTTTGAAAGATGCGATTCGTGCCGAGGGGTTGCCGGATAGTCAGGAGGCGCTGGTTTTTTTGATTCTTGATATCGCAGGGTTGGCTGTGATGATATGGGGATTCGTCTTATTTGTGGTTTTCTGGGTGAACCTTTATCTTTTCTCACGCCTGATGCTCGGGAAATTCACTCATGCTAAAGCAAAAAGCGTGCTCATCTATCAAGCGGTATGGGGTGGCATCAATATCGTCACCAACCAGATTGTCGGGATTGTCTATCTTGTCAGTGCGATAATGGGACTAAACAAAAAAGAATTTGAAAGCAGGGAGTGATTGTGATGTTTGAGGACTTTTCAACACTGATTATGTTACTGTTGCCATTCGTACTTGTCGATACCGGCTTCAAGATTTATGCCGTCATTGATATCCATAAGTCTGAACGCCGGGTTTTGCTCATCTCCAAGATGGCCTGGACGTTGCTTGTTCTGCTTGTGTCGTTTGCCTGGGTGGTCTATTTGCTTGGGGGTCGTAGCGATGACATTGCTGAAAATTGAGAATCTGAAGAAAAGTTATGGTCATTTCCAGGCGCTCAAGGGCGTGGATATAAACGTTGAAGCCAATGAAATCTACGGTTTCATCGGCAAGAACGGTGCGGGTAAGACCACTACGCTGAACGCGATCATGAACTTCCTGTCCACCGATGGCGGTTCGATTATTTTCGATGGAGAGCCCATCGGCCCTTTAGACACCGCCTATAAGGAGAAGGTGGCCTTTGTACCTGATGTCCCGGCATTTCCCACCTATCTCACAGCCCGGGAAACGCTTAAACTAAGCGCTGAACTCATCGGCCTGGATGACAAAGAAGCCGACCTAAGAATCCAGGATGCGATCAAGCGCACATCGTTGGCCTATCCGGATAAGAAGGTCGGCGGCTATTCGAGAGGGATGAAACAACGCCTTGCCATCGCCTGTGCGCTTTTGAAACGCCCAAAACTCCTATTGATGGATGAACCGACAAGCGCCTTGGATCCTGTGGGGCGCAGAGATTTGTTGGAACTGGTAAAATCGCTCAAAAACGAGACCACGATTCTTTATTCAACGCATATTCTGAGTGATGCCCAGTCGATCTGCGACAAGATTGGACTGATTGATCACGGGGTGATGCGGCTTGAAGGAACGGTACGTTCCATATTGAGCAGTCGAGACCCGTTTGTCTACATCATCGAATCCGAGAATCTGAACAGTGTCTTCGAAGCACTGAAACGCTCCGCCACATTCTTGAAATCCATCAGAATGATGGAAGGCCATTTAGAGATGGATTTACGGGAAACCGCCAATCAAAGCGATATTTTTGATTTCCTGAAACGGTCAAAAATCGATATCGATACGCTAGCAAGAAAGACAAAGAACCTTGATGATGTCTTCGTGGAGGTGCTCGATGAAACCATTACTTCGGTATGAGCTTTTCTACTTCACAAAGACATCCCGTCTGATCGTGCTTGGCGCGGTCGCCTTCATTCTGAGCGCCCTAGCGGCACTCTCCGCCAGGTACATGCATGAAATCCTTGCCTATGTCTTCCGTCAGGAAGGCATCGAACCTCCACCGATGGATCCGGTGACCGTCGCGGATGCCTATGTGGAATTCTTTTCACAATACGCCCAAATTTACGTTCTCGTGCTTCTTTTCATCGCGGTTGGAGCCTTTACGCATGACCGCACCAAAAACCATTATCCGTTCATATTTTCGCACGGAACGCGGAAGAATCATTATGTCAGCGCGAAGTTCATCATGATTGTGGCGGCGATGCTCGTCAGTCTTGCGGTCGGTGTGCTCAGTTTCTTCTTTTACGCCCAGGTTCTGTTTGGGACATTCGATTTTCTACGTTTCTTCGGGGGAGTCGCACTATTTGTGCTTTTCATGATCTTCCTCATTGTGTTCGCGGGGCTTGTCACATTCGCCACAGGCAGCTATGTCATCGGACTGGTGGTCAGTATCGGCGCCTACATTCTCATGACATCCATCACGTTCGTCGATTTCGGTGTTTTTGGCTATCTGCCCAACCAACTGATCAATCAGGCCAACTTGTTTGTGGTGGGTGATGGTGAACCGCGTGTCCTTTTTATGACTTCCCTGATTTCAGTGGTCGTCACAGTGTTGCTTTATCTGGCCACATTGAAGGTTTTTAGCAGAAAACCGCTATCCTGAGCCGAAAAAAAGAAAATTCCATTTGGAATTTTCTTTTTATTTCAGAGCCCTGAACAGCAGTTCGGCGGTTTTGGCATTGGTTGCCAGCGGAATCTGGTAGACATCGCTGAGTCTGAAAAGAGCGGATACGTCCGGTTCATGCGGTTGGGGACTCAATGGATCTCTGAAGAAAATCATCATGTCGATCTTACCCTGCGCGATTCGGGCACCCATCTCCTGATCCCCGCCCAGCGGTCCTGATTTGAAACATCTGACCTTTAAGCTTGTTGCCTCCATTATGCGGTTTCCCGTTGTTCCGGTGGCAACGAGTGTGTGGTTTTTCAGGAGGGATTCATGGGTGCGTACGAACGCGATCATCTCGTCTTTTTTCTTGTCGTGCGCGATCAATGCGATATTCATATTGTATGCTCCTCATCCGTTATTTGGCTTCGTCACCTCAATTATACAACAACACAGCTGAAATGTCTTTATCATGTGATATAATGTGAAAAAGAGGTGATGGTATGTTCGAACGCAACTACCGCGTGGAGCGCTTTGATACCGGTCGAGGCCGTAAATTGAAAGTACCGACGCTTATGCATTATCTGAACGATATCATGGAAAGAAACGCTGAAAGCTATGGCCTTGGCGCCCAATATCATCTCGAACGCGATCTCGCCTGGGTCCTTGTCGAATATCAGATCACCATTGACCGTTGGCCTAAGGCGGATGAGAACGTTGTCGTCGGGACCATTCCTTATTCCTTCAAACGTATCTACGGTTACCGGAAATATCGGGTCAAGGACTCAACGGGAAACCGCTTGGTTGAGGGAAAAGGAAAATTCGCACTTATCAATATAAAGACCAAGGAATTCATCCGTCCGCCCCGGGAATTATTGGACCGGTTCACGGATGCGAAGAAAGAACCAGAGGCATTGCCTTTTGATAAATGGGACCTTGGTGAAGAGAAACTCGTGTGGGAAAAACAGACTTACGTCGCTCATAGTCATATCGATGTGAACGGACACATGAACAATGCCTATTATCCGCAACTTGCTTATGAGGCCCTCCCCAAGCGTGCGGTCGATGAAGTGACGATCAGCGAAGTCTTTGTCAGATACCGCCGGGAGGTCTTTTATGGTGAGAGCCTGATTCTAAAGGTGAGCCAGGTTGATAACGGTTTTTATGTCGGCATCTACACAGACGAGGTGCTCGCTTCCGAAGTCTATTTCCGGACAGAAGATGAATAATGCAGTCAGGATGACGTTTTTCACGCCGCTTTTTTGTGGATATATCATTGATATCAATGGAGAATCCCTTTCTTATACGTGTTTTTTTGGGCCTGAGAAATTGTTATCCTAACGTGTTGATTTTATATACACTCTTTGCTATAATGTATTAGCGCTAAAAAAGCGCCCTTGGTGATGGAGGGGTAGCGAAGTGGCTAAACGCGGCAGACTGTAAATCTGCTCCCTCAGGGTTCGGCGGTTCGAATCCGTCCCCCTCCACCAAGAAAAAAGGGGTGTGGTGTCAATGGTAGCACAGCGGTCTCCAAAACCGTTAGTACGGGTTCGAATCCTGTCACCCCTGCCAATTTAAATCCGAGAAGTTCTCAGGAACTTCTTTTTTTTGTGTTTAAAATAGTGCTATGTATTCAAAAGAGCCCACACAGTCCCCTATAGTCAGTGTAAACGCTTTTATTTGAGAGTGAAATATGCTATTATAAAGCAGTGTTAGAAGGAGGAATGCAAAGCATGATTGTAATCAACGGACAGAATCTGACATTGGATGATTTTATCAAGGTTGCCCGCGACAAGGTAGCCGTAGCAATAGATGAGAAGGGGACCGGAAATGTTCTTGAATCCCGCAGGATTGTCGAAGACCATATAAAGAAGAAACATGTCCTTTATGGTATCAACACCGGGTTTGGAAAACTGAGTGATGTCAGGATCAAGGATGACGAACTCTCGGACCTGCAGAGGAATCTGCTTCACAGCCACGCCTGTGGCACCGGTGAGGTTTTCAGCGGTGATGTTGTGCGCGGGATGATGCTTCTACGTATCAACGCCCTGATCAAAGGCTATAGCGGTATCCGCCTTGTGACAATCGAGAAACTGCTTGAACTTCTCAACAAGGATATTGTGCCCGTTGTCTATGAACAGGGGTCGCTCGGTGCGAGCGGCGATCTTGTACCGCTTGCGCATATGGCACTGCCCCTGATCAACGAAGGGGAGGTTTTCTACCGGGGTGTCAGAATGCCGACGGCGGAGGCTTTTCAAGAGGCTGGCATCAAGCCGCTTGACAATCTCGAGGCGAAGGAAGGCCTCGCGCTTATAAACGGCACTCAAGCGATGGTTAGTGTCGGGGCGCTCGCGCTTCATGACAGCATGAAGACCTTCATCCACGCTGCGCTCAGCGGCGCGATGAGTTTCGAAGCGCTCAATGGGATTATCGATGTGTTCGACCCGAGAATCCATGAACTAAGACCGCACAAAGGACAGGGTCTGACCGCGTCATTGATGCGTGAGATTCTAAAAGGCAGCAAGAATGTGAGTCACCAGGGTGATGACCATGTGCAGGATGCTTATAGCCTACGCTGTCTGCCCCAGGTCCACGGAGCCTCGCTCGATGCGTTCAATTACGTGCTTGAGACCATAGAGACCGAGATGAACTCCGTGACGGACAATCCGCTCATTTTTTGCGGAAAGGACGATGTTTTGAGCGCCGGAAATTTTCACGGACAGCCTTTGGCGATCGCGCTTGATTTCCTTGCGATTGCGGCCAGTGAACTCGCCTCCATATCGGAAAGAAGACTTGAAAGGATCGTCAACGCGGACATCAACGGAAAATACCCGGCGTTTCTTGCGAAATCGGTCGGGAGGAATTCCGGCTTCATGATCGTGCAGTATGTCGCCGCATCGCTTGTCAGTGAGAACAAGGGACTCTGTCACCCGGCGAGTGTGGACTCCATACCGTCTAGTGGAAACAAAGAAGACCATGTGTCAATGGGGACAATCGCCGCTCGAAAGGCTCACCGGGTTGTGAAACACACCCGCAAGGTCGTCGCCCTCGAAATGTTCACGGCAGCGCAAGCGCTCGATTTTTCCGGAAGGAACAATCTATCACCCATCGTCGCCCGTGTTTATGAGAAAATCAGAGAAGGCGTACCGTTCATTGAGGAAGACACGATGATGCAGCCTTATATGGATTATGTGGAAAAGTTATTGGTCGAAAACAGAATCGGTGATAAGAAGCTGGAGGCGATGGTATGGACAGACAGATAACCCTTGGAAGCATCTTCACAGAGCTTCCGAAAAAGAAGCCGTTTGTCGAAGGCGTCAGACGCGCGCCCAAAAGGGCGTTCAACCTTTCCAAGAAAGAAACCGCGCTCGCGCTTAAGAATGCGCTACGTTATGTGCCTTTGGATTGGCATGCGACCTTGATGGATGAATTTCTGGATGAACTGCTGAGGTATGGGCGGATTTATGGTTACCGCTTCAGACCGGATGGAAACATCAAGGCCAAACCGGTGGACGCCTACGAGGGCTCGACCCTTGAAGGCAGAGCCTTCCAGGTCATGATCGACAATAATCTGGATTTTGATGTGGCCCTTTATCCTTATGAGCTTGTGACTTATGGCGAGACGGGCCAGGTTTTTCAGAACTGGATGCAGTATCAGCTTGTCAAGGCCTACCTGAAAATCCTGAAAGCCGATGAGACACTGATGATTGCGAGCGGACATCCCGTCGGCATTTTCAAGTCTTTCAGACACTCACCGCGGGTGATGGTCACAAACGGACTGATGATCGGCCTTTATGACAACATGGATAGTTTTGCAAGAGCCCAGAGTCTCGGGGTTGCGAACTATGGTCAGATGACAGCCGGCGGCTGGATGTACATCGGTCCGCAGGGCATCGTCCATGGTACCTATTCGACCTTGCTGAATGCCGGACGCTTGAAGCTCGGCATCCCAGAGGATGAAAACCTCAAGGGTATCATGTTCGTCTCGAGCGGTCTTGGCGGTATGAGCGGCGCGCAGGGGAAAGCCGCAAAGATCGCCGGTGGTGTCGGGCTGATCGCGGAGGTCGATCCATCAAGAATAAAGACACGCCATGAACAAGGTTGGATCGATATTGTCTGCAAGTCTCCCAAAGAAGCATTCGATGAGGCTCTTGAGGCGAAAGAAAAATATAAGGCCCTCGGCATCGCCTATCAAGGGAATGTTGTCGATCTTTTGGAATATGCGGTCGAACATGAAATCAGGATTGACATGCTTTCAGACCAGACAAGCTGCCATAATGTCTATGAAGGTGGCTACACCCCGCAGACACTTTCATTTGATCAACGCACAAGCATGCTCAAGGAAGACAAGGATAGTTTTATAAAGCATGTCAATGAGGGACTGAAGAAACATTATGCGATGATCGAGGCGCTATCGATGGCGGGGACCTATTTCTTCGATTACGGCAACAGCTTTTTGAAATCGGTCTATGACGCCGGTGTCGTCTCCGTCTGCAGGAACAAGGAAAATGACCTCGATGGCTTCATCTATCCGAGTTATGTCGAAGATATCATGGGGCCGGTGCTTTTCGATTATGGTTACGGGCCCTTCCGCTGGGTCTGTCTTTCCGCAAAGGAACAGGACCTCGAGATGACCGATAAGGCAGCGATGGCGGTCATCAACCCCGAAAGACGTTTTCAGGACAAGGATAATCATGATTGGATAAGGGATGCAAAGAAGAATGCACTTGTCGTCGGCACAAAAGCCCGTATTCTCTATCAGGATGCCTGGGGACGCCGCGATATCGCGCTTGCGTTCAACGAGTTGGTCCGGGAGAAAAAAATCGGCCCAGTGATGATCGGCCGCGACCATCATGATACCGGGGGAACGGATTCGCCTTTCAGAGAAACTTCCAATATCAAAGACGGTTCGAACATCATGAGCGAGATGGCGACCCATATCTATGCCGGCAACGCTGCGAGAGGCATGAGTCTTGTGGCGCTTCACAATGGCGGTGGGGTCGGTGTCTCAAAAGCCATCAACGGGGGGTATGGACTAGTCCTTGATGGTTCGAAGCGAATCGATGAAGTGATAAGAAGCGCAGTGATGTTCGATGTCATGGGCGGTGTCGCGAGACGCGCGTGGGCGCAAAACGATAACGCTATGGAGACCAGTATCGCTTTCAATAGGGAAAAAAGCGGCAGCATAACCCTTCCTACCGGAAGCGATGAGGATAGAATCAGAGAACTTGTAGATAGGAAATACAGAAAGGGAGGCTACTGACATGAAAAGAATCGTACAATGCGTCCCTAATTTCTCAGAGGGACGCGACAAGGAAAAAATCGAAAATATCGTAGAACCACTCAAGAATCAAGAAGGTTTCAAACTCGTCTCATATGAAGCCGACGGGGATTATAACCGTACGGTCGTGACCCTGCTTGGGGACCCCGACAAGATGAAAGCGCCGCTATATGAATTCGTGAAACGGGCCAGAGACAGCATCGATATGAATACGCATAGCGGTGAGCATCCAAGAATGGGCGCTGTGGACGTCATTCCGTTCATTCCGATTGAGAATATCGATATGGTGGCCTGTAGTGAGGTTGCGAAGGAAGTCGCGCAACATATCGCAGAGACACTCGATATCCCGACGTTCCTCTATGGTGAGGCCAGCATGAAAAAAGGTCGTAAGCGGCTCCCCGCAATCCGCAAAGGCGAGTTCGAGGGCATGAAGGATAAAATCAAGGAAGACAAGTGGCATCCCGATTTCGGCAAACCGTCGATCCATCCGAAAGCCGGTGCGACCGCCGTCGGGGCGAGACTGCCGCTGATCGCCTACAATATCGACCTCGATACCGTCAATATCGAAATCGCCAAGAAAATCGCCAAGGCGATCAGAGGCTCAAGCGGCGGTTTCAAACACATTCAGGCCGGACCGGTCTATCTGAACGAACGAAAGCACGTCCAGGTGACGATGAACATCCTCAACTATAAACAAAACCCCATCTACCGCATTCTGGAGACGGTGAAAATGGAGGCCAGACGTTACAACGTGCGTGTTCCCGCAAGCGAGGTCGTCGGTCTCATCCCGAAAGATACCATTGTACGTTCCTTGAAATACTACGGTGACATCGAAGGATTCTGCGTCAGTGAGGAAAGCAGCCTGGAAGAGATTGTCGAACTGGCGAAAAAGTATCTGCGTTTCCGCGATTTCGAAAACGAGAAGATCATCGAGGCGAATTTCTGACATGGCCGTCCTAGCAGACACGTTGATTGTCAATATCGGAACTCTCGTTACTCCGAGACCGCACGCTGAGGCTGTGCGCGGTCCCGCCATGAACAAAATCATCGAGCTTCATGATGCCTATATCGCAATCAAGGACGGAAAAATACTGTCCTTCGGCGAGGGGAACGGCGAGTTCTACAATGGTGAAGACACCGAAATATATGATGCGAAAGCCCGGCTTGTGACACCGGGTCTGGTGGACTCACATACGCATGTGGTCCACTATGGCTCAAGAGAATACGAGTTCGAAAAGAAGATGCGCGGTGTCCCCTATCTTGACATTTTGAAAGAAGGCGGGGGGATCCTCAGCAGTGTCAAGATGACCAAAGAGGCCTCCAAGACAGAGCTTTACCGCCAATCAGAGAAAAGTCTCGATATCATGCTTGAACACGGTGTTACCACAGTTGAGGGGAAAAGCGGCTACGGTCTTGACGAGGCGACCGAACTGAAGCAACTTAGAGTACAGAAGCTTCTGTCGCATGCCCATCCAGTGGACATCGTTTCGACATTTCTCGGTGCGCATGCCCTTCCGCCCGCCTACAAGGATGACCGCAAAGGGTTCCTGGATGCGGTGGTCAGCATGATGGACCAGGTCAAAGAAGAAGAACTGGCGGAGTTTGTGGATGTCTTTTGCGAAAAAGGCGTGTTCACGGTGGAAGAAAGCCGGCATATCCTTGAAGCGGCGAAGGAAAGAGGTTTTGACATCAAAATCCACGCCGATGAGATCGAAGCGCTTGGTGGTGTGGAACTTGCGGCGTCCTTGGATGCGGCAAGCGCCGATCATCTGATGGTAATCAATGACTCCGGTATCGCGGCGCTCAAAAACAGTCGCACCGTCGCCAATGTCCTGCCTTCGACATCCTTTTATCTCAATAGTGACTATGCGCCGGTGCGCAAGATGTTGGATGCCGGGGTGGCCCTTGCAGTCTCCTCCGATTATAATCCGGGCAGTTCACCGAGTGAGAATTTCCTTTTCACACTCAATCTGGCGGCCATTCATCTCAGGATGTCTCCGGCGGAAATTCTGAACGCGGCCACCATCAATGCGGCACACAGTATAAGGCGAGGCAATAAGATCGGTGTGATCGCCGAAGGTTATCAGGCGGACATCGTGGTCTATGACGCGTTGAACTGGCCTTATGTGCTTTACCATTTCGCGGTGAATCATGTGTCAGACGTCTTCAAAAACGGCAAAAGAGTAGTCAAAAATAAAAGAGTAATCAAGGAGGTTGGACCATGAAATTGATTGATATGACGGTTCATGAGTTTATTAAGGAGCTTGATTCGGCATCACCGGCGCCGGGCGGCGGATCCGCGAGTGCGCTTTCTGCGAGCATGGGTATGGCGCTTTCAAGGATGATCGGCCATCTGACGATACCGAAGAAGAAGTTCAAGAACCTGGATGATTCGATACAGGAGAAGTTCATCCAGGTGCACGAAAACATCAAAAGCAAGGAACTTCGCACACTGGAACTGATTGACGAGGACACGAAAGCCTTCAACGAAATCATGCAGGCGCTGAAGATGCCCAAGGATAGCGAGAAGGAAAAGAACAAACGCAAGAAAGCACTGGAAAAGGCCACTTTCAAGGCCACGGAAATACCGCTCGAGATCGCGAAAATCGCACACGATGTCTTGGATTCGATCGATGTGCTTGTCAAATACGGACTCAAGCATGCCATCAGCGATGTCGGTGTCAGCGCCCTGTTGATCCATGCGGGAATGGAGGGAGCCTGTCTCAATGTCAAGATCAATCTATCCGGTCTTTCCGATGAAGCGTATGTCTCCCGTGTCGGCAAAGAGGTCCAGATGATTCTAGACGAGGGAAGATCTTTGAAAGATGCGATTTTGAACAGTGTTCACAATATGATAGAATAGAGCTTAATCAAGGGTTTTTCCTCGGAAAAACCCTTTTGAAAGAAAGTGGTGGTTTTATGGAAAAATGTGCTTACGTGACCTTCATCATCCGTAATGATTCCTTCTTACCCGGGGCACTGGTTCTGGCGTACGGTCTGCGAAGACAGAAAACGCGACATGATCTGGTGGCCATTGTCTCCGAGAATATCTCCGACGTCTCGGTAAAGGCACTGAAGGTGCTTTATGATGATGTGATCACGCTCAATGAGATTTACGTACCCCATGAAAAAAGGCATGAAAGACAGGATCGGCCCTTCCTTTTCAGCCGGTTTCATGCGCTCAGACTGGGGAAAGACGGAGACCTCGGACGAGCGTATGATAAAGTACTGATCTGCGATGCGGATCTTTTGGCGATGCGTGATTACGATCGCCTGTTCGAACTTGACACACCCGCGGGTGTCATCAACGAGAAGAAGGAATACTGTATGGATTATTCGGAGGGGCAATACATTGTGCCGGACAGTGTGGATAAGGACGGCACGTGGCGTTGGCACCGGGTGTATGAGGATTATCCTATGAATGCGAGGATTCCAAAAGCAATCACGGACAGGGTCCTTCATGACAATGAAAACATGGGTGTGAATGCGGCGCTTTATCTTCTGGATGCCTCCATGGCACTGTTCGAAGATATCAAAGACGATCTTCAGAACCCCGAGGAACAAAGGAAAATCGCTCGGTTCCCTTGGCCTGAGATGCAGTATATCACTCAGAAACTGAGCGGTCAGTGGCACAATATGGATCTTCGCTTCTCCAGTTTCAACGGCTATCCGAAAATCGATGTCCTCTACGGCATTCATTACGCCGGCCTCAAGCCTTGGCAGATGAACCACCGCTCGATCAGGCATTTCGCCCGGTTTGAGGACTATCGTCTTTGGTACCGGGTGTTCAAGGACATGGTTGAAGCATACCCGGCGCTCAAAGAAAGCAAGAAAATTGTGAAGCTTTATCGTTGGGTCACCGACTTGACGAAAGATGCGGACTATCAGTTCAAACGGACCGATATCCCGGCGGTGCGAGCGCTCTTTCACGAGCTTTGAAGTAATAACTACATTGACAGACATAGTAATATTTGATATCCTAATGATAACTTATCTTAAGGAGAATTCACGTGAGAAAAGAAAGTCTTCCCGAACTGCTTGCCAACAGCATCTCCCATGGCGCCGGCGCGCTATTGTCTATTTTTGCGATTGTGTTCTTACTGATGCGTGCGGAGGCACCCCGCGAACAGGTGGGCGTGTTGGTATTCGGGTTGAGTATGCTCTTGCTCTATATGGCCAGCACGCTTTACCATGCCTTTCCGAAGAGCATGAACAGGGTATCGAATGTTTTCAAGCGCATTGACCATTGTGCGATCTATCTACTCATTGCCGGGACCTATACCCCCTTTATCCTGATTCTCGTCCAGAGTTTCGAAGGGTATCTGCTGCTCGGATTCCTATGGACGGCGGCCATTACGGGCATCATCTTGAAAGCGGTCATCATCGCCCGGTTCAAGGTTTATCATCTTATCATGTATCTTCTTATGGGTTGGAGCATCATTTTTATCTGGCCCCAAGTCGGCCCACTCATTCCCCGCGATGCGTTTTTGTTTCTTTTTCTAGGTGGGTTTTCCTATACTTTCGGTGTCGTCTTCTATGTGATGAAGAAAGTACCATTCACCCATCTTGTGTGGCATTTCTTCGTGATTGCGGGTTCCCTTTTTCACTTTCTATCCGTTTACAGTATCTTGTGACATAAAAAACAAGAAAAGAGGCAAGAATTATGGGTAAAATCGGTTTTGTCATCGACAGCACGGTCTATCTGGATGAGAAGACAATCAAGGAAAACAACATCGAGGTTGTTCCCCTCAACGTCTTGGAGGAAGACAATGTCTATCCTGAGACGGAGATTACACAGGATTTCGTTTTCGAACATCTCGACAAGGGAAAAAAATTGACAACATCACAACCTTCACCGGAAAAATTCAAAAACGCTTATGAGAAAATGATCGATGAAGGTTATGAGAAAATCGTCGCGGTGGTTATCTCAAAAGGACTCAGCGGAACCTATCAGAGTGCGATTCTGGGTAGGGATATGCTTGACAATCCCGAGCTTGTTCATGTTTTCGATACGAAGAATGCGGGATTCGGCAATGAACTGATCGCCATGAAAGTTCTTGAATTCTTGAAAAAGGATCCGACCGTCGATCAGTTGATTGAGCAGGTTGATTATGTCATTGAAAATTGTGGTCTCATGTTCACGGTGGAGAATCTTTATTCATTGTGGCGGGGAGGACGCCTTTCAAGGGCTCAGGCCTTTCTTGGGACCGTGCTTAGAATCAGACCGGTCATCAGGATTCAAGATGATGGTACACTCAAGCTCGAACACAAAGAAAGAACCCAGAAGAAACTGTTGCACTATATCGTCAAACAGATCAAGGAAGATGTCGGCAGCAGGAAAAATATCGAAGTTCGCATGACACATCAGCGTTCAAAAGAGAGTGTCGAGGAACTGAAGGAACTGTTGGAATCAGTCTTCGACAACATCAAGATAACCATCACCGGTTATATTGGTCCGGTCTTTTCCATCCATATCGGAAAGAAAGGCTTCGGTATCGCCTGGTACGCCGAAAACTGATTACTATGAAAAGCGTCCCCCACCCGGTCATACAGGTGGGGGACGCTTTTTTCTTCGTGTCTATTTTTCGCTTTCAGGACGGTCCGGATTGAAGTAGTCGGTCTCCAGGATGTAGAGGTTGATCTGGAACTGATGGATCAGATAGTTGTAGCTGAAGAGGACATCGTCTTCAGTGTAGGCACCGTCGGTGATTGTTATGTTCAAATCTCTTGAGGCTTCCAGGAAATAATTTTGATGCATGAAGGAAGAATCTCGGAAGCGCACAACACTCTTTGTGGCGCCGAATGCGTCATAGCCCATCGCATATTGGTAATCCATGTCAAGGCTGAAAAGGTTGGCGATGGTCGGCATCATGTCAATGCTTGAAGCGATTTGGCTGAAGTGCGTTTTTTCCAGTTGTGGATGATAGATCGACATTGGGACGTTATGGATGTTCAGATAGGTTTCTTCGAGGTTCTTGGTTTCGTCATAATCTGCGATGAGATCGCGCTCCAGACCGTAGGCGAAATGGTCGCTTACGACCATGACAACCGTATCATCGGCCTGTCCGGTTTCCTCAAGTTTCTCAAGAAGATAACCGAGGGCGAGATCGAACTCATAATGTGCGGCGTGGAAATACATCATCGCCTCATCGACGGGTTCCCGGCCTTCATCGGCGAAGATTTCTCTGATCGTCTCTATATTCTTCTCGGCGGTCTCGTGGGTTTCATCATAAGGAAGATGGCCGCTCAGGGTGAGGTAATAGGCGAAGAATTTATCCTGTGCGAGAATCTCATCAAGCGTGTTTTCGAACATATTGAGGTCGGAAAGCCAAGGTAACGGATCGTTTTCAATGTCATAGTCTTCTTCGTCGACAAGACCCATGTCAAAAGCGTCTTTGTAGTAATCGAAGCCCATTGCCTCGGTGTGGAATCGGCTGCGGGGGTAATAGAAGTCCGAATAATTGTGGAAGGCCATGGTGTCATAGCCCTTGTCAATGAACATCTGCGGGAGTGTGTTGGGGAACACATTCTCGACATAAGCATTCATGCTGAGTCCGACACGAGGATTGGGATAGAAGGATGTGTGGAGCATGAACTCGGTGTCCGCAGTATTTCTGGTATAAAGTGGTGCGTAGTAGTTGTCGAAGATCATGCTGTTTTCAAGCATCGCGTAGTAGTTTGGCATGAGTGAGGGGTCTACGGCGTAAGTGTCGAGGGATTCGACCACGATCATGATGAAGTTCTTGTCTTCAAAGAAGCCGGTCTTGTCGTTGGTCTCATGGGGCGCTCTGTCCGCAAGGTATTTAACGACCCATTCATCGGTTTCTTCGCTCGGTTCGGAAACATTGAACATATTGCGGATATCCGCCCGGGCGTAGGTGAAAAGTCCGAAACGGTTGATGGTCAGTTGGGGTGAGAAGTTGGTGTCATAGAGATCCCTTTCACTATAGTTGAAAGTGTTCTTGATGGCGGATAGAGGTTCTGAGTCGATGGTCTGCAGACTGGAGAAGGTAAGGAATAACGCCAAGGCGATGGTGGCGAACGCAGCCCTGATATGCCCATAGCGGGCCGTGAATAAGTCGGTGGGGTTATTGCGGAAATACTTGTGCTTTCTCAGAAGCTGGATGAGGAGCAATAAAGGAACGAAATAGATGATGTGCACAAATCTGAGGGATGAGACAAGGTGTCTCAGGAAGCCAAAGCCGCGGCCGGCATCAGAGACCATGTTGAAGGAGAAAAAGCCGTCCATGACGACGTAATAGATGTTCTGTGAAAAGTAGAATGTGCCCATACCGAACAGGATGATGAAAAGAATGATTTTCACATACTGTTCATTGAAAAAACGGAGAAATGCGAAGATGATCGCGCTATAAGCCAAGGAAAAATAAGCCACTCTTATGAACCGGGCATTGATCGGAAGGTCGAAAACAAGGATGCGGAATGCGGCTTCAAACAAGAGCATGCTCAAAAAGATCATAATGAAAAGCGATAAGCTTTTGAGGATGTTCAATCTATTCACTGGTTTTTTCATAATATCACTGCTTTCTTATCCGGATGTGATCAAGAGGGTGAGGCTATTGTACCATGAATCACTGGGATTATCTTTATTATACCAAACAAATATGAAGCGTGTAAAGCGACAGACAAAAAGCCCTTGACAATCGATGGGTAATTTCATACAATGTTTATAGTCTTTAAACAGACTATTCGTGGCGGCTGTGGCGAAGTGGTTAACGCACCGGGTTGTGGTCCCGGCATTCGAGGGTTCGATTCCCTTCAGTCGCCCCACTATTTTTGGGCTATAGCCAAGTGGTTAAGGCATCGGACTTTGACTCCGACATCGAAGGTTCGAATCCTTCTAGCCCAGCCATCCTTGCGGGTGTGGCGGAACTGGCAGACGCGCTAGACTTAGGATCTAGTTCTTCGGAGTGCAGGTTCGATTCCTGTCACCCGCACCATCAAATCATGACAGACGTTGCGGATGCGATGTCTTTTTTTATTTCGTTAATGATATCATCGGGAGGTTATCATTTCAAGTTTACAAGTAGGTGATTTCAACATATTACACTGAAAAGGGACCGAAATACATGATAACCGGGTGTCTGTTGGCTTCTTCTTTGGTAAAATAAGTTCGATTTTCGATTGAATATGGTCACCTTATGTTTTAATATGGAAATGTCGGATTGAAAGGTGGTGGAGACAATCCATCTTATTTTTCTAGCTGAAGCCGGAACCGGTGGTGGTTTCGATCTTGTTTTATTGCTTGCGCTCATGATTCTAACGGGCATGTTCATAGGTAGATTGGCTGAACGTTTTCATATTCCGAATGTTTCCGGATACCTCTTCGTCGGGATTGTTTTCGGTCTGGGGCTGATTTTTCTTGAAAGAACGAATCTCGTTGATGTCTTTATCCTGATTACGACATTCGCCCTCGGTTTCATTGCTTTCAGTATCGGATTGGAATTGAATTTCTCGAAACTGAAAAAAAGACGGCGGGAAGTTATCATTATCACGCTTACCCAGGCGGTCGCGGTTTTCATTTTCACCACGATTGGCTTGGTGTTTTTCGGTCTCGAACTTCATATCGCCTTGTTGCTGGGAACTATAGCGATAGCGACCGAACCCGGACCTATCCTTCAGTTGACCAAACGCTATAAGACCAAAGGCGAATTGACTGATACCCTCGTGCCTTTGCACGGTGTTGAGGATGCTTTCGCGATCATCCTCTTTGGAATTGTGCTTTCCTATGCCCTCAGTGTCGACGGGGGTCAAAGCATGAATCTGATCGATGTGCTCCACGGGCCGGCTTATGAACTGGGCTTTTCCATCCTGATCGGTGTGGCGATTGGATTCATTTTCAGAATGATTATCTTCAAACTCGATTATGAGGATCCCGATAAGGACCTTGTCGTCTTTGTGAGTGCGGTTGTCGCGATATTGTTTTCTGTTGCGCTTGCGAACCGCGGATTTTATTTTTTTGGTACCAGTGTCCATTTATCACCCGTCTTGCTCCCGATGGTTGTCGGAATCACTTTTGCGAACCTTTCAACCCGACTTGCAAAACACGAGACGGAACATATGCTCGATCAGTTTTCGCCACCGGTGTTGATTATGTTCTTCACACTCGTGGGCGCGGAGATGGTATTGTTGCTTTATCTTGAAACCCAGGCGCCCATGCTTGCAAGAATCCTGCTTTACGCTGCCATCTATGTCTTGTTCAGGATTTCCGGAAAGCTTCTAGGATCCTATTTGGGGGCGGTACTCGGAAAATCAACAAAAAATGTTCGTAAGTACCTTGGTTTTTGTTTGTTACCCCAGGCCCAAGCGGCCATCGGTCTTGCTTTCTATGCGAGAAGCCGGCTTACTGACGCGTTCCACGGAAATCTGATTCTTCTTGTCGTGATTGTCGGTACACTGGTCTATGAGCTTCTCGGACCATTCGGACTCAGGCATTCTCTAATTCGCTGTGAAGAAGTGACCGACGAGGGAACATGTATTGTCAGACAACGTGTAAAACACAGTTCGAAGCAAAAACAACGCAACGAAGACTGACTCAGCAACTACTAAAAGCTCCATTTCTTTATTAATAGACGCATATCCGGTTGAAAAATACTATAATGTGGTCATAAGAGCCATCCTGGAGGTAAAGATGAAGAAAATCAAACTGATTAGTGACAGCACCTGCGATTTGAGCAAAGAGCTGATCGAAAAACATGATATTGAAATTATCCCGCTTTATGTGAATTTCAGCGACGCCTCTTACGAGGATGGTACCGAAATCACCACGGATGCGATGTATAGGAAGGTCAGCGAAACGGGCGAGGTGCCCAAAACCGCGGCGGCTTCCCCCGGTACCTTTGAGGCGGTATTCAAGAAACATATCGACCAGGGCAATGCTGTACTCTATATGGGAATCGGGTCCGGGTTCTCCGCCACATATCAAAATGCGAACATCGCCAAAAACATGATTGGAAGCGAGGACATCCATCTGGTCGATTCGATGAACCTCTCCTCGGCATCGGGCTTGCTTTTGCTTAAAGCCGCGAAATTCATCGAAGAGGGCGATGCTGTCGATACCGTGGCCAGCGAGGTGGAAGCCTTGAGGTCAAAAGTTCGCACCCAGTTCATTATCGACACGTTCGAATATCTGCATAAGGGGGGACGCCTCAAAGCGATCAGCGCCATGGTTGGAACCATGATGCGGGTCAAACCGATTATCAGGGTCGTCGAAGGCGAGATGGCAATTGGCAAGAAACCCCGCGGAAAACTTCAAAACGGTATCCGGATCATGTTACGCGATGTTTTCAAGGACGCCGAAAACATTGACGAGGATTTTCTTATGATCACCCACTCCCAGTCGCATGAGAACGCCGATTTCATTCGCGATGAACTCGCTGGTAAGCTCAACGTCAACAATATCCATGAAACCGAAGCCGGATGCGTGATTTCCTCACACTGCGGTAGACGCACCATCGGTGTCCTTTACATCACAAAATAAGAAAAACCGTCTGATAACTTATATCAGACGGTTCAGACTGTTGACAAAGTACCTTCCCGAAAAAGGAGGGTACTTTTTTAATGGATAAGTTTTCCTGTGGAAAACTTTCTCAATTAATGGCTTTATCTAG